>Ga0181597_10004499_pt1 | contig 13819 bp, 8 predicted proteins | sample 041ome_5_FD_148647 | JGI IMG/M metagenome (GOLD analysis project Ga0181597, IMG submission 148647) | Coastal salt marsh microbial communities from the Groves Creek Marsh, Skidaway Island, Georgia - 041403US metaG (spades assembly) | ecosystem: Environmental > Aquatic > Marine > Intertidal zone >... | reverse complement strand
ACGACGTACCAGCCATGGTGTCTTTGATACCTCCGTCGCGTTCTGTCGCCGCCACCCGGGCGAGGGACCGGGGCCTGGGTCGTCGGTCGTCGGTCGTCGTCGGTCGTCGGTCGTCGGTCGTCGGTCATCCATGTGCTCATTCATGTGCGTAGTGCATGACACGAATGTCCTATGTGCGTGTGCGTGCGTGTGCGTGTGTGATGACTGCATGCGTACATGATGGACTTGATGTCGTGCTGTGTACGTATATGGGGGCACGCGGACGAGGTATAAACACGCCGAATGTCCGAATACCCGCGCGCGCCCCGACGCCGTCGATGGCGTCGCGGCGTCGCGCGCGCACCGATCCGCCTTTTCTCGCCGCAACGTAGAACACAAAGACGAACAATGGTACGTGTGTGTGAACGATCGATCGATAATCGTGGTGTAGATGGTTGATACATTGAGCGGTGGAGGCGCGTCGTGGGGGGCGCGCGTGGGGGGCGGTGCGCGCGCGGGCGCGGCGGGATCGGGCGAGAGACCCTAGTGGCGTGGCGTGGGTTGATGACGACGCGGCGAGGCCGATGCGACGTCCACGGGGCGGTCGAAGGATAGTGGATGGATGATTCGTTATGCGTTTGCGCCATGTGCGCGCGCGGGGGCGTCGGTGGGCGTCGTGCGCGCGCTGGACGGCGCCCAACGATCGATCGGTGCATGGTGTGTGTGACCCTAGAAACTGACCTCGGACGCCGACGTTTGGCTCGCGACGCGCGCAGGTTCTTTCGCAAGACGTTGATCTCCTCAACCCGCCGGCTGCTTTGGAAGCTGGCAAGCACAAGCTCAAGCGTCTCGTACAGTCGCCGAACTCGTGCTTCATGGATGTCAAGTGCCAGGTGCGTACGAGTACTCTCACTCGTTTCGTCGTCGCGCGCGGGCGTCGTCGACGTCCGACGCGAGTGTGTACGTGTGTGTGCTATGAGAACGTGCATACTGACGGTGTTGCGTTTTTAACAATTCGACAGGGTTGCTTCTCCATCACGACCATCTTCAGCCACAGCCAAACGGTTGTGTTGTGCGGGTCGTGCTCGGCGGTTTTGTGTCAACCGACTGGTGGTAAGGCGCGCCTCACCGAAGGCTGCGAGTTCCGCCAAAAGGGCAATTAAACATTGGAGGAGATGCTTTCATGTGTAGATAAATCTAGAATATAACCGCGAGGGGGATGTCTGTGGCCAATTGGAACAGACGCAAGTCGATGATGCGTTGTTTGAAATGTTGAAATTCAAGAAACGAATCTCATTAAAAACACTACTACTTCCTACGTGACACATGACTCGCTTAGGCATCGCGTGCTAAATCTTCGGCGTCGACGACTTTTCGCTCTGTTTCTTTGCCATTTCGCGCTTCATCGTACGCATTTTTTGCATGTTGTACATGAAGACGGAGAGAAACGCCACGACGTATCCGGCATAGTTCAGAAACGTCACTTGGTTATGGAAGAAGTGCTGCGATGCGAAAATGAGCATCCAATCCTTGATGACGCCAGCAATATTCATCGTCAACGCACTGGTCTTACCAATTAACAAGAACACGGCGAGGTTGAGCGCAAAGGCGCACGACGCGTTCAACACCAACATCGGCCAGTCAAAGACGAGCGCGTAATCCGCCATCATTTTCGGCCCTTCGATGAAAACTAACGGAAATGCGAGAAAGAACGCGCACGCCGGCGAGACATAATACAACGACTGCAAGGGGTTCATCGACATTCCTTGTCGCGTGATGAGGACTTGCACGAGCATCAAACGCACCGCCTCAAACACCAACGCGCTCAGCTGCTGCGCTACGCCGAGAGTGTCAAAGTTCAATTCGCCATACGCAGCGATGGCTACACCAATGGCAATGATAAGCATGTTAAAAGAAACCCCAACAGTGAGCTTCTCGGTACGAAAACAAATCCCAACAATGTACACCAATCCAGGCATCAACGCCTTGGTCATTTGAATGAATGACACGCTTAAGTGCAAGTACGCTGAATTCGACAGCCACAGCGATGCGGCGTAAAAGAACCCAATCGGCATCACTTTTCTCATGTACTCTTTCCTCGTCATTTTCAATCTATTGGTAATTTTAAACCCTCTCACCAACACCGTCACCACCGTGGTACAAAATACCATGTGCCACCACGTCAACGCCACCGGGTATCCGAACCCCGAATACGCTAAGATCCACTTGTTGAACAATATAACCGCCATAGAAATCGTCATCCATACCGCCACGAAAAAGTACGCGCGCATGCACTGCCTCGCCACCGTCGCATCCTTCCCACCGCGCTCGGAAGCCGATGATGACGATGATGATGATGTTTGCCCACCACCACCACCTCCGGTCGTCGTCGTCGCTCGAACGCTCGTCGGTGCATCCATGAGCACTGACTTGGACATGTTGCGCACCGCCACGACGTCTCGCTCGCTGTGCCGTGTGTTGTGTCACTGACTGACGACGCTCACTCGTGACGTCGTCGTCGTGCGACGGTGTGACGATCGATCGTGCCATCACCGCGCGCTCGGCGCCCCAGTCAGTCGCGCGCTGGGCCCACGACCGCGGGCGTGGGACGTCACACCATCGCACCACGGGCGTGAGGCGTGAGGCGTGGTGACGCGTGGTGACGCGTAGGGCGTACGCACCGTCGTGACGACACCGCCGTGGTGACACCGTCAACCGTCGTCGCCGTTGATTGGATTGGATTGGATTGATTCGCGCATTGCATTGGTTTGGTTAAAGAGCGTCGTCGGTAACCACCACGACCGGTGCGACGATGACGGCGGGTGATTTGACGCGTCACGCGCGCGATGCGTGTGAGGTTGTACTCATAGCCACGTCACGCGATCGAGGAGAGACGTACTTGGATGCGCAAGCGGCGCGCGCAGCGGCGGTGGTTGACGAGCGCCCGGGGGCGTCGCCCGCCGGAGTGAGCGCGAGACGCGTGTTTAACGCCACGCGACGACGAGACCGGGTGAGAGAGATGAAAAAGTGCGGAGGTTTATTAACTCGAGCAGCATTAAATGCGTTGCAGAAGAAGCACGGTGCGCCGAGCTCGTCGTGGGGGCAGTTTTTGAGAAGTAAACAACGCGCAATGCAACGGTTGCCGCCGGGAACGGCGAGTACGATTCGACTGGCGTCGACACGGAACTTGCGATTGGAGCAAGAACGAGTGAGTTTTAGTCATCCCGTGCGTTCAATCGGTCGCAAGCGGGCGTTACTCATCGGCATCAATTACGAGTGCTTCGATGGTGATGAAAGCAAGGCGAACGAACGAGACAAATGGAGAGCCCATCGACGCGGTGGGGACGCGATGAGAATGCGCGACTACTTGAAGGCACACTGTGGATACGACGACGACGATGACGTGCGTGTGTTAGTCGATGACTCTGATGTCGGCACAAAAGCGGGTCCGGTCAGTCGCTCGTGCGGCAAGAACGATGTATTGGACGCGTGTCGATGGCTCGTCGCCGGCGCGCGCGACGGCGATTCGCTCTTCTTTTACTTTTCCGGTCGCGAAGTTGAAGGCGGCGAACAACGCAAGCAAAAAAACGCGCCGAGAGGAAATGATAAAACAGCATTGTGTGTGGCAGATACTCCGCTTGACAACGACGCCAATCGAATCACGCGGCGCGAGCTTCGTGAGGCGCTCGTCGAGCCTCTACCCCGAGGCGTGCGCTTGACGCTCTTTTTGGACATGTTGGGCGGCGGTGGCGAACATGCCGTTTGCGATTTGCCGTACTCGTGCGTACAAATACTTCTTCCCGATGAGAGAGATATCAAAGATGCAAAGAATGGTAAGAACGTGACGCCCATGACGCCTTTATGGATGGTTCCCAACGGCGAACGCGTGGTGAAGGAATACGTCGCGTGCGCTAAAGCCGCGGCGGCGTTGTTGAACACTCGCACTCGGACGTTTGAGAGCATAGAGAGACAAAGGGAGACAATCGAGCGCGTGTTGAGCGATGCTGTTGCTGAAGATGCTGTTGCTGAAGATGATGAAGTGCAAATTCGCGCTCCGCCGCCGGAACAAGACGTGCAAACGACGCCGATCAACGATGATAACGGTATCAAAGCAGACGAAGAAGTAATACTAGAAGAAGAAGAAGAAGAAGAAGAAGAAGAAGATGAGACAGCAATTGCTTCAATGTCGTCTACACCTAGGGTGGTTTCTGAAGATCCGATTGAGAACCATGAAGCCGTCGGCGCGAGCATTTCGCCGAGCGATGTGAAACAACCGGGTTGCGGCTGCGTCGTAATGTAAAATACGAGGCGGGGCGGGGGCAACCGTTAGAAATAGTTTAGTAGCGCCGTGCGAAGTAGACGAATGTAACATTATATGGAATGATATATGTATTCGATGAGAATTTTTGTGGTTATAGTCATTTTCGCCCTCGAGAGGTGTGCCGCGCGCGTTTTAGTACATGGAGTCAATTTCCTTTTTGTATTTTTCCGTGACGACGTTGCGCTTGAGCTTTTGCGTGGATGTGAGTTCGCCGCCATCGACGGAGAAGTCACTGTTCAAGATTGTGAACTTTTGCACCTTTTGAGCGTTCGATACGGCGTTTTTGTTGTACTCGTCGATACCCTTTTGGATGTATTCTTTCCACTTGGCGTCGCTTTGCGCTTGCGTCACCGTCTTGACGTCTGGATTCACTTCCAAAGACGCGCCAAAGAGCTTTTCAGTAAAGCCTTCGGCGCTATCGGGGACTTGGCGCAACGTCACGAGCAAAGTGTTGTACTTGCGCTTGTCACCAATCATCATAACATTAGAAATCGCCGGACAGTTAGCCTTGATGGCGTCTTCAACCGGCACTGGCGCGATGTTCTCGCCGCCGGCGGTGATGATGAGTTCCTTGATACGGCCGGTGATGCGGAGCAAGTTGGTGTCTTTATCGATTGCCCCAACGTCACCGCTGTGCAACCAACCTTCGGAGTCAATGCTTTCCTGGGTCTTTTCCAAGTTGTTCAAGTATCCCATCATGATGTGACGACCACGGAAGCAAATCTCGCCCTCGCCCTCCTTGTCGCGGCCAGCGACGTTGTCGAGCTTCAATTCGACGCCCGGAATGGGAATACCGCACGAACCCGCTTGGAAGTAGTTCGTTTGGCACACGTTCTGCGGACCAGTGTTCTCGGACATACCATACACTTCAAGAATGTGGATACCGATCGAACCGAAGTAGTCGAGCGTGTGCTTCATGATCGGCGCAGCGCCAGTGAGGCATACGCGCGCTTGATCCAAACCAATCGCGGTGTGCGCCTTCTTCTTCATGAAACCCATGGCAAAGTTACCGAGGAAAGGTTTGCCCGTGGTGGCGCCAACTTGAGCAGCCGCGTGCACGCCAGCGCATTTACCCTTCATAAAGCCAGAGATCGTCTTCTTTAAGCCGGTCACTTCCTTGCCCTTTTGTTGCATCGCTTCCGCAAACTTTTCCCAAATACGCGGCACGGCGAAGAAAACCGTCGGGCGCGCCTTGATCAAAGTCTCCTTCAACGTACCCTTGAGCGCATCCGGGCGCGCAAAATACACAGTGGCAGGCTTGTTCTTGTCCACGATGCAAATCAAAGGCGAATGAATGTCAACGATTTGAGCGGCGATGTGCGAAAGCGGCAAATAGGACACGACGCGCAAATCGCCGGCGGTGATTTCCTTGTTGTGATCAACGTTCGATCGCGCAGTCCAGGTGGCGTTGTCGTGGGAAATCATGACGCCCTTCGGATTACCCGTAGTGCCCGAGGTGTAAATCAAAGTGCAGCAGTGACCGGGCTTTTGTGCATCCATGCGTGCCTTTAAGTCCGCGTCTGAAATGGCGTCGCCGAGCTTCATAAAGTCAGCCCAGGTGTACACCTTGGCGAGAGACGGGTCCTTGGCGCCCGCGGGATCGCTGAACTTTTCATCGCGGTACATCACAATTGCCGTCAATTTCGGCAAACGAGAGCGGATGGACAAAATCTTATCCAACTGCTTTTGCCCGTCCACGACGACGACGCGCGCGCTCGAGTGCGCGATGATGTACTCGCACGCCGGCGCTTCGTTCGTGGTGTAAATACCAGCGGCGAAACCACCTGCTAAAATTGCACCATTATTCGACATGAGCCATTCGGGCGAGTTGAAGCCGAGAATAGATACCGATTCAAATCGTCCAACACCGAGGTGGATGAACGACTTGGCGGCGCGCGCAGAGTCATCGTAATACTCCTTCACCGTCCACTCTTCGCCCGTGCACGCCACGAGAGCCTTGGAATCCTTAAGCGGACCTTCAGCCGCGGCTTTGAAAACCTGTGTGTGCATGTTCACGCATCGTCATCGTCAGTACGCATCATCACATACTATCGTGATACCGGTAGCAGGTCGCCATTCCATAGGGGGGCGATTAATCCAAATCAATTATTCCTCGTCCCATGCGATCGATCGTCGGACGCGACGCGTACCTCGACCACGGTGCGTGGTTTCAAGCTCGCCAAACCATCTTTCGCGAGTTTGATATCCGCGCATGAATCTGCGTTTACGGTATATTTCACCATCGTCGTCGTCGTCGTCGTCGTCGCAGTATGTCGTCGTCTGTTCGTCATTCAATTCTGGGTGCAGTTTCGCGCGATGCGACCACGATGACGGATTTCATTTATTTCGACTGTCCGAGGCGACGATGTTGGTCGCGTGTACGCGCCGTGCCCTCACTCGGGGCGCGACGCACGCCAGGGGACGACGACGACGGATCGATCATGGCGAGTGGGTGTGCGAGACGTAAACGCAAACGAGACGCCGAACGACGCGCGGCGTGGGAACGCGGCGACGACGTGGACGTGGATGGAGGTGACGATGCGCGAGCCAAAGCGGCGGCGGCGGCGGCGTTGAAGCGACGGGAAGACGCCGTGCGCGCGCTCGATGCGTCCACGGCGTCGAAAAGTGGAGAAGAGTACTCCACGTTGGCGAATGCGGGGAGAATTTTAGTGCGCGCGCGACGGGATTCGCCGCATGTGGTGCACGTGCTCGCCACGAGCACGAGCTACGACGACGCGAGCGTGTTTCTGTGCGCGGTTCCCAAGACGTGGGGGCGCCAAGGCGTGGAGTACGTCACGCGCGCGTTAGGATTTGACGTCATTGATTACGACGATATCACGCTAAGCAAGGCTCCGGAGGTGGCGGCGTGCGTGGTACGACTCGAAGACGACGGCGACGTGGGCTCTTCAGCGAAAAAGCGCAAAAAGAAAGCCGCCAACGCGACGCTGTCTGAACGATTTTTAGCGCGAGTTCGTGAGATGGATGAACCCATCCAGGCGCCGCCTAGTTCATCTATGTCGGTTAATGTCGATGGCGAAGGGCTGAATGCATGGGTGGCGTCACACCGCCAAAAGCGCCCCGGGACCGCCGCCGCCGTCAAGGCGAACATCGACGCGTGGTTTGAAAGGAAACAAGCCGAGGACGACGAGCGAGCCGAGGAAGAGGCGCGCGCGGCTAAAACAGAGGATGGATGGACAAAAGTTCAAGCCAAACGCGGTCGACGTAAGACGAAGGACGAGACCACTGGGACGACTGTCGGTGGAATTCGCGCGGCGACAGCCGACGCTCGAAGAAAGGGTCCAAAGAAAATTGCAAACGAGGAATTTTATCGATTCCAGAGCAAGGAGAAGAAGCGAAACGAAATCATCGAACTCCAGGCTAAGTTTGAGTTGGACAAGCAGCGCATCGCTAGACTCAAGGCAGCGCGTAAGTTTAAACCAACGTAGTATCTAGTATCTAGTATTTTGCATTTTTATCCTTTTTTACAACGTGGATTTGGAGAGACATTCATCAATATGCGAGTTGACGCGCTCGTTGGACCATTCGTCTGGAAACGCCATGCTACAAATGCAACACGATTCGCCACGAATCGTTTGAGCCTTCTTCGTCTTCTGCGCTTCATACTTTGTCATGTCAAAAAATGAGGTTTTGGGCTTTTTCGCCAATGGTCGCGGAGGCGCGGTTAAATCCACCGTGTTGATTTTTTTCGTCGCCAGCATTGTGACGTCGGCAGTTTTCGACGGTTTAGGTCCTCCGAAGAAATCCTTGAGTGTTTTGACTTTGCGAAAGCATTTCGCCATCGACGACGGATCTACCGGAGTCGGCGCTTCAATCTCTACTCCCAAAATCGCATTCATATTGTCGTCGTCGGCGCCTTCATCGAGCAACGCGAGCGATGCGGGGTCTGTGAACTTCTCAGCCCATTGAAGCTCGACCGCCTCTTTCACAATGGCAAGAAGTTCTTCCGGGTAGCGAAGACCAATCACTTTGCGACCGTCGGAGCCAACGACGCGAACAGTGCGCATGCCACGGTCGGCTTTGTTGAATTTGTGCGCGTTTCGATCGAGTGTCCTTTCAAGCTCTCCCCATGTCGGGACTACCGCACCGCTAATCACAGTACACGTCACCGTGCGTTGACCTGCGTGACATGCGCCCATGGTGTGGCGAATGTGACAATTCTCTCCGTGCATGCACGCATTCTTCGTCATGGAATGCACGTGTTCCCAAGGCTCTCGAGCGGTTTCAGCATCAACGAGTTCATACTTTTGGCGCAATTCGTCGTACTCCATCTCAAATAAAGAAGCTCCAGTGTTCGGTCGCCACAACAGGAATAAATTTCGCGAGCCAGGTTTGGTCATGGCGAGTACGACTTGAGCGCGTCCGTACATATATCGTCGCATCTTGTAAAATCCATCTCGTTCGTGTCGTTTGCCCTTTTGAAAAATATTCACCGCCCGCTCGAAAGAAATACCACGGTCGATGTAGATTTTCGTCGACATGAGCGTCTGGCCGTGGTATGGATCTTTCAAAATCACAGACGACTGCGTATCAATATCAATAGACGACCCACCAATGTCGCTCACGCCCTCTGAATACTTGCCTTCAGCTTTGGCAAGCTTTATTTCGGCCTCGAGCGCCTCGGCAAAGTACGCAAACATGATGTTTTGTGTACGCACGTTCAAGCCGAGAAGCCGGTTCAAGAATTTTCGAACATCACCAATATCTTTTTGACCAGTTCCGATCTCTCGCAGTAGTTCATTCTCTTCAACTGAAAGTCCATCCGCGCGCAAGCCGACTTGTACTCCAAGCTCCACGAGCGCCGAACGCAGTTCACTTTTTAATTGGTGCCACGTCGCGATTGGCGCATCTTGCAAATCTTGGTCACTCACGTGCGACATTATGCCCTCAATAGTGAGACCGTTTGGTAGATTCGACTCTGAAGCAACGAGTGCTTCGTACATTTTCTTCAGCGCTTGACGCCCAAGCGCTGAATCAAGATTACCATCAGACAAATCGATACCAGTCGCCGCGCGTCGATCGCCGCGCGTCAACGCTCCGAGACTCTGCAAACGTCTAGCAACTGCCGCGACGAAACGGCGCTCTCCACCAATATTTGTCGAGCACATAACGTAAATCGGACCAGACGTTTGATTCGAGCGATGCGTGCGGCCGAGTTGCTGAATAGCTTTGTCCGCGGACCATGGTAACTCAATCGTGATGTGAATTCGTCGACGATCGTTTTTCACACCTTGACACGCGTGTAACGAGATACCAGTACTCGCCGCGTCTGAAATAATAGCCACGTACTTTTCACCATTCATAAATGCATTCTTCTCAGCAATATTCACCCCGACAACGTCACCGTCTCCGCTTATGCTCGTTCCTTTCTTGCTCGTCGTCGAGCCGCGTGCCTCGTATACGAGCTTCCCGCCGCGACGAACGACGCGTCCACTTCGACCGGTCAACTCCGCAACATTACCCGGGCCACCTAATTCATCAATCATAGCATCAAGGAAGTTTGGTGGTAAATCCAATTGAACCACTTTGCTAATCAACTCTTCCTTTGCGGCGACGAGATCTTCATCAACTTTACGTGGTGCGTTGGTATGATAATGCCCGGTATACTCGACGTCTGCTTCGTCGCTATTATCATTACTATCGCGCTGCACCCCACCAGCTTGCTTCCAATTATTTTCTCTCGCCCAATCTGGTGGGACATTGTTATCACCTAACGATCCATCTGCCGCGTCGACGTACGTTGTTGGAAAGTGCGTATCCAAAAAATTAATCAACATTTCTCGAGTAGTGCTCACGAAACCAAACTGCGTCACATCTTCACCAATCTTCAACTCAGCCATGTTATCTTGCGCCTCTCCTGTAGTTTGTAACCCAATGACTACGCAATGTCCTTTCGCAAGCGCCTGATTCGCCTTGGCGACAACAGCCGGAACTTTCATCGAGATGCACAGCAATTTAAAAAAACGTTGGTGAACGCTCCAGTAGGCACCCCACACTCCCTTACCATCGCTACGCGTTCGACGAACCGCTTCAATACACGCTCTACGAATCATCTGCATCAAGTCACATGCATCGTCATACATTTTCCGCTGATCAGGTCGAAGAACAATCGTTTCTGTTTCAAATTCCGCCTGGCGAAACGACAACCCGCGCGAGACGTATTTCCCACTCGCTTTCATCTCCATCGCAAGCATTTCTAAAAATCCAACACCACGAGACTTCATACTCTCTATAAATTTGTCCGCACTCTTAAACGGCGTGCCACGTCCCCAAAATCCTAAGCGCGACAAATACGCCATATTGCCAACTTCAGAAATACCGGTCGCTGAAGCGTACACGATTCTCGCCTTTGGACATCTGTTCTGAAATTCAATTACCGCCGCCGCGACCTTACTCCCTGTCTCTGCGGTGGCGCTAAAATTCTTAGCTTTGTGACATTCATCGAAAATAACCACGCCCTCCGCGTTTTCACCACCAAACCAGCGAATTATTTGATCAAGTCGACTTAGTTTTTGTGTTTTACTCACCAGAGTGGAATACGTCGTGAACAACACGCCTTCCTGATACTCTTTTGATAAACCAAACGCGCGCGTCTCGCGATCGAGTTCTGGGCATGAGTTGATAACCTTAATCGTGCTACCCAAATCACTCAAGTCCCGTTCGGCGTCTCTGTGTAAATCACCGCTCGATGAAATCCACACCGCGTTTCTGCGGCCTCGCACATAGTTGTCTATAATAATCCCACTAATCTGTCGACCCTTACCAACGCCTGCACCATCTCCAATCATAAATCCTGCACGTTTGCCATCTGGTGCGAACTCGCAGTGCTTTTGACACGCATACATGACGCCTTCGAGCTGCAACTTACTCAGTTTCCCCGTCTCGACAAACTCATCGCCGAGCGCGTCGAACAGTGGGTACTTTGCCGCGGGTAATTCAATCGACGCCAAACTTGCGGCTTCGGCAATATCACCGGGATGGACCTTACCGCGCTGCACGTGCGAAAATCGAGCGTCAAGGTTAACAGTGTGTCAGTCATTCGGTTCGTTGCTCGGCGACAGCCAGACGCGTGGTTTTTCAAATAATCTTGCCCAAGATGAAAAATACGCGACTCGGACGCACGTGTTTCATCTCGCGCGCGCGCGCATCGCGGCGACAACGCAAGCATGTAACACGTTCTTACCTCTATACTGTGACACACGTAGCCCGAAAACACTTCTGAGACAACCTCAGACACAGATTCTTGCGCTCCGAGAGTGCGCTCGTTTTCCTCCAATGCCGACGCTTTTTGCGCCGCGGTGACGCCAGGAAGGACGTTCGCGTCGTCAACCATCGCTCGAGCTATATCACTTTTCTCCTCCACTTCGTCTTCCTATGGACTAAAATTCGTGAGCGACGACTGGTGCGCGCGCGCGCGCGTCGTCAACTGCCGCCTGCGAGCGAGACTTAGAGCCCACGCCACACCTCGCCGCGTGTGCGTTGTGCAGAACGAAGCACCGGGTGACCACGACGTGGTGTATGCGTACTCGTGGGGTGTATTTAGTCAGCACTGTCGCGAGGCGCGCACACGAGCGCGCGAAAGGAAGAGCGATGGCGCACGACGGCACAGCGTGGTGGACGAGAAAGACAGTGCTCGCCCGGTCGGCGAGTACGACGACGACGGCGACGACGGCGACGAGTCCACCGAGTGCGGACGATGAGATTGTAGCAAACGACGCCAAGGCGCGCTTGCAATCAAGCGTGCTCGCGACCTTCGGTGCTTGGTTCGCGTCTCGCGGTGGCGAAATCCACCCGCGCGTGCGTATGACTTTTCGCCCAGAGTCTGGCTGGTCACTGGAAGCAGACAGTGCGATTGGCAAAGGTGAACAACTCGTCAAGTTACCAAAGAAGTTGATGTTGAGCTGCGATGGTGAAGATGTGAGCTCACCACTACGCGAAGTGATGTCGCGCGTACCGAGTGATTTATGGAGCTCAAAGCTCGGTTTGCTGCTCGTTCGCGAGCGCATAGCGGCTCAGCACTCGTTGTTTGCGCCGTACATAACGTTGCTGCCTTCCGTGCATGAAGGCAATCCTTTGTTTTTCCAGCATGATGCGGTTGTGGATTTACAGTACGCGCCGCTCGTGGCGCAGATACGCAAGAGATCGAAATTTCTTGTCCAACTGGTTGGCCGCGGAGCCACGGTGGACGACGGCGAAAATTTTGTGAATGCTGAACATCCTGACAGGAGACGTGTGGTGATGGAAGTCGACGCAAACGCGCTGGGCTGGGCTAGTGCATGTGCTAGCAGTCGCGCTTTCAAGGTTCGTGGACCGACGTCGACGCCGAGTATGCTACCTGTCATCGATGTTTGTAATCATTCGTTCACGCCCTCGGCGACGGTGCGTCTTTTAGATGGTGGCGACGGCGACGTTGAACTCGTGGCCACTCGCGAGCTCGATGCAGGGGAGGCGATTGAGCTGAATTATGGTAATCTTTCGAATGACGAACTGTTACTCGATTACGGCTTTATCATTGAAAACAACCCATACGACGTCGTCAAACTTCGATGGGATTTGAAACTGATAGAATTGGCGAGAGAAATCGGTGGACTCGCGACGGCTCCAATCGGTGCGCAAGCCGCAGAAGAATCTCTCAAAGGTACCACTGTTAACGTCGATGATGTTATGCAAATCACCTCGTGGCAGCACGCCGCGTTGCAACGTATCGGTCTCGTTGGCGACGCTTCAAACGTGGAATTGGACATCCACGCGCACGGCGTCGACAAAAAGCTACTTGCGGGACTGCGAGTGCTTTATTCAAAGTCGCAGACGGAAGCATCAAGGGCCGCTGACGCTCCTTACGGCGAGATTGGCGCGAACGTTGTCTCTCCCGATACTGAAATCAAAGCACTTCGCTGTTGCATGTCATTGGCGGCGTTAGCGTTGGGAAATTTCCAAACGACGCTCGAGGAAGATAAAAGAATTCTTAAAGAGTGTTCACCCAGTGTAAACGCACAGGCAACGAAGACAAAACAACAAGTTTTAGCGATTAGATTCCGCGTAGAAAAGAAGAAAATCCTGAGTGGCGCGATGGCTAGACTGAATGAAGCCATCGCTCGAGAACAAAAGTAGCTTTTTTTGATGTCAGCATTATTTCAAATTTCCTACACTACGAGTGTATTTGTTTAACAAGAACAAGAACAAGAACAAGAACAAGAACTAGAACAAGATAGAGACGTGCCAATGATCGACGGCGCCGTTAGTCCCCACGAAGGCTTGACTCAAACTCAGGAAACACAAGTGTTTGAAGATACCCAAGTAATGGAAGAGACGGAAGAAGGCGAAATTGATGTGAATCTTGAAGGGAGAGACACCCGGGTTGTGGATGGCGGTTAGCTGTCCCCCAGGTAGAAAGGAAAACACACGGGGAAGAAACACACGCCTCAGGCGTGACGATGCGCTAGAATTCGTGCGTAGACAACTCGTAGAGTGTTGAAATTTTATACAATTCTTTTCCAAACT
>Ga0181597_10004498_pt1 | contig 13822 bp, 12 predicted proteins | sample 041ome_5_FD_148647 | JGI IMG/M metagenome (GOLD analysis project Ga0181597, IMG submission 148647) | Coastal salt marsh microbial communities from the Groves Creek Marsh, Skidaway Island, Georgia - 041403US metaG (spades assembly) | ecosystem: Environmental > Aquatic > Marine > Intertidal zone... | reverse complement strand
AACTAATGTTTGCAGAATTATTTTCACCAGAACAGTTAACAATATTAACTCAAATTATTTTAATTGATTTAGTTTTAGCTGGAGACAATGCAATTATAATAGGAATGGTGGCATCTAAATTTCCTTTAGAACAAAGAAAAAAAATTATTTTTTGGGGTATAGGTGGGGCTGTAATCTTAAGAATTATCTTAACTTTACTTACCGCTTATTTATTACAGATAACAGGATTAAGACTAATAGGTGGATTGCTTCTTCTATATATAGTCTATAAACTTTACACAGATGTCATTAAAGGTTCTGATCATGATGAAGATATTAAGGTTGATAACTCGAGCTTCTTAAAAGCTATTTGGACAATTTTATTAGCTGATTTTACAATGAGTTTAGATAATGTCTTGGGTGTTGCTGGTGCAGCGGGTGATCATTATAAATTGTTAATATTTGGTTTAGTTTTATCAATTGCACTAATGGCTTTTGCTGCAACATTAATTTCAAATTGGATTAAAAAATATAAATGGATTGCTTGGGCAGGTTTATTAGCGATATTAGTTGTTGCTATTGAATTGATTTACACAGATATTCAAATATTATTTTTATAATGTACTTAAAAAATTATAACCTCAAAAATAAAACAGCTGTGGTAACTGGAGCTGGTAAAGGGCTTGGAAGAGCTTGTGCAATTGCTCTTGCTGAAGCTGGTGCCAACTTAGTTATAATTAGTAGAACTCAAAAAGATTTAAATGAAGTTTCAAAAAAAATCAAAAAACTCAGAGTAAAATGTAAGTCTTATGTTTGTGACATTACAAATTACAATGAAATCAAAGAAATAATCAATAAACAGTCTAAAATAGATATTTTAGTTAATAACGCTGGAAATAATATCCCAGAACATTTTACAAAAGTTAAAACTAAAAATATGGAATACTTAGTAAAGATAAATACTATAGCTACTTTCAACATAGCACAATTATGTGCTCTCAAAATGATAAAATCAAAAAACAGAAAAAAAATTGGTGGTACAATAGTAAATATGTCTTCTCAAATGGGTCATGTTGGAGGTCCAATAAGAAGTGTCTATAATATGAACAAATGGGGATTAGAGGGTCTAACCAAAGGTATGTCTTTAGATTTAGCAAAATACAATATTAGAGTAAACACTGTATGCCCTACTTTTGTAGTTACACCAATGACTAAAAAATTTTTAAAAAATCAAAAATTTAAAAGAGAAACTCTAAATAATATTCCTCTTGGAAGATTTGCTGAGTTATCCGAGGTATCTTCAGCTGTAGTCTTTCTTGCATCTGATGCAGCTTCTATGATTACTGGAACTTCATTATTGGTTGATGGTGGTTGGACTGCGAAGTGAGAAATGTCTTAAGATCGATATTTATTAATTTTTTTATTTTACTACTTTTAATAATTTCAATAGAACTAATTTTTGGTCATTGGTTTGATAAAAATAATTTTGGTCCTTATATGCGGGAACATAGAATGAAAAAAGTCATATACCAATTAAACTATAATGATGAAATATATAATTATATTTATAAAAGAAATTACCATGCTTTTAGAGGTGAGGAAATAAAACCAGAAAATATAAAAATTATTATGGTTGGCGGCAGCACTACTGATGAAAGATATAAGCCAGAAAAATTTACAATTGTTGAAAAGTTAAACAAAAAATTTGAGAAAAATAATAAATCTATTAAAATAAATAATGCTGGAGTTGAAGGCCAATCAACTCGGGGTCACTTATCAAATTTTAAGTATTGGTTTAATAAACTTAAAGATTTTCAACCAAACTATATAATTTATTATATAGGAATAAATGACTCAATATTTTTTAAATCTCAAAACAATAATTTGAAAGATGGCTGGATAGAAAACCCTAATAAACTAGAGGCTTTTTTTGATAATATCAAATCCAGAAGCCTTTTGTATGATTTAATTCGAAAAACAAAACATAAGTATTATAAGATCGATGAAAACAAAAGAATAATCTATGATCTAAGTTACTCTATGAAAAAAAGTAATGAAATTAAAAGAAATTATCTAAATTTCTCAGAAAAGATTAAAAAATATAATTTTTCGGTACTTAAATTAAAATATGAGAATATCATCAAAAAATATTTAAATAATGTAGATATGCTAGCAAGAAATACAAATCAATATAAGGCAATTCCTATATTTATAAATCAACCAACTCAAGAAAGTGATCATTCTGAACTGCTATTTGTTTTAAATCGCTCATTAATAAATCATTGTATAAAGAAAAATTATAAATGTGTTGATTTAGTTAAAAAATTAAATGGGAAAAACAATTTTTGGTGGGATGGTATTCACACAACACCCGAAGGTTCCGACGAAATAGCAAACATAATATTTACAGAAATATTTGAATTTTTTAAAAACTAAGTTATGAAAAAGATAATACTTAATATATTAGTGTTTTTTTCACTATCTCTAAATTACTCCCATTCAATTGAATTTAATGGTAAATTTATTCAAGGTCATTATGTTATTGGAAAAACTGATTCAACAACTCAAATAATTATTGATAAAAAAAAAGTAAAAGTTTCAAAAGATGGATATTTTGTTTTTGGAATAGATCGTGATAGAAAATTTGATTTAACAATTATAAAAATTAAAGATGGAAAAGAAGAAAAAATTATTAAAAAAGTTTTAAAAAGAAAATATAATATTCAAAGAATTGATGGTCTAGAGGAAAGTAAAGTAACGCCGCCCGAGTCTGTTTACAAAAGAATTAAAGAAGAAAATAACAAAATTGGAGAAGCTAGAGCAATAAACTCTGATTTAACTTTTTTTAAAAATCAATTTATTATGCCTGTTGAGGGAATAATTAGTGGAGTTTATGGAAGTCAAAGAATATTAAATGGTAAACCTAAGTGGCCACATTATGGAATTGACATAGCTGCAAAACTTGGGACTATGATCAAGTCATCTGGTTCTGGTATTGTCACAATGGCTGAAGATGATTTATACTATACTGGTGGAACAATAATAATGGATCATGGCCATGGTATATCTACAATTTATTCCCATCTTGAAACAGTTTTAGTTTCTGTTGGAGATAAAATTAATCAAGGGGATATCATTGGCACAGTTGGTTCTACTGGAAGATCTACAGGACCTCATTTAGATTTTAGGGTTAACTGGTTTCAAACAAGACTAGATCCAATGTCAGTAATAAATTAAGAATATGAAAACTTTAATTGAAAAAACATCTGATAAACTTGTAAGAGCATTTCTTAAAAATAAAATAATATCCCCTATTCCCTCAAAATTTTCAAAAAAACTTATTGAGGCACAAAAATTAAGAAAATTATGTGAAAGCAAAATTAAAGAACCAGTTATTGGATTTAAAGCTGCTGGAACAGGAATTCCCTTGATTAAAAAATTCAAAGAAAAAGAACCTTTTTATGCATCAGTTTATAAAAGAAATTTTTTGAAAAGTGGAAAAAGCGTAAAGGTAAATAAATCAACTTTAGGCATTGAACTTGAGGTTTGTTATAAGGTTAAAAAGTCTTTCTTTTTATCTAAGGGCAAAATTACAATGAAAAATATATCAAAATATATTTCTCACATGGCGCCATGTATTGAAGTAGTTGGTTATAGACAAAGAAAAAAAGGAATTACTTCATTTGGTGACTTATGCAGTGATTTTGGTGCTAATGTAAAATTTTTAGTTGGACCATCAAAAAAATACAGAAGAATTAATATTGGTAATTTAAAAACAAATATTTCAAACAGAAAAATTAATCAAAGTGTTAACGGAAACACAAACACTGTGTACGTCAATCCACTAAACTCTTTAAGATTTGTATTAAACAAAGTTAAAAAGGATAAGATTAATCTAATGAAAGACTTTTGGGTTTTCACCGGCTCATCAGTTGGAGTAGTGCCAATTAAGGGAAAAGGTCTATATACTGGTAAAGTTGATAAGTTAGGATCAGTAAAAACTATAATAAGATAATGAGGCACTTGGCAACAGAACGTCAAGGTCAAATTTCAGATCTAGCTCTTAATCTTTCATAAATAAGTCTTGTCTTAACACCTAAGCTTAAAAAAGGTTCTGGTGGTAACCAGGTAGGTTTGTTTCTAGCTTCAATAGTTTCAATTTCCTCCGTATAATCATTGCTTGCTTTAATTGCTATTTGTTCACCAAACAAAGTTCCAACACCAATTCCAGAACCATTATAACATCCTGCAGCAAAAATATTTTCATCAATTTTTTCAAAAACTTGAGAACTATTTCTTGTACGTGAAACAATTCCAGACCAGGTTGATTGTATTATGTCATCAGGTAATTGAGGGAATCTTTTTTTAATTCCTTCTTTTTGTTTTAGCTTCCTTTTATTTAAATCTGATTGTGACATTTGAAATGGATTATGAACTTCAGCGGTGTTTCTTATTAATATTCTTCTATCTTTTGTCATTCTAATAGTGGCTCCCATTGGTCTAACAGGCAACACACCCCATTCTTTAGGCTCCCCAATTGATCTAAATTCTTTGTCAGTCAATGACCTTGTCATACTAGCTGTTAAAGTAATTGGAAAATTATAATTTGTTTTAATACCAAGTGATTTTAAAAACCCGTTTGTAGCAAAAATAATTTTTTTTGTTTTAATAGATCCATTTTCAAAATTACAATTAATTATACCATTTGAATTATTCCAGTTTAATAATGGAGAATTTTCATAAATATTTACATTTTCCGGTAAAGTATCAATCATAGCTCTTACTAGTTTTCCTGGATGTAACAAAATTCCACCTTTTGTATAAAGACCGATATTATAAAAATCAGTTCCCAATCTTTTCTTGAGATCCTGATCAAGTAATAAATTATGCTCAAAACCTAGTGTAGAAAGAGTCTCTGAAAAATTTTCTAAAATTTTTTTATCTTCTAGTTTCGAAGATGCAAAGTATTTTCCACATTCATTCCAATCACAATCAACCTGGTATTCTTTTATAAATCTTTTTACAGACTCAATTCCTAACTTATAAATATTCGCCTTTTTTTTATAATTATTTAATTCTTTATTAGACGTAAACCCATCATTAAGTGTTGTATCAACTAGATAACCAGAATTTCTTGAGCTTGCACCTTCTCCTGCTAATTGAGCATCTACAATTATTATTTCTTTTGTTGGATTAAGAGCGCTTAATTTCCTTGCAGCTGACAACCCTGTATAACCAGCGCCTATAATAAGCCAATCACAATTATCTATATCTTTGTCTAAAGTTTTGATGTTTGTTCTGGGACTTAAATCATTAATCCAAGCACAAGAAATATCGTTAACTATCACAACTTTATTACCTTTTTAAATATTTATAAAAATCTTCAAAAATAGCATTTGCAATTTTTTTGGATCCTTTAGGAGTTGTATGAACTGGATCATAAAAATCATTTTTATTCATTATTAGAAATTCATCAATCGGTATTAAATAAAAGTTGTTATCCAGTGCAAATTTTTTAAGCTCATTATTAATTATAAAAAGTCTTTTATCTTTAAGGCCGTCAAATTTTAATTGAGTTATAAAAATTGGTTGAAACTTCTTTTCTTTTATAATTTTTTTTAATTCTGATAATTTTAAATTAAATTTTTTAATTGACAATAAATCTTTATCATCTAAATTTTTGTGCACAGTTAATGCTTGTTTAAAATTAGTATAAATAAAATCATTATATAATTTCTCATTATTAAAATCATAAGCTAAAGTATTTTTTGGGAAATATTTATTCTTAACAATTTTGAATTTATCTACAAAAAAACTATTATTCTTAATATAATCTTTTATTTGATCAATTTTTTTTTTACTGATTTTAAGGTCTAGATAATATCTATCATCTACATAAATATCGTTAATACCAATGTAAAAAATCACATAATCTGGATTTAAGTCAGTTATTTTTGGAAACCAAAATTTAAAGTCATTAATATAACCATTTAAAGATTTACCATCTGTGGATGCATTATAAATTTTAAATTTAGAATTTTTCAAATTTAATTTTTTATTTAATTGTCCAACAATAGTTAATTCCTCTGGAGTAAATCTTTGATTTCCAGTACTCCCTCCTTCAAAAATAATTTTTACATCTTTAGGATCGAACTCTTCTCCTCTAAATCCCCAGTAATTTCTTTTGTAAAAAAAATCGTACTTTTTTTGATTAAAGATAGTCGATGTTTGCCAATTTATTTTTCTCTCTTTTCTCATGTAAATTCCAAAATTTTCTTTTTTGAACCAATATCCAAAAAATAATTCAATTAATAAAATAAGAATTAGGAAAATAAATATATTATATGTGATTACTTTTAGTGATCTCATTAATTATAAAAATAGAATAATTTAAATTAATATAATTTTAAAAGATTGTGTAGATAAAAGGTGCTACTGCAGAACCCTGGCTCAATATTATAAGACCACCAAATAAAACTAGAGTTATTATGATTGGTAAAAGCCAATATTTTTTTCTTACTTTCAAAAATTCCCAAAATTCTTTTAAAAAACTCATATTAAAACTGATTTTTCATTTTACTTTTTGGACCTTTTTTATCAATCCAATAAGATTTATTATTATTAAATTTTAAATTTAACAAGTCTTTACGAAATATTTTCATTAAAATACCTGTTGGTGTTACAACTAAAAAAAATACAAGCCCCATTACAATAGGCGAAATTACTTTACCTAATAAAATACCAAATTTAAACCATACTTTATTAAGTGGACTTAATACTTTAGAATTAAAAATTCCCAATAATAAAAAAATAAAAGAAATAATTAAAGACCAAATCCTTATATTTTCTTCATTAAGAAGAGGATATAAAGATATCAATAAAAAAACTACGAAAAAGACTATTCCAAAGCTTCTATTAGAACCTATTTTTATATCATCCATTTAAAGATTTTTGAGGTTTCATGTCTGATTTTTTAATACCTGCAACCTTTATAGGTTTTTTCATTGCATCTCTTCTAAAAGGTTCGCCTAGTTCTTGATTTAATATCACTTCAATAAAAGTAGTAATACCTTTTTTTTGATCTTCACATGATTTTTTAATTGCATTAGTTGTTTCTTCCATTGTTTTTACAGTAACACCTTTTAAACCACACGCATTAGCAACTTTTGCATAACTTAATTCAGGGTCTAATTCTGTTCCAACAAAATTATTATCAAACCACAGAGTTGTATTTCTTTTTTCAGCTCCCCATTGATAGTTTCTGAATATTACCATTGTTATTGCAGGCCATTCCTCTCTCGCACACGAGCTCATTTCATTCATACTTATTCCAAAAGCACCATCACCTGCAAAACCAATTACTGGTGTATCTGGACATCCTATCTTTGCACCTAATATTGACGGAAACCCGTATCCACAAGGACCAAATAAACCTGGCGCTAAATATTTTCTTGGTTTTTCAAAAGTTGGGTAAGCATTTCCGATTGCACAGTTATTTCCAATGTCACTTGAAATTATAACATCATCAGGCATTCCTATTTGAATTGCTCTCCATGCTTGTCTTGGTGACATTCTGTCTGAGTCTCTTTCTCTTGCTTCTTTATTCCAAACTGTACCTTCATCATCATCTTCATGATCTAAACTCGATAATTTTTGTAACCATGCAGACTTAGTTTGATGAATTAAGTCTTTTCTTTTTTGTCTATCAGTATCACCAGCTGATGAAGAAAGTTTTTCTAATATTTGTTTAGCAACTAATTTTGCATCACCACTTATTCCAACAGTAACTTTTTTTGTTAAACCAATTCTATCTGGATTAATATCCACTTGAATAATGTTTGCATTCTTTGGCCAATAATCAATTCCATAACCTGGTAATGTTGAAAAAGGATTTAATCTTGTTCCTAACGCTAAAACAACATCAGCTTTTGAAATTAATTCCATTGCTGCTTTTGATCCATTGTAACCTAAAGGTCCAACGGCTAAAGGATGACTGCCAGGAAAACTATCATTGTGTTGGTAGCCTGAACACACTGGAGCGTCTAATCTTTCAGCAAGTTTTTTTGTTTCATCAACTGCACCACCAATAACTACGCCTGCTCCTGATAAAATAACTGGAAATTTTGCATTTGATAAAAGATTAGAGGCATTTTGTATTGCATCTGTTCCTCCGCCTTGTCTTTCTAATCTAACTATAGGAGGAAGTTCAACATCAATTACTTGTGTCCAATAATCTCTAGGAACATTTATTTGTGCAGGTGCTGATCCTCTTATTGCTTTTTCAATAACTCTATTTAAAACTTCTGCCATTCTTGATGGATCTCTTACTTCTTCTTGGTAGCAAACCATATCTTTAAATAAATTCATTTGTTCAACTTCTTGAAAGCCACCTTGGCCCATAGTTTTATTTGCTGCTTGAGGTGTGACTAATAATAAAGGTGTGTGATTCCAATATGCAGTTTTTATAGGGGTTACTAAACCAGTTATACCTGGACCATTTTGAGCTATTACCATTGACATTTTTCCTGTAGCTCTTGTATATCCGTCAGCAATTAATCCACCGTTTGTCTCATGTGCAACATCCCAAAAAGTAATGCCAGCATCAGGAAAAATATCTGAGATTGGCATAAATGCTGATCCTATAATTCCAAAAGCATGTTCGATGCCATGCATTTGTAGAACTTTTACAAAAGCTTCTTCAGTTGTCATTTTCATAATCAAATTTCCCTTTATTTACTATAGTTTTAATTTATCAATTAAATTTTTGAATTTCCCGAGATTAATATCCTAGTTTTAAAAAATATCAAACACCAAAACAACTCACTGTATCATTGAAAATTACAAATTTATAGAATGAAATCTAAAAAAATATATACTTAATATAACTAATTTTATCAAAAGTGAGCCTTAGCAAAAAACAGATTATTTTAACTATAATATTGATTCCAAGTTTATTGTTTAATTATTTTACTTTTTCAATAATTGATCAAGATAATAATCTAAGCAAATTCACCACTTATTTAATATTTGGGTTTAACATTTTTAATATTTTATTTGGGTTTATTTATTACAAAAAAAATTTCAAAATTTTTATTTCTATTTTAGCCTATTGTATTCTTGTTTTAATATTTTTTGATTTTACTTTTGAAAAAATACTTAATACAAAATCAATAAATCAAGATGATGATGAACTTGGATGGGTTTTAAGAGCAAATAAAGAAGTTTCATTTAACCAAAAAACATCTCAAGGTAAAAATTATAAAGTCAAATTTAAATCATCACCAATAAAAGGATTTAGAGAGTATGGTAACATTAATAATGATATAAAAAAAATACTAATAATTGGTGACTCTTTTACTTGTGGTCCATATGCGTCAAATAATGAAATGTACTACAGCATAATTAAAAAAAAGTTTAAAGAAAATGATATTAATTTAGAATGGTTTGTAATGGGAGCAAGTGGATATGGAAATGCTCAGCAATTCCAACTATTAAAAAGTTATTTTAAAGAAATAGAACCCTCAATAATTTTATATCAATTTTGTGTGAATGATTTTTTTGATAATAGTTTTGAAATAAGTAAACTTTCAACTTCACACGATCAATTTTATAGAAGATCATATTTTGATGGTAATGATTTTTTTAAAAATGATAATTTATCATCAAAATTATATAGATTCTTTTATAAAAATAGTTTTATATTTAAAAAAATTGATCAAGTTTATAGCTATCAAAAATTCAAAAAATATGGAAGATTTACAAAAGATATACCTGATCAATACTTAGCTAATTCTATTCAGAATACACAAAATATTTTTTTAAAAATAAGAGAATTAATTGGAGAAGAAACAATTTTTTTTTCAATAAATTGTCCTGACAAAAAAAATGAATTTTTATCAATTAATTGGGAAAAAATAATCAAAAGTATTAACGGTTTTCCAATTACTGAGCCTGTGACACAGTTATTTAAAGCTAATGAGTTAGGAAAAGATATTTTTTATGAGGACGGAGGACATCTAAATTTTCTGGGTAATGAAATCTATGGGGAAACAACTGCTATTGAAATGATAAAATTATTAAAAAAATAAATCATTAATAATCAATCAAGTTCATATTTGTCTTTGTAATTAATTAATAATTTTTTATCTTGTTCATTTTTAAGTAATAAACAATTTCCAATTACAAGAGAATCTAAATTAGTGCCCATAAAACAATTAAATGCATCCTTTGGAGTGTTAACTATAGGTTCACCTCTTACATTAAAAGATGTGTTAACTAATACTGGACAATTTGTTTTTTCTTTAAATTTTATTAATAATTCATGATATTTTGGATTTGTTTCAGAGTGAACAGTTTGAATTCTTGCTGAGTAATCCACATGCGTAACTGCTGGAATTTTTGATCTTTGAATATTTAATTTTTCTATGCCAAACAATTTTTCTTGCTCCTCAGTCATTTGGTAACATTTTTTCTCATCTACATTTGATACAAAAAGCATATATGGACTATCTACATCTAAATCGAACCATTCTTTTAAATCTTCTCTTAAAATTGAAGGTGCAAACGGTCTAAAACTTTCTCTAAATTTTACTTTTAAGTTTAAATTTTTTTGCATTGTTTTAGATCTAGCGTCTGCAATTATTGATCTATTTCCTAAAGCTCTTGGCCCAAACTCCATTCTACCTTGAAACCAACCAACAGCTAGACCCTTCGACAAATTTTCAGAGGTCTTTTCAATTATCTCTTTATCATTGAAAACATGAAATTTTGCTCCTAGATTTTTTAGATCTTTTTCTATCTGAGTTTGAGAATAAATTGGCCCTAAGTAAGACCCTTGCATACTATCTTTGGTATTTATTTCTCTCACTTTTTCTTGTTCAATATGCCAAAGAGCTAGAGTTGCACCTAGAGATCCACCTGCATCTCCAGCAGCAGGTTGAACCCATATATTATCAAATATTTTTTCTTTTATTAATTTTCCATTAGCCACACAGTTTAACGCAACTCCTCCTGCTAAACATAAATTTGGAATATCAAATTCTTTTCTTAGATGACTTGCGATTTTAATCATAACAGTTTCTGTGATTTTTTGAATTGAAGAGGCTATATCCATATGAAACTGTGTTAAATTTTCAGACTCATTTTTTCGTGCCTTTTGACCAAATAAAGATTCAAATTTTTTATTTATCATTGTTAAACCAGTCGCATAATTAAAAAATTTTTGGTTTAATTTAAAAGATCCATCATCTTTAATGTTTATCAAATTTTCAGAAATTATTTTTTCATATTTTGGATTTCCGTATGGTGCAAGACCCATGAGTTTATATTCACCGCTATTAACTTTAAAACCTGTATAATATGTAAATGCTGAATACAATAAGCCCAAAGAATGAGGAAAATGAATTTCTTTTTTAATTTCAAGTGAAGCTCCTTTACCAATAGCAACTGTTGTAGTTGCCCATTCTCCAACTCCATCAGCTGTTAAGATAATTGCTTCATCAAATGGTGATGGATAAAAGGCACTTGCTGCATGACTCATATGATGCTCTGAAAAGAAAATCTTATCCTCATCTAAATCACTTATTCTGTCTTTTTTAAGATTATCAATTAACAATTTTTTTTGGAATAGTTTTTCTTTTAGCCAAATAGGCATTGCTCTTGAAAAAGAAACAAATCCTTTGGGGGCAAAAGCAACATAAGTTTCTAATAATCTTTCAAATTTTAGAAATGGTTTCTCATAAAAAACAATTTGATCAATATCTTTCAATTCTAAATTAGAATAATCCAAGACAAAATCTATAGCTTTATGTGGAAATGAAGAGTCGTGTTTTTTTCTAGTAAACCTTTCCTCTTGAGCAGCAGCAATTATTTTTCCATCAATTAATAAACTTGCAGCACTATCGTGATAAAAAGCCGAAATCCCTAATATTTTAGACATTCAATAATATTTTAAACAAACATTAATTATTAGTATTTTATTTTAAATTTAGTTTGTTAAATTATAGAATTAATATATAAGATTTGGAAAATTTCAAACAAACAAATCATTTGCACATAAATGACCACTGATATTATTATTCATGACGAAAAAGACAATGTAGGAGTTGTTGTTATAGATAAAATTTCTCCAAAACAAGATTGTTCTTGTTGGATAATGGAAAACGATAAAACAGTAAAAATCCATGCTATTGATGAAATTCAGTTAGGTCACAAAATAGCAATGGTTGATTTAAGCGAAGGTGATACGATTTTAAAATATGGTCATGACATTGGAAAAGTAGTAAAATCAATAAAAAAAGGTGAGCATGTTCATGTTCACAATGTTAAAACAAAAAAATGGTAACAAAATGGAAATTCCAAAAAGTTTTTTAGGTTATAAAAGAGAAAATGGAAGAGCTGGTACGAGAAATCATGTTATTATTCTTCCAGTAGATGATATTTCAAACGCATGTGCAGAGGCAGTTGCAAATAACATTAAAGGCACCATTGCTCTTCCTCATTCTTATGGAAGACTTCAGTTTGGAGCAGATTTAGAGCTTCATTTTAGAACTATGATTGGGACTGGAAGCAATCCAAATGTAGCAGCTGTAATTGTTATAGGTATTGAGCCTAAATGGACTAAAAAAATTGTCGATGGGATTGCAAAAACTGGTAAACCAGTTGAAGGTTTTCATATTGAAAGAACAGGTGATATTGGAACAGTTATGAAAGCTTCAAAAAAAGCTCAAGAATTTGTGATGTGGGCCTCAGAAAAACAAAGAGAAGAATGTCCTATCAGTGATTTATGGATTTCTGTAAAGTGTGGAGAGTCTGATACAACTTCAGGACTTGCCGCAAACCCAACTGTTGGAAATCTAATGGATAAATTGGAACCTTTAGGTGTGCATTTATGTTTTGGTGAAACTTCTGAATTAACGGGAGCAGAAAAAGTTTGTGCAACACGAGGAGCTACAAAAGAAGCTTCAGATAAATTTATGAAAACTTGGAGTTCATATAACGATTTCATTTTAAAAGAAGCAACTGATGATCTTTCAGAAAGTCAACCAACAGCTGGAAATATTGCTGGTGGTTTGACAACTATTGAAGAAAAAGCTTTTGGAAACTTTCAAAAAATTGGAAATTGTAAATTCGTAGATGTTTTAGAGCCAGCAGAGGAACCAAAAAAAGGTAAAGGTTTATATTTTATGGATACATCTTCTGCAGCTGCTGAATGTGTTACTCTCCAAGCAGCAGCAGGATTTAATATTCATTTATTTCCTACAGGACAAGGAAACATTGTTGGCAATCCAATTGAGCCAGTTGTAAAATTAACAGCCAATCCTCTAACAGTAAAGGGAATGGGAGAACATATAGATTGTGATGTATCAAAAATTCTTTCTAGAGAAATGAATATGTCTGAGGCGGGAGACGAACTAATTAAAACAACTTTAAGAGTTGCTAATGGAAGATTAACATGCGCTGAAGCATTAGGTCATAAAGAATTTGTTATGACAAAGCTTTATAGAAGTGCTTAATCATTTATCTATCAAATGCTTCAAAAAAATTATCTGGTAATCATACCAGGTATAATACTATCATTTGTTCTTTATACCTTGTCTCAAGGTTTTAATAATATTATTGGAATTGAACTTTTAGGGTATGAGAAAAGTCCTATTTCAACAGCAATGATATCAATATTAATTGGAATGTTTTTTGGAAACATTTTTCAAGTAAGAGAAAGTTTACAAAAAGGTTTAGATTTCACAAGAGAATATATTTTAAAACTTGGGATCATTTGTCTTGGTATACAATTAAAACCATTTGAATTTTTAGATTTTGGTAAAATCGCTATACCTTTGATAAT
>Ga0181597_10004494_pt1 | contig 13831 bp, 10 predicted proteins | sample 041ome_5_FD_148647 | JGI IMG/M metagenome (GOLD analysis project Ga0181597, IMG submission 148647) | Coastal salt marsh microbial communities from the Groves Creek Marsh, Skidaway Island, Georgia - 041403US metaG (spades assembly) | ecosystem: Environmental > Aquatic > Marine > Intertidal zone... | reverse complement strand
TGGCAAGAACGAGGCGACCCGGTGCTGCACATCGATTTACGAAACATAGCGGACATTTGCGTCATCGCGCCGTGTTCGGCAAACACGCTCGCAAAAATAGCCAACGGTATGTGCGACAACCTCGCGACGTCGATCATCCGCGCTTGGGATTTCAAGAAACCGTTGTTGATCGCGCCGGCCATGAACACGCACATGTGGCAACACCCGATCACGAAGACGCACATCGACGCGATCAAAAGACATCACGGTGAACAGCTATTCGGAGACGGCGTGCGATTCTTAGACCCGATCGAAAAAACGTTGATGTGCGGCGACACCGGGGTAGGCGCAATGTGCGACACGAAAACCATCGCGCGCGAGGTCATGGACGTTTTGCTCGCCCACCTCCAACAGACCGCGCTCGCCCAGAAAAAAGCAGCCGCGGAAGAAGAGAAGAAGAAGAAGAACGAGAAGAAGAAGAAGAAGAAGAACGCGACGAGCGCGCGAAAGAGCGGGACGAGTGCAAAGACGAACGCGCAAAAGAAGACGCAGAAAAAAGTCATCGACAAGAACAAGAACAAAAACAACAACACGAAAAAGAAGAACGCCGTCGCGAAGCAATCCGCCGCGAGACGACGGCTCGCCCCGAAGAAGAAAGCGCAAACGGCCCCCGCGAAGAAGAAGACAAAAGTAGTAGCGACGAAAAAGAACGCGGCGGCGACAACGACGACTAAAACTACGAACGAGAAGATTGGGGTGGCGACCAGGAGGAGCAGCGGCAGGAAAAAATAACAGAGAGTTGTATCATCGTCACCGTCATCGTCGTCAGAGCAACACACGTCGCACCATTTTTTCTCCATTTTTTTCTCCTTTTCCCTAAAACGTCATCTCCTCATTGCGCGAAAGCGAGATAAACCACGCGCGCGCAAGCAAACAAACGCGAACGAAGCTCGTCTATTCGAATCAAAAAAATATAATGCTCAGAATGCACCACGGAACCTCGACGATGATTATTAACAAAGTCTTGTCGTCCTCGTCGTACTACCGCTGCACGACGACGACGACGACGACGACCCGAAGAAGTTCTTTCCCCAAAGCGGCTCACGCTGCCGCTGCCGCTGCCGCGAGACGATGGAATGTCACCACGAATAACAGCAGCAACGGACGGAGAAGATACGTCTGCGCTTCTTCTTCCACCGCTGCCGCTGCTGCTGCTACGAACAACGTCGTCGTCGCGAAGGAAAAGACGCCGCAAGAGCAGTGGAAAGCGTCGATTGATTTTAAATCCATTCGCGACAATCAAGCGAACGTGGAGCTGAATTGCAAAAACAGAAACGTGACGAACGTGGACGTATCCGCGGGTAAGATTTTAATATGTGTATATATATTTTGTTTTGTAAACACTTTTCGATTGATTCTTCTTTATCTTTTTCTTCTCTCTCGCGGTTCGTTGATTACATGCGCACGTGTTTTAGTATCGATCGATCGTCGTCGTCGTCGTCGTCTGAGATGAAACTGACCCGACCCGCTCTGCTCTGCTCACTTCTCTTCTTCTTCTTCTTCTTCTTCTTCTTCGCGCAGTCGTGGAACGCTACGAGGCTTTCGTGAACTTGGACCAAAAAGCGGACGTGTTGCGAGCGAGTCGGAATGAAAACGCGAAGAAGATGAAAGGTAAGATGGAAAAAGAAGTCCGAGACGCGCTGATTGAGGAAGGTAAAAGGATTAAAGACGAATTGGCGTCCATCGAGGTTGAGTTGAATGAAATTTCCGAGCAGTTGCAGCAAGAGGCGCAAAAGATTCCGAACGATACGCACCCGGACGTTCCGATTGGAGGCGAGGAGTTAGCGACGGTGATGGAGATTGTCGGCGAGCAGAGAGATTTTGGCGGGATGAAGTGTCAAGATCACGTGACCATTGGTGAAAAGTTGAACATGTTTGACTTTGAGACGGCGTCGAGGGTGAGCGGCACACGATTCGTCTACTTGACCGGCGTCGGCGCCTTGCTCGAATTAGCGTTGATTAACTGGGCGATGCAAAAAGCCATCGCGAAAGGATTTGAACCGATGGTTGTTCCCGATTTGGTCAGAAGATCGGTCGTCGAAAAATGCGGGTTTCAACCGCGGGCGGAAAACACCCAAGTGTACTCCGTGGAAGATTCCGATTTATGTTTAGCCGGCACCGCGGAGTTGTTGCTGGGCGGGAAATGCATGGATCAAACGTACGAAGAAAAAGATTTGCCGAAAAAATTCGTCGCGTTTTCGCACTGTTTTCGAACCGAAGCCGGAGCCGCCGGAGCGGCTACCAGAGGCATGTACCGTTTGCACCAGTTTTCCAAGGTTGAAATGTTCGCCGTGAGCACGCCGGAAGAGTCTAACAAGATGCACGAGGAGTTGTCAAACATCGAAAAAGAAATGTACGCGGAATTAGGTTTACACTTTAAAGTATTAGATATGAGCTCGCACGATTTAGGCGCTCCGGCGTATAGAAAGTTTGACATCGAAGCGTGGATGCCAGCCTTAGAGAGGTACGGGGAAATCTCGAGCGCGTCGAACTGCACGGATTTCCAAGCCAGACGATTGAACATTAAATACAGGCCAAACGCGGTCGACGGCAAGAAGCAGCCGTTGCAATTCGCGCACACCTTAAACGCCACGGCGTGCGCCGTTCCGAGAATGATCATTTGCATCTTGGAAAACTTTCAGAACGAGGACGGGTCGGTCACCGTGCCGGAAGCGTTGAGGCCGTTCCTCGGCGGCTTGGAAGTCTTCAAACCCATCGAATAATAAAAAAAAATGCTGATGTTGTTATATTTTATGTACGTAGTAGTAAAATGCCGGTGATTCGAAAACGCATATAATCACATTCACATGCTGACAGACGGAGAAAGAAGAAGAAGAAGAAGAAGAAGAAGAAGATTTTTTTTCTTTTTTTATGCACAAGAGTCCCCAAAAAGTTTTAAAAAAGAAAAGCCCCCCCAAACATTATTTGCCGCTCGCGTGGTGGTTTCTCTCTGTCTCTCACGAACACATAAACACTAACAAGAAGAAGAAGAAGAAGAGGAAGAAGAAGAACCACCATCACGCCGTGGAAGGAGGAGGAGGAGAGTTTTTTTTATTTGTTTTACTACGTGTGCACATCGATAGAAGATATAGAAGATGAAGATGACGAGGACGTTTTCATCGGCTGCGGTTGGGATTTAAAAGAAAAAAAGATACGGAGAAAGAAGAAGAAGAAGAAGAAGAAGAAGAAGAAGAGAGAGAGAGAGAATGACGTCTCACCACCACATTCGTAAAGGACCACCGCCGGGACGAATTTCTTTCGTCTCGGCTTTATTGGTCGTCGCGTTCTTCTCCGCGTGCTTTTTTACGTACTTCTGGACGATGATGACGCTCGAAGAAGAAGCTCCATCATCAACAGGCGGTGTCGGTCGAGACCTTGGCTTCGCGGATGAAGAAGACGAAGATGTGAAAATAAGTTTTGCATTTTTAATGTACGGGCAAGCGCGTACTTTGAATCGAACGCACTGCAGCGTTTACGAGAATATCGTGAAACCAATACTCGATCGAAAACACACCCGCGTACACTTTTTCATTCGCGCGGAGGCGGACGAAGACGCCTGGCAATTCGAAGCCTTCGCGGAGGAAATCGACAAAAGAAGAAGAGAAGAAGAAGAAGAAAAGAGGAGAAGAAATAACGAATACGGTAAAAGAGGTGAAGATGATCCTTCTCCTCCTCGTCTTCGATACACGCTTGAAATTGAAACGGTACCGGAACCGAGCGAAAAATGCGTCGAGACGTTCTCGAAAAAATACGAGAAGCGCGCGGATAGAATCGCGCGAGGTACGAAAGGGAGTTATCCCAGAGAGCTTTTGACGCAACTCATGTACCGCGAGGCTTCGAGCGAGCTCATGTACGCTGAAAAAACTCATTTTGATGTCGTCGTGTTACTGAGACCGGATGTTGAATACGGAGACGAAATACCCGCAGATTTTTATACGCGTTCGAGCTCTTTTTTCAAGAGCGATAGTCTTCAAACGAAGACCGTTCACGTGCCCGCCTGGTCGCCTTTCGGCGGCGTCAACGACAGGCTCATGGTTTCGAGAGTCGGCGAAGCGGCGAAACACTATTTGAGTTTATACAGCGGTCTTTGCGGAGGACAAAACAATTTCGAAGAAGGAGTGGTGCGTGAACTTCCGAACAGAAGGCGAGGACTCAACGCAGAGCGCATATACGCGTGGTGGATGAAAAAGAAGGGAGGATACTCGGTTTCGACAAAGCTTCTCGCGAATTTCGTCTTTTACCGCGCGCGGCGATACGAAAGCATCGAAGATGGGCCGGATGGAAACCTTGGCAGACAATTTTGGCTGTGGAACCCGAGTTCTAAATGGAGCGACACGCTGAGAAGACATTACGCGTGCACTCCTTTGCGTTGAAGAATGCATACAGAAGAAGAAGATTTTTTTTTTTCAAAACGTGTTGTTGTTGTTGTTGTTGTTGTTGTTGATGTTGTACGCGAGCGATAAAATATAACAATCTCGTTCCAAACGAGCAACCGCGCGTCCTTCTCCTCCTCCTCCTCCTCCTCCTCATTTCTTTGTTCCTCAAAGCTACTACGCGCAAAACTTCTGTTTTATTTTTTGTCTCTCTCCTTTCGCCCGTCGCCGAAGCGCGCGCGGCGCGAACGCAACACCATATTAAAGTATTCTGAAATCAGAGGTCGGTCGTGCCCTATATGTAGTACGTATTTTTGCAATTTTCCACGTGGATTTTGCGGCCTGATAAATTCCACATCAGACTCTCTCCCTAAAATCTTTTAAAGAACAAAACACAACCTTTTCTTTCTTTCTCTCGCGGTGGGGAAAAAAGAAAGCTTAACTTTTGATGTTTGGGAAAGTATCTCTCTTCACTCGAACAACGCGTGTGCTCGATACACACACACATGTCGTCGTCAGCGTCAACATCAGCGGCATCGCCCGTAGCGGATGCGTTGAAGGCATCCGCCGGTGGACTCTTCGCGCTGTGCGCTTTATATCCTCTCGACTTGCTTCGCACGAAGAGAGCCGCCGAGGCTTCGACCTCTTCTTCCGATGATGGCGACGACGATGATGATGCGAAGAAGACAAAAACGTTTGGAAAAAAAAACAACAACGCGACGAGTAGCAGTGGCAAAAGTTCTTCTTCGGGAGTTTCCGGCGGCGTGTTCCGCGAATTCGCGCTCACGGTGCGCGAAAAAGGCGTCTCGGAGCTGTACAGAGGATTTTACTCGCGAGCGGTGCACTGCTTGATTTCCGACCTGATTTATTATTACTCGTACACGTACTTGACGAATAGGAAACTCGAGAGTTTGATGATGGAAATGGCAAAGAAGAAGAAGAAGAAGGACGCGCCGGCGAGCGAGAACGACGGTGGCGTGAATATTATCGATATTTCCACTTCGGTTCGATTAGGGACGATCGCGGGGATCGTGACGAACATTTTGACCATTCCAATCGATACCGTGTCGATGAACTTGCAAATTTCCAAGTCGACGAAACGGATGGGTATTTTTGAAATCACGCGTAAAATTTACGAGGAGCACGGCGTCGCGAAGTTTTGGAACGGACTTTTACCGGCGTGTATTCTCACGGTTAACCCCGCCATTAACGTAGCTTTGTTTGAAAACATAAAGGCGCGCTATCTACTGAAATATGCGAGGGAAAATCAAATGCAGTTGTCTGCGTTTGAGGCATTTGTATTGGGCACGGTATCGAAAGGCGCGGCTACGGTGATAACGTATCCGATGATTCGCCTGAAGACGCTTTTACTGAAAGCGAACGAAGAAAATAACGAGAACTTTGAGACGACGAAGAAAGTAGAAATTGATGTGCGCAAGAAGAAAGCGACATCCGTAGTGGATGTGATTAAAGTTGTGCTCGAACGCGAAGGTGTTTCAGGATTTTATCGAGGCATGTACGTGCAACTCTTGCGAAGCACGTCGGGGAGTGGATTAATGTTCATGGTACGAGAAGCACTGCGATAAAGATTGAAGCCGCTTTTATGTTCGATTAAGTTTTCACTTACTTACTTACTAGGGATCATAACATTGCAACTCGTTTATTATTAATTAATATTATTATTATTATTATGCCAGTGTGTGTTCGAACTTAATTCTTCTCGTCTGTTATAATCTTGATATCCTCGCATTTTCTTGCGTCGGATCAAACACCTGTCCGATTTCCTCCGGAGCAATCCCTTCGTACACGTTTGGATCTTCCGCCCATCTTTTCAACTCGAGCCAATGTCTATTTTCCAGCGTCCACTTGATGCACTTCGTTAACGAAGCTTCAAATCCATACGGCGGAACCCAACCCATCTTTGCCATTTTCACTCCAGACAATCCGTACCGTAAATCGTGTCCCGGTCGATCGGCGTGATGGTCAACCATTTCATAAATCAAAGGTTTTTCGCAAACCTTTGAAATGAACGTCGCGAGCTCAAGATTATCGACTTCTTTCTCACCCGTTATATTGTATTTCTCTCCAATGGAACCTTTTTGGAGCAGAAATCCTACAGCCGCGGCTATGTTTCTCGCGTGGATATAAAATCGAGTTCCCGCGCGTCGTTTGTCCGGATAACTGTGAATGTGTACCGTTTCTCCCGCCAACACTTTGCGGGTGCACTTAGGAATGAACTTCTCCGGATGTTGTCTTTCACCGAACGCATTCATGACGTTGACAATCATGAGAGGAATTTTGTACGTATTTTCATAGGAAATACATATGTTCTCGGCGGCTGACTTCGAGGCTGAATACGGATTAGTTGGTTTATGACGATCCCATTCTTCGTACATCGTCGTACCCAACGCCGGTCCGAATACTTCGTCCGTACTGAAATAAAAGAAACTTTTTAAATCGCACCCGGCTTTGATTAAATTTCTCGTGTATTCGAGAATCGAAATCGTACTTTCCACGTTATTGCGCATGAAAGGAACGGGATCTTTAATGGAATTATCGACGTGCGTTTCAGCCGCCATGTGCACGATAAATTCGATTCGATTACCGAGCTCGTATGCGACGCCTTCGGGAATGCCATTGACGAGATCTGTGGCAAACACTTGGACGCGGTCAATCACGCCGGTATCTCTCAAACGGTCGTACCCGAGAGAGGCGTAGGATAACTTGTCGATGACCACGAGATCGCAATCTGTCGTTCGAGAGAAGTGCTCGACGACGTGATGACCGATGAAACCGCAACCGCCCGTGATGATAATTTTTCGGCGAGCAACGTGCCTCGGTACCGAATTTCCATTCGTCGAATTCGTCCACTTTCGCGAAATGGCGACCGAGTTTTTGTTGCGATGATGAAAAAAATCTCGAATTGAATGCACGATGTATTCTCTTTGCTCGTCGGTTATCCACCAGCCGCACGGGATAGCGACGAGCTCTTTTTCAACCGCATCCAAGTTTGGAAGATGCGCTCTGAAAGGCGCACACACCGAGTGCGTATCGTTTCGCGCGTGAACTTGAGAAGCGACGATGCCTTTGCTTTTCATGTGCTCGATGAATTCCGGTTTATTCTCGACGAATAACGAATACACCCAATACGAAGAGTTCGCGCCGTTTGGCGGATGAATCAGTTTAATACCGTTCGTATTCTTTAACGATTCATTGTAAAACTGCGCGTTTGCTCTGTGTCTCTCCAAGTTCTGCGCCAGAAATGGAAAATTAGCCAATCCGAGGCTCGCGTTCCAGTCGTTCATGTGAAATTTGAAGCCATACTCTGCGACGTCGGATTCGAGACGGAAATCTTTTTTCTGATAGTTTCTCTTTTCCCTGTCGATGCCGTACCAACGCAAAAGCTTCGCTCTTTCGTAAAGTTCTTCGTTCGGGAGACAGAGCACTCCACCATCTGAAGTCGTCAAGTGCTTGATCGCTTGCAACGAAAACGTCGCGATGTTGCCTCTTTGTAAAGCGCCAATCTTCACGCCGCGATACTCGGCGCCCATGGCGTGCGCGGCGTCCTCGATCACCATCGGACGAAATCCAAACGCGCGTTCGGCGTAGTCTTGCACCTCTTTGATCCCATCCAAATCCGCCGGCGTCCCACCCCAGTGCACAAAAACGATAACTTTCGTGTTCTTCGTAATTTTCTTCCGCAAATCTCTCACGTCCATGTTCCCCGTCCTCGGGTCCACGTCCACCCACTTTATCTTAAATCCGTTGGCTAAGATTGGAAAATTCGTCGCCGTGCACGTCAACGCCGTGCTCAAAATCTCGTCCCCTTCCTTCAAACCCGGCCATTTATTCGCACTCGAAGGTTTCTTCAGCAAGTGCAGCGCGAGATGGTGCGCCGAAGTCGCCGAATTTAACGCCAACGTGTACGGGTTTTCCAAATAACGTTCCAGCTTCTTTTCAAACTCTTCCACCCTGGGGCCTTGCGTGATGTACCCGGAGTGCAACGTTTTCCCGGTGACGTCCGACGCGTTCGGCGAGACGAAGACTCGAAAAAGTGGAATCTCTTCCATCGTATCTGATGATGATGTGCGCGCGATGAAGAGAACAAGAAGCTTTTCTTCTTTTCTCTCTCTCTCTTCACAGAAGAAGAAGAAGAAGATAAACCGCGCTCGATGGATGAGTTTTTTGTGGTGTTCTTGGGAAATTTTTGTCGTCGACTCTTTTTATTTTTTTGGAAAAAATGGACCAATGCGAGAATTTGTGTGGCTTTCGATCGCTCTTGGAACGCATAATCCAGGCGGCTGCAAAAAGAAGATCTCTCTGTGTTGCAGAAATAAGCAAACAGGATAAGAAAGTTATATACTCCTCTGTGTTTTTTGAAAGAGAGAGATGCTTTCCTTTCAAGCGAGAGAGAAGTATAAATACACATGTAGTATGTAAAAAAGCGGTTTCGCGTCGCGAAGGCGAGGGGCGAAACTCGTTTTGTTTTAAATGTGCTATCGTTTTAAACTACACGCGCTGTGCTACTTTATGTGCTACTTTATATATGCTTTGCTCTAGTTTTTTTTTACGCCTTGATGTTGCGACGAGAACGACGCTCACCGGTTCGCGTCGTCGTCGTCGTCGTCGTCTTCGGCGGAGGAGAATTCCTCAAACTCCTCCTCTTCTTCGGCTTCTTGCTCTTTGCGCTCTTTTTCAAACTCTTGCTTGGATTTGATTTCTACGTCGATGAAATCGGTCGGGTCGGTGAAACCGTCCGTTTCGCTTTCGAAACCGAGCATATCGCTGACTTTTTGGCCTAAAGCGATGACTTCGGTTTGTTTCGCGCAGACGACGGAGGAGGCGCGCGCGTCGCCGGATTCTGCGGCTTTTTCGGCGCGCAAAGCGCCTTCGAGACGAGCGTTCGACGACGAAGATGACGCATCGGAGATGTCGTTTTGCGTTGCAGCGCTTGCCGGCGTCAACGCCGCCACCGCCGCGTTCGACCACGGGACGCTCGTGATGGTTCGTTTTATGACGTCCTCTTTCGTCACGCCCGAACCAGCTTGATCGCCGCCTTTCTTCAACACGGAATCGCACAAAGTTTTCCTGAAATCCTGCGACGCTCTCGCAATACCTCTCTTAAATCCCAAAGGCCACTTGTCGGGAGACCGTCGTCGCCATTCGGTTGCTTTTTTGTACAACTTTTCTGAACTGGAAATTTTTCTCAACTCCTTCGCCAAGTGCGCGCTCGAATCAAACTTCTTCACGTCGACGATGCAGTCTCCTTCCGGACACGGGAGGTATTCGTACACGCTCGCGGTGCCGAAATAAACCGGAATAGATCCTCTCGCTAACGCCATCCATAGATCCGCGTGAATTGCACCCGGGCAATCCGCGTCCTCGCCGACGTAATAAAACAAGTAATCGGACAAGGCCAACTGCGTCTTGGTGAAGAAATCGATGCCGCCAGATCCCATGACTTTATGTTCCGGCAAACCCAACGGTTCGTTTGAGTTTCTCCGACACTCACCGATGGAGAAAACCGGGAAGTGATTGGAAACTTCTTTCAAAACTTTCATTTTCGGCGCGTTGTCTGGGCAGTTCTTTCCGAGCCAAGCGATGCCTGGGATGCGCGATTGCTTCGAGCGCATGAACGCTTCGTAAGACGCCATCAAACCTTTGGTCGATATCATTTGCGGAAGCCAAACCGATGAGGCTTTCTCGTTCCCGTGCGCGATGTAATCCACCTGAGAGAGTAGTCCTTCGTTCAATAAATCCTTCCCAAACGCGCCGGGAGTTTCCAACGAGGCGTACACGTAAACTTGATCAGGATTTTGCTTCGGCGGAAGTCGCCATAACGCCGCTTGTTGTTGTTGTTGTTGTTGCTGTTGTTGTTGTTCTTTCTTGCTGCTGGTGTTTTTCTTACTCTTCTTATCGCCGATGTCGAGCAACATTCTTCGGTTCGATTTGCTCTCCCAAAACGCCGTTTGATCTTCGTAAATAGCCTCTTCGGTGATCTCGATCGGGTCTTGCACCGTTCGATTTTCACTGTTCGGAGAGCTATCTACCATGATATCTTGACTGACGTCTGGCCCGAGGATATCGTTATCGAAAAACCCAAGTTTCGCCATGAGTACTGCGCCAAACGACGCGCCTTCTTGAGGAGAAGAAGGAGGATTTTCTTTGCCGACGTACGCTCCTTTCCATAAAACCGATCCCGATTGAAACACTCTGACGTCCGCGTTGGCGCATTCTGGACCGGAATCGTACACCACGTTCGTGAAACACTCCCCGGCGCTATTCTTGCCCTCTGGTTTAGTTTGAATCAACGCGTCCATCCACGCGCCCGCGCCTAATCGCACGTCCCAGTTTACCATATCGTCTAAACACAAGGAAAATTTATGTTTCGAATTCAGCACCGTGCTATCTCGCGGCTGCTCGTCCGCCGCGCCGCCCTCCATCAACGCCGCGAACGTCGCGCTCGAATGTTTCCACTTACTACTACTACTACTACTACTACTACTACTACTCTTATCCTTATCGCTGCTACTCTCGTCGTTATCGTCGTTCTCACCCCAACCTCTATACAGCGCTTCTTTATCCGCCCTGAGCGCCTCCACGAGCTTATCCAACTCGATTTCGCCGTCCTTCGCCAACCACTTCTCGAACGGCTTCATTTCCTCCTTGGTTAAAATCGCCCGCGCGAACGATTTCCCGTTGCTGTACTTTGTTTCTCTCGCGTCTTTCTCTTCTTCTTCTCTGTCGTCGTCTCTCTTATTTTTCTTCTTCTCTTCTTTTCTCCCGCGTTCTTCGTCGTCGTCGTCGTCGTCGTCGTTGCTCCTCTTCTTCTCCTCCTCCTCTTCCTCTTCCTCCTTCAAAAACACGCTCAGAGGGACCAAATCGTTCGTACTTTTCATCATCTTTTCTTCCAAGATGAAGTCGCTGTTCATCGCCTTCACCAGCGCGTTTTCTCGCGCGCGAACGTAGTGACTGCGACTGACGAAGCCGAAGCACATGAACGCGAAAAACGCGGAGAAGAGCACGAGCGTTAACACGGCGCCGTGCGCGAACACGTCGTGGAAAGATGATGACGAAGACGACGAAGACGTTGAAGCCGCCGAGGAGGAGGATTCCGCTGCTCTCGCGTCGTCGTCGTCGTCGTTCTTATTCTTCGTCTTCTCACTAAACTTTTCTCTGTACTCGCGAGAGACGCGAAGCTTCTTTCTGAAACTCTCCTTGGCGTCTTTCTCCTCGCGGATGTTCGTCAAAGCGCGCGTTGGTGTCGTCGTCGTCGGCAGGAGAGGATCTCTCTCCTCCGCCATTTTCTCGCTCTTTCTCTCTCTGGTATATGCGTACAAACTACTACTCCGTGATATGTGCTTATGCGTGTGCGTGCGTACGTGTGTGCGCGCAACGCGTAAAGTGTCGGTGTGCGTGTGTCTGCGTGCGACGAAGAGCGCGCGCGCGCTTCTTTTTATGGCGCGATGGTGTTGGGGAAAAGCGTCGGTTCCGCGGCTCAAAAGTGGTGTTGAAACCCTAAAATAAAAGGTGTGCGAGCGAGGGAGCGCGAGCGCGCGGCGTGTACGATGTTTTTATCATCACATAGTTTGCCGGTCTTCTCTTTTCGTGCAAGTGGTGTAGTATACAGGTTTTATGCGTATTGGTTATGACTCTTCTCTCGGGTCTCTCTCTCTCGGGTCTCTCTCTCTCTCTTTTCCTCTTTCGCGAGCGCGCGCGTGCGTTTCGCTTTCTTCTAATATTTTTGTTTGTTTGTACACGCTTTTGTTCTTCTTCTTCTTCTTCTTCTTCTTCTTCTCTTGACGACTTCACCGCGACGACGACGACCACCACCACCACCGCGAATTTATTTTTGCATTCTCGTCGTCTTCATCGTTTGCCATGCACTTTTTCTTCGTAAACTCGGGTGCGTTTTGTCTCGCGCTGACCTCTTTCGCGAGCTTCCAAAACACGCCTTCCCGCCGCGGCGGTTGTTCTTCTCCGCTCGCGCCGGCGTCGTCGAACCAGGCGTCCACGGCAAACACCTGAGGAAACCGACAGTTCAAGTCTTTGCTCATTAAATGTACGAAATCTTCAAACACGAAGCGATCGGCGTATTTTAACGTCAAATCGATGATGGTTTTCGGGTGGTGATTTTTAATCGGCGGCCAGACGGAATTTTCAACCGTTTTCGCTTTCGCCGTGAGCGTCCACGAGAGCTTCGTCAAAGGCGCCGCGCTCGTCGTCTCTCCTTCGGTCGTTTGATTGTTAAACGCGCGAACGATGTCAAAGTTGTACTCTTTCATCGTCGCGATGTCGTCGGTGTTCGCCCATCCGTTCTCTAACACCCCCCAGGGCCAAAGAAAAGGCGAGTGTTTTTCCGTCGTGTTGAACATGTTAAAATTCTCGAACGAGATTAAAACTCTCTGGTTCTTCTTCACCGACTCTTCCAACGGTCTCGTCCAAAAGTTTTCTTCTTCTTCTTCCTCTCCGTAATACGGCACGACAAACTCGCCCAACGCGCCTAAAACTTCGCTCGCCAACTGCTCCACCGCGTCTTCGTCCGGGTCGCCGTAAAAATGAGACATCTCCACAATCACCACCTCCGTCTTAAACGTCCTCAAAAAGCTCGCGATGTCCTCCAACGCGACCGAAACGTCCACGCCGACGAGCGCGTGGTGAATTCTCCACGACGACGACGACGATTCCCACCCGCATCTCAAATCTAAATATCTCGCGCCCGTTCTCAACTGTTCGAATATCGTCTGTCTCTGCGTCTTCGCCCACCTCGCGACGAGTTCATCGATGGGAATCCCCACCATTTTCGCGTACTTGGACGCCGACGCGACCCATTCCGGTAAAGCGTTATCCCCCGGTTGAAATGTAGACGTTAAAAAGTACGCGCCGCTATCGTGCGTCCCGGGAAAGACGAGCGTTTTGGGAGGAAATTTCGCGTACGATTCCGCGTCGGATTGCCAATTCGTGCTCCCATATTTCAACGAACGAAGCGGCGGCGTCGTGTTCTCATCAGAAATGACATCATCGACGACGACGACTCTTCTTTCTCCCGATACCGTTGCTCTGGACGAATCCGCGTGGGTGAGTGGAAACGTCGAGAAGAAGAAAGCGAGGAGGAAGAAAAGGAACATCTTCTTCTTCTTCTTCGTTTGCGCCATTTTTTTTCCCGGGAAAAGGTGCACGTTTTCTCTCTCTTTTGCGTTTTTTCTTTCACACAAACACGCTTGACGCGACGCGTAAAGGAAGAAGAAGACAGTAGAAGAAGAGGAACAAGACAGTCTCACTAATAATGAAGGTTCCAACCTACGAGCAAAACCCGGGCGCGAAAGCGTACTCCGGTTTCGGCCGCCATCTGTTGCAAAAGATGGGTTGGGAAAAAGGCCAAGCGTTGGGAGTGAACCCGGAAAAAGGTCTGAAAGAAG
>Ga0181597_10004488_pt1 | contig 13843 bp, 9 predicted proteins | sample 041ome_5_FD_148647 | JGI IMG/M metagenome (GOLD analysis project Ga0181597, IMG submission 148647) | Coastal salt marsh microbial communities from the Groves Creek Marsh, Skidaway Island, Georgia - 041403US metaG (spades assembly) | ecosystem: Environmental > Aquatic > Marine > Intertidal zone >... | reverse complement strand
AGAAGCAAACGAAAAAGAAGAAAATTGAAATTTCGAGAGCGATTTTTTGCTTGACCTCTGATGTGGCTTTTTAAATACACACGGGGAGAAAAACTACTCTAAAACTTCCGCACATGAACATTTTTTCTGAGTCATCTGCGGCACAATCTTCTATATCTGAGATAATACACAAAAACGCTCTTTGGGGGAAACGAGAGGACACGCGCTACGGTGAATCGTCTTTACCTCGTCTTCGCGTATCAGATATAGAAGAAGACAAAGAAGAAGATTTTTTGACGACGTTTGGTTCATCATCGTCATCATAAAATCTTCGACATTTTCGGGAGGGAATCATTGAGAGAAGACGATGAAAAAAGAAGAAGACAAAGAAGAAGAAGAAGAAGAAGAAGAAGAAGACTTTGACGACGCGGTTTCCGAATTATCTTTCCAGGATAATGATGATGAAGAAGAAGACCAAGAAGAGAGAGGAAAAGCAGCGGTGAAGAAAAGCGTCAAAAACGAGGACGAGGACGACCACCGGAGAGGTCGTGGAAAAAATTTTGATGAGTCTTCGAACGTGTCCAACATCGAAGAAGAAGACAAAGAAGAAGAAAAAACAAGACGACGAGGAGGAGGAGGAAACAAAGCTTCCACCTCGAATGCGAACACTACTACTACGACCACCAATAATACTTTCTCGGAACAGTTTCCGTTTCACAAGGCGTGCTTTGAGAACGACCGGGAAACCGTGAAGGACTTTCTAGTCACCGCGGAGAGGTTGAAAACGAGTTCGTCGAGCGAGGGCAAAAATAGGAACCGTCGTCGAGAAGAAGAAGAAGAACAAGAAGAAAAATACGATTTTGATTTACTCAACTCGTTCGATTCGAGAGGTAATACCGCATTACATCTGGCAATCATGAGGAAAAACACGGATATTGTGAAAATTTTAACCGAACATCCTCTCGTGGACGTGAACGTGAGAAACTGCGTACACGGATGGAAACCATTGGACGAAGCGATACACGTGAAGGACAGACAGGCGGCGATTTACATCCTAACCGCGAAGAAAAGGAAAGCGAAGGAAAGTTTGGATACGAACACGCCGAAATTGATGCAACGATTGATGGATGCGCCGGACTTTACCGCAAAGTTGAAGTGGGAGTTGAATTCTCCAATATTTGGACCGATTTTGAGAAGAGTCGCGCCGAGCGATACGTACACGCTGACAAAAATCGGAACCAGAGTACGAATAGATGGGGAGCTGAGAGGAATAGAAGACGTAGAAGGGCAAAGCTTAGAAGAGAAGACGACCGTGGAAGGGACTGCTCGCGATAACAACAACGATAAAAACAACAACAAGTACGGTGGAGATTTCATCACCTTGTCTGATGTCGGGACAAACGAGAAGAAGAGCAAAAAGAACGGGAAGAAACGACGCGGTGGACTTTTACCGGTGTGGCACCGAGCGCCGTTTTCGATCGTGTTCTTAGCGAATCCAAAGGAGGAAGAAGATGCAAAAACAAGCGGCGGTAACATAAACACCGCGATGCTTTATTTTGACCACGAAAACAAAAAATGCATCGACGCTTTAGAAGAAAATACTTCCAAGAAATCTTCGAATATTCCTCCTCCACCTCAGAGCGATTTGCTCAAAGACATAGCGGCGATGACTCCAGAAGAGCTACTTGAAAACGAAGCTGATCTCTTGTTCGTTGAAAACCCCTCGCGCGGCGTCTACGAACCGCAAGAGTATACGTTTTCGCCGGTGGACAGCTGGGGCTCGTATCTCGGAGTGTCCGAACGAACGAAAGAGTCAAAAATCGATGGAAGATACGCAAGAGTCATGGAAGCGAAAGGGAAAGCGATGGAAACGAGGAAGTATCGCTCTGGATTTCTCCCCGCGGACGAAACGTACGACTTCGAGAGTTACGCGAGCGACGCGAAGGAGTTTCAAGACCGACCGATTTATCGAGACGTGACGAGAATACGTTCGGTGGGTAAAAAACAACGAAACGAGGACGAATATTTCGAGTTTGACGATAAGCGAAGGAGTAAGAACAAGAGGAAAGAGAAGAAGAAGCGTAACAGTGGTATTAATGGCAGCAGTATAAATGACGGCGGCGGCGGTGAGACTTTGGAAGACGTCGACGACGGCACGATGGGACGGAAAATGAGCTGCCGCGTTTGGCTCGTCGAAAATTTCCCTCTCAAAGTGCAAGATCTGCTCCCGGTTGTCGAAGTTGCCTCGCAAGCGAACAAGAACATGAAACGTTTTCGAAATTTACTCACAAACTGGGGAAGCGAACCGAGTAGGCAGAATTACTTTCCGGTGAAGTGTTCGATTCCAATCGCGTACACCGTACACTTTGACGTTCTTTTACACAACTTCAAGTTGCTCGCGAAAGACGAGAGCGATAGGTTACAGTTTCAGGATAAAATTTTCAACACTCCGGACGGGTACGATTTAAAAGGATTAGACGAAGCTGTTAAAGAATTAGAAGATAAATTAGATAAGCTGGAAGCGACGGCTATGGCTGAGGAGGAGCGCGAACGAGCGTTAATGAAAGAAGAAGAAGAAGAAGAAGAAGAAGAAGATGAAGAAGAAGAAGAAGAAGAAGAAGAAGAAGAATCAGAGGAGGAGGATTTTTAGAGGTGGTATTAAGCAGAAACTGAAATCATAGCTTATGGACTGACTCTCTACAGTTCGATACGTGTAAATTACCTAAATACTAGTCTACAATACAACAGGTCACACGCTAAATGCTAGTACATAAAACCTGCCCCTTCTAATCTATTTATTTCTATTCCCCCAAGACGACGACGACGACGAAGATGGCGTAATACGAATCGGTTCTCCATCCGTCTGCTCGAAATACCTCTCCAACAACAAAGCAGCCGCGATGGAATCCAACTTTGGATCGTCGCTCGCCAACGACCCACGCTTCATGCTCATCGCCTCGTCGCTCGTGAACGATTCGTCGTACATTTCAACCGGAATTTTCCGTTCGGCAGTCGTGGAGACTTGCGCCAACGCCTCCGCAAACTGCTCGCACACTCGATGCATGCGAATCGGAACTTTTTTATTCTCCTTGTTCTGCGCGTTACTCTCCGTCACCTCTCGTATCTTTTCTTCGAGCAATTCCAACTCCTCTCGCGTTTGTCGTGGATATCCAACCACGTACACGTCCGCCCGTTCCCTTTCCGCCACGTCCACAATCTCTCGAATCAACTCCACTCTCGACTTACCTTTACACAACAAACTCTCCAAAGGTCTCGGCGCGAACCCGCCGCTGGATATCGCCAACCCGGTCTTCGAGAGCCCGTAATCGATTCCCAGCGCTCTTCGCGTGGCAAAATTTTCGTTTATCGGCGCATTTTTGGCCGCCCGATTCATCTCTTCGTCGAGCAAAGACCAACTGTCGTCGTTGTTGTTCGCATTCTTCTTCTGTTGTTGTTGCTTTTTTTTCAACGCAAAAAAAATGTTCGTCTGTTTCTTCTTCTTTGTGTTATTGTTGGTGGTGGTAGTTGCGATGAAAGCGCCCCGCGATGCTGTTGTTGTTGTTGGTATCATCGTCCTCCTGTTTGGGGTTGTTCTCGTAAGCTGTTGTTTTCCATTCTTCTTCTCGATTCTCAATTTTGTGGAGGAGACGAGACGAGTTCTTTTTTTATTTTGGTCATGGGTTTGGTCAAAAACAACTGATGACAGACTGGTGAACAAAAGCGAATCGAGGAGAGAAGGAAATCACACTGACTGTCGAGGGAAGAAGAGCAAAAAAATAAATTTTAAAGCGGAAAAGCTCTCGTTTCGTTTCGTTTCTGAGCGTATATTCCTCATAACAGCACACGTATTAAAGAGATACCAACACTAACTTTGAATTGTAAAATGGCCTCTTTAACTTCATCCGTCGCGTTCGCGATCAAATCCTCGCCGAAGTTGTCCTCGAAGACCAACTCCAGAGCGCAATTTACGAACAACAACAAATCTGCCTCCTCTTTTGGGAGAAAAAATCAATCGTTCCAAATCGTGCGCGCGGAAGGCGAGGCGGCTCCGGCGTGGTCCGCCCCGAAGTTGGACCCGAACACTCCGTCTCCAATCTTTGGCGGTTCCACCGGTGGTTTGTTGAGAAAGGCGCAGGTACGTTTATTCGCGTATATTGATAGATTGATAGTTTCCTTACGCGTAAACGCAAGCGCGCGATGGATGCTTCGGTCGGATTTTCTCCCTCTAAAACAAACTGTATCGCAAAACCAAGGGAACTCTTTCTCTTGGTTTTGGTACATTTTTTCGTAGAAGAGCGGAGATATGAAAATTCGCATTCGCGCGCGTATCGTCGTTTTTACCACGGATGGAACCTATTTCTGGATTGGAAATGCATCGCGTTCGATCGAGCGCACTTTTCTCCTAACGAATATCGCACTCGTTCGACGAAAATCGTTTCGCGAGTGCGCGTGTAGAGTTGGAAATCGATCGATGATGCGCACAGAAGAGAATCGCCCGATCTCTCGCTCTCTCTTTTCTTCCTTTATTTTGTTCAAAATATTTTGTTTCAAACTAAAATTTTCCTCTTTCCTCTCTTTTTCTCTCTTCAAATAATCAGGTTGAAGAGTTCTACGTCTTGACGTGGGAAGCGAAGAAAGAACAAATCTTTGAAATGCCGACTGGTGGTGCGGCGATCATGCGCAAAGGCCCGAACCTCTTGAAGCTCGCGAGAAAGGAGCAGTGCATGGCTTTGGTGACTACGTTTCGCGCGAAGAAGATCGCGAACGGCTGCATCTACCGCGTCTTCCCGTCCGGCGAAGTGCAATACTTGCACCCGAAGGATGGCGTCTACCCGGAAAAGGTCAACGCTGGTCGCGTTGGTGCCAACCAAAACATGCGCTCCATCGGTAAGAATACCAACCCGGTCAACGTCAAGTTCCAAGGTAAGGGCACTTTTGACGTATAAATGTTGTTGTTGTTGATGAGGACGATGATGAAACACGAAAATTTGTAAACAAGAGGGAGAGAGAGTGAGAGAGAGAGAGAAGCACTTATATCAACAAAAAAACAATAAACAAATGCGATTTTGCTAGCTAAAATAATATATACTTAGTAGGGAGAGAGAGAGAGAGAAAGAAAAGATGATGATGATGATGATGATGATGATGATGATGAGCGTTGTAATCTGTGTTGAAATATATCGGATTCTTTTTAAAAATAATATTTGCTTTTCTTCCCTCCTCTGTTTTCTCCTCTTTTTGTGTCCCTTTTCTTTTCTTGTTGAGGAAAAAAAGATCTCCTCTTGGGCCAAAAGAGAAGAGAATCTCTGGAATTTTCACCTTTTTTTTCCCTTTCTGAGAGACGAGAGTGACGTCAATTTCACCCTTTTTCTTTGAACGCGCGCAGAAGAACTTCCTCATAGTAATCACACATAACACACAACAGCGTAAGTAAAACTGATACATCAAAATGGCTTCTTCTGTTTTGTCCATGTCCTTATCGGCGTCTCTCGCCGGCAAGAGCAAAGTCTTTTCCTCCAAGACAAACAAATCTATCTCTTCCAATAGAAAGGTCTCCAAGATCACCACGACGGTGCGCGCGACTGGCACCATGGTGGACGATAAGACCGGGATCAAGAAGATGAGAGACGGCATCAAAGAAGCCGCGGATGAGAACTTGTTGACGCCGAGATTTTACACCACAGGTACGCGTTTGTATTATTATTATTTGATCTCTCGTATTCTTCTTTGTCTTCTTCTTCTTCTTCGTTCGGACGAGGACGAGAGACGGCTTCGTATCCAAGATATCTTCGTCTCGTTTGGGTGGAAAAATGGGATAAGTTTTTTTTTCTCTCTCTTTCGTGAGATCGCGCGGAAGTGATCACAAAACGCGACGACCTTTTGAAGGTAAACTAACAGCATTTCTCTTCTCTGATGTGGTCCTCTTTTTCTGCAACAAAACAGATTTCGACGAGATGGAACAACTCTTTTCGACGGAAATCAACCCGAATCTGGACGAGTCCGAGATCTTCTCCATCTTGAACGAGTTCAGAGACGATTTCAACCAAAAGCACTTTGTCCGCAACGACGAGTTCAAGGCAGCCGCGGACGGGATCCAAGGCGAACAAAGAAGAATCTTCATCGAATTTCTCGAGCGATCGTGCACGGCTGAATTCTCCGGCTTTCTTTTGTACAAGGAACTCGGGAGACGCTTGAAGAAAACGGCGCCAACCGTCGCGGAAATTTTTACGCTCATGTCCAGAGATGAAGCCAGACACGCCGGTTTCTTGAACAAAGCGATGAGCGACTTTAACTTGGCCTTGGATTTGGGTTTTTTGACGAAGAACAGACAATACACTTTTTTCAAGCCGAAGTTTATCATGTACGCGACGTACTTGTCCGAAAAGATCGGCTACTGGAGATACATCTCCATCTACAGACACTTGCAAGCGAACCCGGACGACCAGTTGTACCCGATCTTCAAGTACTTTGAAAACTGGTGCCAAGACGAAAACAGACACGGTGACTTCTTTTCCGCCATCTTGAAGGCGAGACCGGAATTCTTGAACGACACGGAAGCCAAGTTGTGGAGTCGATTCTTTTGCTTGTCCGTGTACGTCACCATGTACTTGAACGATCACTCTCGATCTGAATTCTACGAATCTTTGGGCATGGACACCACCAAGTTCAACATGCACGTCATCCACCAAACGAACAAAACGACCGCGACTATCTTTCCGCAAGTCATTGACACGTACAACCCGGCTTTCAAGGCTGGCTTGGACGGCATGTTGGCGGCGAACCAAAAGATGGCTGCCATCTCCAAGTCGGACGACTCTGACATCGCGAAGGCTTTGGCCAAGGCGCCGTTGTTGGCTACTTTTGCCGCCGAGTTGGTGAAGCTCATGATCATGAAGCCGGTTGACTCTGGATCTGTTGACACGAACTTGGAAGATCACCACATGGACGTCAACGATCCGGCGTTTATGTACTAAATATAGTATTTAAAAAGAGAACAACAGAAACAAACATCAAAATCATCAACACACAACAGTGAAAACGCGCGAAAAGAGTGAGGAAGGAAATTGAACGAAAAGATTCGAGAGAACACGAAGAAAGGAAGAGAGAGAGAGAAAGAGAGAGATGAAATGAGAGAGAGAGAGAGATGAAAAAAGGGAGGAGGAAGTGAGGGTGGAAAAATCGTTCGAAGAAGAAGGAGTGAGTCGCGGCGAGAAAGAAAGAAAGCTGCAGCAAAACAAACAACCATAGCAAAAAAGAAATCAACCGTCGCAACAACACCCATCGTTCGAACGTTCGATCGTGTGCACGTGTGTGTAGGTTTCGAATTTTTAATATCTAACAATACGTATATTCGAGTTTTAATCCTTTTTCTCTTGAGCAGTTTGTTCTTCTTGTTTTTCCATCATCCATTTTGTGTTTTGAGGAGGAAACGACACAAATAAACAACACCCACACCGCTTTTCACTGCGACCCTTCTTAAAACTCACGCGCGAAACCAACATGCACTTTTAAAATATATACGAATACCACCACCAACAATGTTTTCTCGCTCTCAGAGCAAGAAACAGTCCACCGAAAACGATTTGATCGCCGCCAACCGACTTCTTGTGCAACTCAAAAGGGAGTTGAACTTGAACATCGACCAGCTGGAAGTGACGCAAGAAAACTCTAAACTGGCGCACAAGAGAGCGGACTCGTTGCAAGAAGTCGCGGACAAACACGCGAAAGATTTACTGGACAGTCGAACGAAATGCGAGGAGCAAACGAAAACGATCGAGCAATTAGCGAACGCGGTGTTGAAGAGAGAGAAAGAGTTGAGCGAGAACAAAAGAGTGTTGATTTTGCAAGGAGAGGAGTTGAAAGCGGTGGAGAAGCACGCGAAAGAGATTGAAGAACGTTTGAACGAGAAGGAGAAAGAGATGAAGATTAAGGAAGAGAAGATGCGAGAAGATTTACAGGAGACGTTTAAAAGAGAACGCGAAGAGATGGAAAAAAAGACGGAAGAGGAGATGAAATGCGAACGCGAGAAACACGTGAGTCAAGTCGAGATGTTGCAAAAAGCGTGGAGTCCCCAGAAAGAAGAAGACGAGAGGAAGAAAAGGGAGCGAGAGGAATTAGAGACGAAAAGAGAAGCTGAATTAGTGGAAATGAGGAAGGAAATCGAGCGGTTGAACGGGGAATTGAAGAAGAAATTAGAGGAAAAATCGGTGATACAATCTCCTCCTCCTCCTCCTCCTCAAAACGACTCTTCAAAAGAGGAAGTCGAAAAGTTGCGCAGAACGTGCAAAGAACAAAGCGAATCGATTCAGCGATTAGAGCGAGAAGTCGAGTCTTTAGACGACGTCATCAACGAGCAAATAGCTATGCTCGAGGAGAACGTACGACTCGACGAAAAGGCTGGAAACGAAAACGATACGAACGATGCGAAAGAAAAAGAAGAAGAAAATTCTAAAGGTGAACGAGAACAGCAACAACGCGCGCGAGAGGAGGCTGTTCACGATGAAACGCGCGCGGTTCTCGAAACAGCCGTTGCGGAGAAAAATAAACTTCTCGGCCTGAGAGATAAAGAGATATTCACTCTGAAGAGATCGATTGAAAACTTGAAGAGATCCGCCGAAGTGAAGCAGCGTAACTTTGAAGACAAACTGAGCGAAGAAATATCGAAACACGAGCTCGAATTGATGACGTTGCAGGCACGACTAGAAGCCTCGAGCGCGAGCGCGAAGCAGTATGCGGAAGCTGAAGCCGAAGCTAAACGTCGCGTGGAAGTTTTAGAGCGACAAAACTCTAAACGCATCATAGAGGAAGCGACTTTACGAGAGACGAGCGTGAAGAACGCGTCTCAACAAAAAGCGCGGCAAGAGCACGACGTGCTTTCGAAACGAGACGTATCTTTGGCAGCAGTACCAACACCACCAACAGTACCGGCCGTTACGAAGAAAAGAGACGAAAAACAAAGACAAAACGACAACGATGACGACGACGAAGAAGAAGAAGACGAATCAATCGACGAAAAAACCGAAATCGCCAACTCTTCGCAGTCCTCCTCGCCGCCCTTTAGAGACGCGAAAAAGGACGTAGCAAACTTGCGCAAAAAAGTCGCCGAGGCGAGGAAGAACGCTAAATCAGCCGCCAACTCCCCATCCTCGCCGAACACGAGCGGAATAGGAAAGTCATCTCCAAACGCGCAGAAGAAATCTGAAATCAGCGCGCTCGGTGAGCGAAGCATCGTCAAACGCGCCATAGAGGCGCAAAAAAGGGTCGAGGAAGCCGCCAAAGGTTTAAACAGAATAAACGAGAGTCAAAAGAGACTTTTTCATCATTAATTCGTTTGAACGCGATAGAAGAATAGTAAAGTTGTATGATGTAGCATGTATTATAGCAGAAAGAAAAGTAAAACGACTCAATGCTGATGCTCGAAAAGAAGAAAAAATCTTTTGTACTCGTAAAAATCAACATTATCCTCTCTGCTCTTCTTAATACAACAACAAAGTATCATCATCATCCACGCGCAGCAGCAGCGAAGGCAGAGGAGTAGTGGTCAAGGATTCAACGTAACACGTTATAACACACGGGCGCACGCACACACACACACACACAGAGAGAGAGACAGAGAGAGAGAAAGAAGAAGATGACTGTCGAACAGCAGCAAGATATGGATAATAATAATATCATCGCCGATGATGGTGAAAGAAAACCGACGATAAAGTTCAATCCGTTGCCGAAACACGCACAAAATAACAAGAAACACAAGCGAGTAAAACCCCCGAAAATGGACGACGAACAGAAAAAGCTCGCGCAGGCGAGGATAGACAAGCAAATGAACGAAGGGTTCGAGAAGATTTTTTTCCAAAAGATGTTGGAAATTTGCAAAGAAGGAGGACCGAAGCGAGTCGTGCCGACGGGTGAAGAAGGGAAGACGAAAGCGCGAGCGAGTTTGGAGGAGGTGAAGGAGTTCGCGGTGAATTACGTGAAACACGCGCCGCCGTTACCGCCGAAAGCGGAGTTACCGGCTGGGAAAGCCATGCGACACGCGTTGATGTATTATTACGGATTTGACTTTGTGGAAGGGACGATGGTTCCGCCGATTAAATACGGAGAGTGTAACTGGGACGAAGGTATTCCGCACGAAAGCGCGCACAGAGTGTTCATCGACGCCTTTCGCATGCGCGTGGAAGACGAGTTGGTGTTTGCAAACAACGTGCACGGGAACGCGAAAGATGTCAAGTTAGGGACCATTAAGTTTGGGCCGCAAGCGAGAAACGATTTCGCTACGTTTTTGAGGAAAGCTCGAAAAGGCGTAAACGGGCAACCGACCATGTTGCCGTCGTGGTGGAAGAAAGAGGACGATAAGATTTGTGAAGAGGCGGAAATTTTGCACGAACGATTTCAAAAAGCAGACGCGAAAGCGTTGTACGGTGAAGAGTTCCAAAATCTTCGAGTGCTCGGAGAGTTGGTGTTGGGGACGCCGATCGGCGCCGGCATTCCGTACGAAGCCGATTTCGATATTTTCAAAGACAAACAAGGGGTGTACTGGCACGATGTGGACCCTTCGGTGGACACGGTTCCGAAACCTCCCTCGAAAGGAAAACAAGTGGACAAGAAGGAGTTATCCAAGGAGAGGATTAAGGAGGAGTTAGACTACGTCGTCAAAGGACGCAAATAAAAGAGCGAGAAGTTCAAAACAGCTGCGCATTCATCAATCAATTTAAAATGGATGATCTTATTCTTCTATCATTTTTACGCTACTTTACTTACACCAATCAACGCGTCGCACTCTCGACAAAAGTGATACGAGTCCGGGATCGGACACGCTAACAAGGAAATCCCAAACGTCACGATCGCCGCCAAAACGTTCGCCGTTCCCGATTTTTGCTCCACGTCTGTGAGAACTTCCTTTTGACACCTGTAACACTGCAACATCATCGGCGCGTGATTTCCAGGCCCGAGAAATATCGGGCCTGGGTTATCCTCGGGAACGCCGATCGCCGGTGGTACGTACCGTGGTCGCGGGTCCACGACCTGGACGATTTGTACCTGTTCTCGAGGATGTTGTTTGACTTGTTGTTCTCGATGAAAATGTTGTTTCGCGGTGACTCCTCCTTTTGTTTTCTTTTTCTCTTCTCGTTCTTCTCTTCCCTCGTCGTCTGGTTGTCGCTGCTTTACGCCGTCGTCGTCCGGGTAGTAACTCATTCTGTTCTTCTTCTTCTTCTTTCTTTCTTTCTGCTGATCGTCGTCGTCGTATTGTGATGTGTGGTGTGTATCTAAACGCTGTGCAAAAAAAAAAGCGTGCCTTGAAGCAGTTTTGTTTTGACGAACAAGTTCGTTGAAAGTCACTGAAAATTTTAAAGTCAATAATATACTAGTACATACAATCTAAGCGGACTATTCGTTCTCATCATCGTCACCTTCATCATCGGTGGTTTGTGACTTTTTCTCTCGTTCTTCTTCTTTTCCCAAGCCAAACCAGCTGTCTAACGTACCTGCGACGTATTCTACCACGTTCCCGCCTTCTCCTTCATCCGCGGAAGAAGACTCGACGAGCAACGAACTGTTTATGCGACCGCTCAACAAGTCGCTCGTTCGCACGACGAGCGCTCTGACTTGCGTGGCAGCGGCTTCTCTCTCGGAAACGCGAAGTAACTCGGTGTCTAACAATATTTTCTTTTGCGCTTCGAGTTGCTGACGTAAATCGAGGACGCGAGCGGTGAGCTCTTGAATATGGTCGCTTTGAATGACGTCGCCTTCGTTGATATTCAAGTTGATAACGGTTGAAGTCTCCGGAGTCTTTTCTACGACTACAGGAGGTGCTTCTCTCGCTTCGAGAAGCGCTCGTGCAGATTTCGCGGCTTCCTCTCGAGCTTTTGATAACGACTCTGTCGTTTCTGTCAAGAGAACTTTCGATTGCGCAACCTCCTCTCGGGCTCGCGCCAACGCTTCTTCGGTTTCATTCAACGTTCGTTTCAACAGTTCAATTTCAATATTCAGTTGCGCAATCATAAATGCGTTTTCGTTTTCGGATGCGCTAGTTGTCTTCACAGCGGACGAGAGATCTAACAACGCTTTTTCAGAGGATGCCTTGGCTTCGTCGCGTTCGGTTTGTGTCGTTAAGAGTTCCTCGCGAGTTCTTCTCAACTCTTTCTGGCGCAAGTCGCTCTCTTCTCGTTTGTCTCTCAAAGATACCTCTAAAGACTTGACGGACGCTTCCAAAGCGGTTATTTTCTGCCGCAACGCGTCCTTTTCGAGGGTGGTTTCTTTTTGCATAGATTGAATCTCTCGTTCGTGTTCTTCTTTCATTTCTTTATCTTTATTGTCATCGTCGGCGTTATTTTCTACCGACGACGTTTGCGTTTCCGCCTCTGCGGTTATTGCTTTCTGTTGCTTTGCTGCTATCATCTCTTCCATCACCAACTTACACTTTTGCAACTCTAATTCATTCGCTTTTAACTCGTCCGAAACTTTCGTCATCACGTCGTCGTGTTCCTGCGCCAACTTCAACTGCTCCGTGTATTTCTCCGTGACTTTTTCCAACTCACTCTCCTTCGCCTCGTTTGCGTTTCGTATGGATTCGCACGCGTTTTCCAACTCTTCAATTTTCATCCTCGACGCTTTGATCTCTTCCTCGTGTTCCGTTTTCAACGTTTTAATCTTCATCTCCAAATCTTTTTGTTGCAACTCAGCCTCGTTCGCTCGCGTCTCTGAGACTAAAATCGCTGATTCGATGTCCGATTTAAACTTCTCCGTCTCCGTCTCTCGCTCCTCTTGCAAATCGGACAACTGTTGGTTCACCTCTTGCAACTGTTGCTCCGAACTTCTCAAGATGTTCTGCAACTTTTCCTCTTTCTCGTTCGCAGTCGTTTCATTTTCATATTTCGCCTTTTCGAAATCTTCCTTAAGCTTCTTGCACTCTTTCAACGCTTTCTCGTGCGCCGTTTGCAGCTCGAACAGTTTTCCTTTCAACTTTTCCGTCGAGTGTATTCTTCGTTCGCGTTCTAATTTCAACTCTCTCAGAGCCATCTCCTCGGCCGTTCGGTCTATTTCTTTCCGTTCTTTCGAGTCGAGTTCGAGCAATTGCGCTCGCAACAAGAGCATCTCCGTCTTCATCTTTTGCATGTCCTCCGGCGAAGGTGCCGGCGATAATAACTGTATTCTTTGGTTGTTGTTTTTGTTGTTGGAAATATCTCGAAACGTCGTCGCAGCTCCAGCTGTCGCGGCTAACTTTTCGTTCTCTCTCCTCAATTTCATCACGTCCTCTCGTACGCTCTTTGCTTTATCTTGTAACTCTCCTCTTCGCGTGGATTGGAGCCAGTGTAAACTCTCTTGGAAACGAGGCGACTGGAAATCAATCGATGATGATGATGATGAGAACACATTATTAGTAGTATTCTCATTCGAAGAAGAAGGCGTCGCTGGTGTCTTTCTCCCTCCCATTATTTCCTCTGTTACTACTACTAACTTACGATGTTGTTGTTGTTGTTGTTGGATAAATAGTGCGTGTGCGCGTGTGTGTGCGTGTTTGTGTTCGTGTGTGCGCTTTTTAATGAAGGGAGAAAAAATGAGGCGAAAGTGTTGTGATTCTCTTTCTCTTTGTTGTTGGTTCCCCCTCTTTGTGCTTTTTGGAAGAAGATGAAATTTTTTTTTTGCTTCAGATTTTAAAAGTGCACGCAGGAAGAAAATATCTCCCGCTCTTTCTGCGCCTTTCGTTTGAAATAATACGAAAGGTTTGACTTTCTTCAGAAAATTCACGCGCGCAACACACACACACGCACACTTTAAACACGAGACAGTCAGATCTCTTCTTCTTCTGTTTCTGCGAAGGAGAATAGGTGCGCTCTCTCTCTCTCTCTCTCTTTTCTTTTTCTTC
>Ga0181597_10004482_pt1 | contig 13860 bp, 10 predicted proteins | sample 041ome_5_FD_148647 | JGI IMG/M metagenome (GOLD analysis project Ga0181597, IMG submission 148647) | Coastal salt marsh microbial communities from the Groves Creek Marsh, Skidaway Island, Georgia - 041403US metaG (spades assembly) | ecosystem: Environmental > Aquatic > Marine > Intertidal zone... | reverse complement strand
CTCCGTAACCAACTCGGAAACTGAAACGCATCCTCATCGCTGTTACTGCTACTCATCGTGCTCGTATTAGTATTCAAAGTTGGTTTCATGTACAAAACTTTTCTTTCGATTCCGGGCAATCGATCCACGCTTCGTACGCTCCCGCCCATAATTCTTTCAACTGTTTTTCCCCGCTCCTCGTAGGGGTCGTCATGGAAGAATTCGAAGAAAAACGAACACCTTTATTCAGTGCGAAAGTCGTGAAGGCGTAACAGCAGCAACAACACAGAAATGCGCCTCCTTGTTTTGATGCCGTTGAACTTGTTATCTTCGCGCTCTTCAATCGGTCTCGAACTGCGAGAGCATTACCGGAGATGCGAGACACAGATGTCCTCATTTTGAAGCATTTGTCCAATTCCAATTTGCGTCATTTCAAAAACACACGAACACTATGGCTGCCGAAGAAGAGGAAGAAGAGTTGCTCGATTACGAGGAGGAAGACGTCGCTAAAACGACCACCCTGACGGCATCAAAAGATGGCGAAAAGAAAGGGGAAAAGAATAAGAAAAAAGGGTACGTTGGAATGCATTCCACCGGATTCCGGGACTTCCTCTTAAAGCCGGAATTGCTCCGAGCGATCGTGGATTGCGGTTTCGAACATCCATCCGAAGGTAATTACACGTAGAAATTCTCGAGAACGCGATCGTCCGTTGTTAGTATTCGTAGTCTTTTCCTTTAGACGCTCTCTTTTTTGTCTCTCTCTCTCGAAAACGATGCGCGTAAGAGTTCTCAGCGTGCATTCGTATCATAATTGGACACGTAATTGGACAACTAATTGGCCGGATTTAAAAAACTCACAAAAATTTCTCAATTTTAGTACAACACGAGTGCATCCCGCAAGCGATTCTCGGGATGGACGTCCTGTGCCAAGCAAAATCCGGGATGGGAAAAACCGCGGTGTTTGTGATTACGGTGTTACAACAACTCGACCCGTCGCCTGGGGAGGTTGGCGCGGTGATTATGTGTCACACGAGAGAACTCGCGTATCAAATCTCGCACGAGATGACTCGGTTTAGCGCGCACATGCCGAACGTGAAATGCGCGGTGATTTACGGTGGGGTGAATATTAAGACGCAAAGGGAGGAGTTGAAAGCGAATATGCCGAACGTGATCGTGGCGACGCCGGGGAGGTTGAAGGTGTTGGCGCAAGAAGGGACGATCAATTTGAAGAAGTGCGCGCATTTCATCTTGGACGAGTGCGATAAGTGCTTGGAGAAGTTGGATATGAGGGCGGACGTGCAAGAGATTTTTAAGTTGACGCCGCACGATAAGCAAGTGATGATGTTTACCGCGACGTTGAGTAAAGAATTGAGACCGGTGTGTAAGAAGTTTATGAACGATCCGATGGAGATTTTCGTGGACGACGAGACGAAATTGACGTTGCACGGTTTGGTGCAACATTACGTCAAGTTGGAAGAGCAAGAGAAGAATAGAAAGTTGACCGATTTGTTGGACGCGCTGCAGTTTAACCAGGTTGTTATTTTTGTCAGCAGTGTGGCGAGGTGCACGGCGTTGGATAAGTTGATGCAGGAGTGCAACTTTCCGAGCATCGCGATTTCGAGAGCCATGTCGCAAGAGGAACGCTTGTTGAGATACCAAAGTTTTAAAGACGGGAATAAGAGAATTTTAGTGGCCACGGATTTAGTCGCGCGAGGTATCGATATCGAGCGCGTGAACATTGTGATTAACTACGACATGCCCGGGGACGCGGATACGTATTTGCACAGAGTTGGCAGAGCCGGTCGATTCGGGACGAAAGGTTTGGCGATCAGCTTCGTCTCGAGCTCGGAAGATTCCGACGTGTTGAGCAAAGTGCACGAGAGATTTGAAGTCAGCATCGACGGTTTGCCGGATGAGATTGACACGAGCTCGTACATGCCGTCCTAATACCTAATAAACGAATAATACGTCAATTTAGAGAGTGAGTGAAGAAAACACGGGTGGGTACTCTCAAAAGTATATCTTTTCCGCAAAAGAACACGTTGGTTTTGAAGAAAGGAAGAGAGCAAGAATTTTATTATTGTCCAAGAAGAAGATCTTTAATAACATTAAATACTATATATTACATTTACACGTAGATGCTGCTATTCGTCGCTTTTATCATCAAAATCAAGGCATATCTGCGCGCGCGCCTTGCTTGATGTTTAGAGTGTTGGTTCCGTCCTCGTTCGCGCGAGGGATGATGCTGGACTCCGCCAGCGAGTGTTTACACGTAGGATTGCAAAACACGCCCGAGCACGTATCGACTAACTTGACGTTTGAATCTTTAAACACCCACCACGCCAAAGCGGTGTGGTGATCGATCCCGTCGATATACACGTCGTCAAAGTCGTTGTGCGCGTAACAGGCTGGCGCGAACACGCCCGCGTTGGGATGTTCGACGACCATTTTCAACTCTGAGCGCATGACTTTCATCAAGTTTTCTGCGTAGATTTCTCGCGCCGTCGCGTTCAAAGACATCAACCGTAAGATTTCGTTGCTTTCTTCTTTCGTGTCCATGCTAAGAATGTCAGCAGAGGTGAGTTTCTTCAGGGCAATCTTCTCGCGTTTGCCTAAAGCGCCTTCGACGGACGGGTTGGACGGATCCGAGGAAAGACCGTAGGGGGACGCATTATCGCCAACCATTTCAGCTAACAAAGCGTCCGTCAACGCTTGCGAAATAAACACCGGCGTTTTGACGTGTTTAAACGCCTCTTCGGCGGAAGCGCATTTCCAGTAGCTCTCTTCGTTCTTGGACACGCACGCTCGATTGAGCGAACGCTTCGCGTGCCAGTATTTGATGTACGTCTCCCATTCGCCGTCGTTTCCTCCATTTTCCATTTTTTTCAAAGCCGCTTTACGAGTTATTTTCGCTCTTAAGGAAGACGTCGGCGATGATGACGTTGAAGCTGAATGCTCGTTTTCATCATCTTCTGTTTCTTCTTCATCGCGCTTTCTCGTCGGAGGCCTGGGAACTTTACCGAGATCCGCCGTCGATTCCGCCGAGCGTTCTCCTCCAGAAAGCTCCTCCGCGAACTGGTTCCGTTGTTTCTTCATCTCCAGCAATTCGATGCGTTTTTTCGTTCTCTCCATCTCCTCTATGATATTTTTGTCTCTGTTCGCGACTTCGCCGTTACTTTCATGCGCGGCGACAGCTCCTTCTAATACTCGCTCGCGTTCGAGTTGCGATAACTGTTTCTTCATCTCCAACAAATCAATCTTTTTCTTCGTGCGATCAACCTCTTCCTTGAGATTGCGGTCGCGATTCGCCACCGCGGCGGTTTCAGGAAAGTCAACCGCCGGATGAGAAATCGATGAAGAAAGTAACGCTCTTCGCACGGAGCCGTGGCGTTGAGTGTGTTGTTGTTCTTGTTGTTCTTGTTGTTGATGAAGTTTCTTTGAGCCTCGAGATTCTTTGTTATTATTACTGTTATTATTATTAGACTCTTCCGACCTGTGCGTGTACCTGAACCCGGCAAACGGCGCGGCGTACACTTTTGGCGCCGGTTTCGAACGACGAAAGTTCGTCCACCAATCCGTGCTCTTCGCTCCGCGTTCAATCATGGTGCGCCATCGATCGGCTTGACTCAACACGCCGATCCCGGCCGAAGACCGTCCGGCGATTAAAACTTTGTCCGCGTTCTTCATCTCGTGTTTTTCCAACAACGTGTCGATAACCGCGTCGACGATGTGCCCACCCGAGTGCCACAACCCGTCTTTATCGGCTTCCGTGCCTCGACCTAAAAACGAGTCGCCGGAGCAGTAATTCACGACCACCATATTCGCGTACATGAACGCCGGGTTGTGCGTCTCGTGCAACTCAGTCAATCCGCTCTTAAACTCGTGCGTCGGCGCGGCTAAACTCGAACTTCCCAACTCTGTCTCCGCTCTCTCCGAGCACTTCTGCCCTTCCACGCACTCGCCTCCTCCGTTCAGCATGATCACCCATGTCCTGTGCGTCGAAAACCCGTCCATCGCCGAGGACGCAATTTCCGCCTCCGATTTCTTCACGAACTTATCCCCGGATCCGGCTAAATTCTTATAGTGCGCTTTCTTCGCGATCCCGGAACTCGGCGCGAACGACGCGTAATAACTCCCGCTCGTCCCATCCAAACACTTCGCGTACGGATACCTCATCTCATCCACGAGCGTCACTCCCGCTTCGGCGTGCCTTCTCGATTTCCCAATCGCCGATTCCCGTCGCGGTCTTACCTTGACGTATAAATCGCCCCCGAACCGCGAGCCGTACGACGCGCCCGTGAGCAAGGCGCCGGTAATGAACAGGACGGTTAAAAGGACTCGCAACGTCGACGCGTTACAAAATAATAGGTCCTTCGACGTTGAAATCATTCGACTCAGACTCGTTTTCTTCCAATCGCTTTCGTTTGGAGCGAAAAAATGTTCCTTCCTCGACGAAAAAGAGTTGGCCGAGGGCGGTGTTTCGACAATTAAATTCTCCTCCTCCGCCTCGGTGTCCTCCTCCTCGTGGTAGTAATAGGAGTACTGCTCTTCCTCTTCCTCTTCCGACGACGCGTTGTTGTTCTCGGGGTTCCCGTCGTTGTTGTTCTTTGTGTTCTTCTTTGTTAAAAGCGACGTCCGTTCTTCGTCCGCTCTTTTCTCGTCTTCGACGCTCCGCATCATCGTTTCGAGAGTAATTTATATCTCGCGAGAGTAAGAACGCGGCCCCAAAATCCAAACACAAATGGAAATTGTAATGTGTTGTATTTGAATATATTCTTCCTCTTTCCTCTCGAGATGTGTAATACCACTACCTTTACGTGAAAGCAGCGCGTAGCTCTGCTCTTCTTTTCGTTAAATCGTTTTCATAACACGCTCTGGCCGTTGCTGCGCGCGCTTTCTTGGTGTCTCTCTTCTGCCGCTTTTACTCGATGGTTTTTTCCCTTCAAAGGCGAGTGTTTAGGGTTTCAGTGTCAAAGCGAGTGAATCTCTTTGCGCTCGCTGTTCGCGCCGTAGAAGAAGCTCGCACACACACACACACGCGCGCGATATATATTATTATATATGGGAGCTTCGTTTCTGTCCTCCATCTTTTTCTCTCTCTCTTCCTCGAAACCATCGAGATCGAAGTTTTTATCTAAGATTCCAGTCCCTCTGAAATCCATCCTCCTTCGAATCCTTTGGTTTTGCACGCGTTTCCCCGCGAAATTCATCTTACGTCTCCTCTGCGTGTACAAAGTCAGACCGAGAAGCGAGGAAAATTTGAAAAAGGAGAAGCAGCGAACGATGACGACTCGAGACTCGCTTTTGATGTTGAAGCAGTTCGGGAACGTTTCCGCGACGGAAAGGAAACAACGGAGACGTAAAGTCTCTGAACCGTCGGCTTCGTTGAAGAAGATGCACGGCGAGTCCGTTTCTGCGCCGAACTGGATGCGAACGGAACGAACAGACATGCGTGTGCGATTTGAAGCCGCGAGCGCGAAGAATGCGGAAGCGATGACGAGTAATAGAGATGAGAAGCATTTGTACGTGTTCGTGCACGGATTGGGCGGCTCCGAGGACGATTTACTCGCGCTCGCGACCGAGTTGATGACGCGAGACGAGAACAGCGTGATATTGAGAGTGTCGTGTAACACGCCGATGCGAAGTTTTGACGGAGTCGTTGCCGGCGGAGAACGCATCGTCGACGAGGTGGAAACGTTCGCGGAGGAGTACGACGAGAAGAGGAAAGGACCGCTGACGAAGATTAGCTTCGTCGGGAATAGCATGGGCGGTTTATATTGTCGCTACGCGCTGACGAGGTTGTACGAGAGAGAGACGAAGACGATTTTAGGGATGGAGATGCACACGTTCATGACGACGGCGACGCCGCATTTAGGCGTAGGCGAGTACGGGTACTTCGAATTAGTCCCGGGACCGCTTCGGATGTGGGCCGGGGAAGGCCTCGGTCAAAGCGTTAAAGATTTAGCGTTGTTCGATGTCGAAGGAACGGAGGATACGAATGAAATGCCGCTGTTAGCTCGAATGACAATCGACGACGAGGAGTCTAACATGTTTTTTATCGAGGCGTTGAGCGCATTTAGACGAAGATGCGCGTTTGCAAACGCCGCGAACGATTTCCTCGTTTCCTACGAAACCGCTTCGATTAGACACGAAAAGTTATCGAGAAGACAAGAAGCCGAGTGGGCGAGTTTGAACTCAGGGCCGACGGTTGTTTTCGACGGCGTCATCAAATTAGAAGATCGCAAAGCGGGTGGATTAGCGGAAGTACAACCGACCGCGCCGTTGCGCGAACGCGTGGAGAAGTTAGTCAAGAAGAACAGTCGCGTCGGTAACGAGCGATGGACGAAGTTTATGGAACACGGGTTGAGATCCGCTGGGCCTTGGAGACACGTGGACGTGTCGTTCCCTGGACCGTTACCGATCGCGCACAACAAAATAATCGCGTTGCAACGAAACGTCGTGACCGCAAAACTGTTCAAAGAAGGCGAAGTCATCGTGAGAAAACAAGCGGAATACTTGATGAGCGACCTAGACTTGTAGATAATAGTTTTTCATGTAGAAATGTTTTGGTACACTTTATAATTAGTAGATAGAATTACAACATTAGAATTAATTTTAGCCTTTGTACATTGAATTGTTAATCACGAAAACAACCATCGCTTCGGGCTGTTCGCCCGTAAAGCGTCCGCGATGAGTTTACTCACGAAATCGTTATCTTCGTATTCCAAACCGCCGTTTTCCACGAATATTTTTTCCACGCCTCTTCGTAATACTATCGCGTAATGTTTTACGCCGTTGACGATACTCGCCACTTCTCTTTTCACGCTCGTCAGTTCCTGCGTCTTCCCGTATCTCACCTCGTAATCGAACCCGCCAATTTTACTCTTGATGGTAAACGTCTCCGGAGAAATCGTTATTATTTTCGTCTCGGTCACCGACAACACGGCGTCTCTGGCGACGACGAACCCAACTCCCCAAAACGGCACGGAAAACACGGGGAGCAAAAAATGCTGCGCGCCGCCTTGCTGCGCATGGTTCGCTCTCAACGCGCCTCTCGTAAACGTCGAGACGCAAAAGATCCAAAGCGAACTGAATGTAAACTGAGAGACGCCCCGCGCGGAAAAAAACTTAGCCGGCGAGATTTCCAAGTACAACAGACTCGATTTGTTGTTCTTGTACGCCACCACTCTCGAGCCGTACGGTTTCAAAGACGTCACCGGCGCCATGCCGCCGTGCTCTTGCGTCAACTTCGAATCAAACGCCTCGTTAATCAACTCCATTCGTTTCCGTTCCTTCACTCTCTCTCGCGCGCTCCCAAACACCCATGGAAACAGCCCATACTCGTCCCCGTCAATGAGTCGTCTCCCGCCGCCAAATATAGGATGTGTTCCGGAATACAAATCCAAAGGAAACACCGGCGTCCAAAGCAAAGCGACTATACACGCAATCGCCACCCCGTACGCGTGCGTCACCGTCCATCGTCCAACCTCTTCCAACTGCTCTAAAAACACCCCCACCTTGCCCATTTTCCGTCTCTTCTCGTCGAGTAAAAACTCTCTCGCTTTCGGTACCTCTCTGCTCTCCCACCCGGTCGGTACCTTCTCCGAGGGTAATTTTTCTAAATATTTCTGCACTGCTCTCCGTCGTTCCCAGTTTGTGATTAAGGTGTGGTTGTTCAAAGGCTCGTTCGTCATCGGGTCCCGCAACGGCATCCCCGCGCGTTTTAGCTTTTCGAAGAACGTTTCGATGGATTTCCGTTCGTACGTGTTCCCGGAACCGGCAACCATGACCGGGTCGAGAAAGACGCATCTCGAGATTGGACATCGAAGGCATTCGCTCTCGTCCTCCTCGCTGTCGCTGTTTTGTTGCTCTTGTTGTTGTTGTTGTTCTCGCGCATCATCGGGGTCCCGCGCATGCATTTGACGAGGAAGAGGATACATTCTGAGTTTTGAGAAGAACTCTGATCTCTTCTTCTTTATTAACTTCTTCTTTTTCTATGCGCGGGAATTGTGAGGTTTTGTAACGGCATTGGATAAGAAAATACGACCAAAAAAAGCTTACGCTTTGGTGGTTGCGATCGAGAGTATTATGGTTCATCAATGAATGATTACGTGTGTTACTTTACTCAAAGAGATGATGAGAGTAGAACTACTCTCTCTTTTTACTTTTTCTTAAACCATTTCGGTTAAGTCCGGCATGTCCTCGTCGTCCGAGGAGATATCGTCGAATAACTCCGCGTCTTCGTACTGGTCGATTTTCAACATCTTGTTCGCGTCGAACGTGAACTTGTTCTCGTCTTCCAACTCTTCGTCTTCGTCTTTCCAGCTGTCAAAGTCGGTTTTGACGTGGCGGAACTTTTCGCGCGTGGCGAGGAGTCGAGGCCAGTGCGGAGTTGGTTTTGGTTTGAAGAGAACCAGGTGGACGGTTTTATCCGTGACGGTGAGTTTATGCGAGATTTGGTTGGAAAGAACGGCGTTGTAAAGTTCCAGTTCGATGGCGTGCGTGTGCTTTTTACGTCGTCTTTCGCGAGAGAGAGGAGAACGGAGGCGTTGTTGGCCGTCGACGACAGATGTCGGCGAGGCTTCTTCTTCTTCTTCTTCTTCTCCTCCAAACGCCTGTCTTTTCAACTTCTCCCCGACTGTTTCCATCGAACAATCGTCGATCATCAAAATCCCTTCCTTCTCTTCTTCTTCTTCTCCGCACACGTCTAAACTCTCGCACGAAAACACAACCGCGCTCGTTCCAACGTACCCCAACGCCGCTCCTTTGCCTTCCTCTTCCTCCATCGCTTCCAGCGGGTACGGATTTCGTACCTCCAATTGAATCGAATCTCGAATCGCATTTTTGATCTCGAACGTTAAAAAAATGCGATCGCGTCGTTGCGCCCAAAGCACCGTCGGGAGGAGCGGGTTTTTCTTACCAATCCTCGTCATCTTCTCCTCCTCTTTGTTTTCTTTGTTGTCTTCTTTCACTTCTTCTGTTGTCATCTCGCGAGTCATATAAACGGTGGTGGTCAAACGCTGATGAAATGAGATGGAGAAAAAAAAGAATATATGAATAAGAAAAACGCTTACTTGTATGAAAAAATGGCAGACAGATGACAAAAAAAAAAAATTTCTTCATTCGTTCGTTCCTCAAGAGAGAAAAGAAGTGCACATTTTCGAGAGAGAATCGAGAGACGAAAAGTCAAATATCATGAACGACACGGCGGACGAAGAACACGCGCGCGGAAGAAGACAACAACAACACAAAGAAGAGGAAGAGGAAGAAGAGTGGACCACGGTCGTGCAAAACAACGCGAAAAGGAAAAAGAACAAACCGCCTCTGAGTAGTGGTAAAGGAGGAGGAAAGAAGTCGAACGAATTTGAATCCATCAACGAGACCATCATCGATTCCAACAATAATGCGAGCGCGCAAAACTCGCGGAGAAACTCATTCAACGTCGAAGAGCGACAACAACACAAAAAGAAGTTTAACAACAACAACAACAACGCGAAAGGTGGAGGAGGTGGAGGAAACAGAGGTGGGATTAAAAGCGTGAACTCGTGGGACGCGTTGTTGAAGCAGAGAGATGAAGATTCGGACGAGGAGGAAGAGGAGGCGTTTGAAGACGCGAAGGAGAAGTTAAACGCGAAGGAGGACGGAGCCGCCGAAGGAGAGGAACACGGAGAAGAAGAAGAGGAAGAGGAGGATGAGGAGTTGAAACAACGGAAACAGAGAAGGAAGGAGAAGAAAAAACTGCGGAGGAAGATGAAAGCGGCGCAGCAACAGATGCAGACGGAAGAGACGAAGGAGGAAGGAGAGGCGTTGGAAGAGCGGAGCGTCGCCGTATCTTCTGAAGTTTCGGCGACTTCGAGGAGTAAACTTCCCGGCGCGAGGAGTAATATTCAAGAGGACGACGACGATACTGTGACGACGATGAAAAGGAACTCGGAGAGTTACGGGTCGTTGAACTCGTTAGACGAGGACGAAGAAGAAGAAGAAGAAGAAGAAGAGATGGACAACAAAAACAACGACGACGACGACAGCGAAGAGTGGAAGACGGTGGAAAGTAAGAAGAAGAAATCGGGATCGTCGAACTCGGCGTCGGCGTCAAATTTAGCTAAAACGGCCATGATGCGAAAGAATTCAGGGACGACGGAATTGACGTCGATGTCGTCGTCGTCGCAACATTTACAGGAGGAAGAACAACGCCGCGGCGGTAAAAACAAGCAGAAAAAGAAAAAGAAGAAAAGCAAGTCGACTAAAAAGTCAGCAGAAGAAGAAGGAGAAGAAGAAGAAGATAAAGGCGGTTCATCGTCCGGGTATTCTTCCGAACCGGAGTCGCCGTTAGGCACGGATAGCTCGTTTTCGCTCTCTACGCCGAATGCGAATTCGAGTCAGGAGAACATCGCACACATGCGAATGCTGGAGAAGAAGTCGAAAGAAACAGCAACAACTACATCAATATCAACCGCTACGACACCGACAAAAAAGAAGACGAAAAGCGCCGTCGAGGAGATTGCACAGATGATCACGAAGAACGCCGCGTTCAATTCCGACGACGACGATGATGTCAGCGAACGACGCAGGAAGCAACACGAACGAGACAAATCGTCCACTCGCTTTCCGAGCACGGAAAAACTCATCGTATTGCCGCCGAATTTGACTTCATCGACTTCGCCGGTCCATCGACCGTCGTCGCCGTCGTTAGGGCGCGCGAGGCGCGAAAGCGACGACAGTGGTAAGATTAACGCGTTACGAAGACAACTGTCCTCGGCGTCCAGACAACAGCAACAGTTACAACAACAACAACAAAGAGGCCATCACGGGCACACGCTTTCCTCCGAACGCACTTTCTCGGAAGATTTACCCTTAGTGCCCGGTCGATGGGCACATTTTGTGAACAAATTAGACGAGTGGGTGTATTTCTTCACCGACGTGTTTTGGAAATCTTTAGGCGCATTTTTGAGCACCATTTTGAATTGGTTCCGGGGAGGCACGAGTAAGAAAACCGAAGAAGCGCAACGAAGAGCGAGAGCGAATTTGAAACGCATACGCAAAGAAAACTCGAGTCAAAATTTACTTCATCTGTCGCAACAATCGACTGGAAGAACGCCTACGTATACGAGCGGTTCAGATGCTGGATATTTAACGCCTCCGTATCTCCCCTCGATGACGGGTGGCGCGAAAGCGCCGCCGGCGCAGCTCAGAACACCCGCGGTGAATCCGAAGAAATATAGCGGCAAAGATCAAAAAGATAATTTTGGCTTGGACAATCGAGCGATATTGAATCCTTACTTGGGTTGTTTTGGCGGCGCGGGCGACCGCGCGCCGAGTTTTCGACGCGCAATCGTCCCGGAAGAGGATCCGTTTGCACACAACGAACTCGTTTCATGCGTCGGTTGTTCGAAGACGAACGTTCTACCAAACGCAAAAATCGTCGCCACCGGTGGTTGGGACGGGACTATTCGCAGTTGGCGATGGAATCCAAACGTCGGTTTGTCCGGCGGCCACTCTTTATCTGGGCACACCGACCGCGTTGAGTTTCTCTCTATTGCAGATTATAGCAACGCCAGCGCAGGCATAATTCAAAAACCTTTCTTGTGCGTGTCCGGTGGTAGAGATAACACCGTTCGAGTTTGGGATTTAGAACGATCGCGTGAAACGCGAAAGATGTACGTCTTCGACGCCGTCACGTCTGGCGCTGTCGATTGGCAATCGGCGACCATCGCAGTTGGCTCGAGATCCGGCGCGCTCGGTTTGTGGGATTTAAACACTGGTCAGAAAAGAGCGAGTATCCGAGGTCATCAAAACGACGTCACGTGCGTGATTAGCTACAACGAACCGTCTTTGGATGGCGCTGGTTTGTTTGTTTCAGGAGGTGCGGACGGTGTCGTCAAAGTCTGGGATCCGAGGCAAGAAGTTGCCGCGGCGACCATGACTGGGCACAGACGCCGCGTTTTTTCCGTATGCGCCGGACCTCCCGGAGTTATTTTCGCCGGCGATTTCTCCTCCTCCGTGAAAACGCACGTGTTAGCGAGACCGTCCGCGAGACCTCGTGATTTACCAAACGCGCCAAGAATCGACGGGTGCGAAGCGCCCATTTCCGGATTAGAGTATTGCTCTTTACCAAACGCCACGCCGAAAAGTGCGACGAATCAGAGAAACTTACAAAGCGGCCAACCCTCTGGAGTGTTGGTTTCCACCGCGGCGTACTTTCCACCTTCGCAAAAGAGTAGAGAAACCCCGCTCTCTAAAGCAGTTTCGAACATTGCGAGCACTTTGTTGTTACGTAAGACGTCCGCGAACGCCTCATCGGACCATCACAAAGACGACCTCCCGGTTCTCGAAACCGCCACCAGCGGCCAAAGCCAAACGTCCACCTTATCCAGCGCTACGACCATGGGTGTCTCCGGATATTACGACGACGATGACGACACTTCCAACGACTCCGACGACTCCGACTCCTCCGACGCCCCTCTCGGCCTTCTCCACGTCCGGTGCGTCGACGGCCAAGGCGTCGGCCTCTCCGGCTCGCTCTTCGTCGAACGCGAAGAGGGCGAAGTCGTCTTGGACTCCGACGTCGACATCAACGGCGGCTATCTCTACTCCTTACCAGGTACGGAAGGCCTCCTCACGTGCGCAGCAATGAGCGCCAACGAATCCACCTCTGAAGTCTCCATCTTCGCCGGCGCCGCCTCGGGCGCCATCTGCGCTTGGTCCCAAGGCGGCGGCTTAACCGGCTTGAAACCCGCCGAAACAAATAAAGACCACGCGGAATACAGCGACGACGAATTTCACAAAGATTGGATGATGAATCACAAAACCGATGGGTTTTGGAAGTCCGAGTTCAGTGAAAGCGTCGACGTCGGGTGCGAGAAGTATTCCGTAGATTAATTAATTGTTGTATTTTTATGTTTTCGAATTTTTCGAGTTGATTTGAAACCCTAAACAACTCGTATCAAAAGATTTAGAGAAAGAGTTTTCCCAAAGCGCGCGCACACATCCGAAGAAAGATCTCGCTCTCTCTTTGGGGTGAAAGAAACAGCAACAACGAGAAGAATACCTCGTCGCATTTTATTATCGTTTAATAAAAGAAGCGCTCGATATTCTTCTTCTTCTTTTTTTTATCATCATCATCCTAAGCGTCTATTCGTTTTCACATCTCACATTTGGATTTCCATTTCCCTCGTTGTATACACATAAAGAAAAAATGGCTTCGGACGATGATGATCTGGGAGATTTGAGAGCAAAGATCGACCGCAAGGCGGAAAACGCGTGGTTCGGAAAATATCGCTCGTTTGGCGTGACCTTCGGCACGTTCGAGAACCTTCGAAAGGTCGTGAGAGTTGATGACGCTGGTGGAGTGAAAAATCCAACAAGAAACTTGAAGGAGAAGAAGGAGAGTCCGTTGCTGAAACTGTTTCAAGACCCCGATTTTATCGACATTTTCTTTACGAAAAACATGAAAAGGGATTCGCCGAACGTGGGGCAAAGTACGACGTTCTCGCGAACGAGCGCGTCGGGAAGGGCGCTTTGCTCAATCAGACGGACGCGATCTTGCTCGCGTGCGCCAGCGAAAAGATTCGGAAGAAGTTGTTGGAGCACGAGAAGACAAAGAATTTCGTGAAAAACGCCATTTTGTTTCCGTTTGAAATGAGGAATCCAATAATTGCCGCGCAGACGTGGTATGCGTACAAGAATAGCGCGGTAATGATCAACGCCACGGAGAGAAAGAAGCAAAAATTGACGTACGATTTTTGCAACGCGTTGGACAGAAATCCGTACGATCCAACGTTGCTCGCATTTTTGGTGAGAGAGGCGAACATTGACTACGTTTCACGCGCGCAGAGAATACACGCGCAAGAAAATCGAGGCAATTTGTTGAGTGCGCTGACG
>Ga0181597_10004479_pt1 | contig 13863 bp, 12 predicted proteins | sample 041ome_5_FD_148647 | JGI IMG/M metagenome (GOLD analysis project Ga0181597, IMG submission 148647) | Coastal salt marsh microbial communities from the Groves Creek Marsh, Skidaway Island, Georgia - 041403US metaG (spades assembly) | ecosystem: Environmental > Aquatic > Marine > Intertidal zone... | reverse complement strand
TAAAGTGGTTTTACTTTTATATCTAATAGGATCATTCAACATCGAGGAATATTGATCTTTATTTTCAAGCCTTAAATTAACAGAGAATTTACCATCATTTTCAAAGTTTTTTTCTTTTCCTATTTTCAATGATGTAATTTTTTCTGTTCCAAAATCTTCTAGAAATCTTGAGTATTTTGGGGTTGTATAAAAATCAGTTAATAAAATACTTCCAGGTAAACGAGTTTGTTCATCGATACGTTTGAATTCTACAAATGATCTCGAACTATCATCATTAAAATTGGTAAAATTAAACCCAAACGAACTTTGATCATAATCACTATTATTTCTATAACCATCTGTTTCTAAATTAGTTATTGAATAATCAATAACAAAATCATCAAATTTTTTGACTGAAGAAATCACTTGCTTGGTAGTATTAAATGACTTTAAAGAATTCTTTATTTGAAATTTATCTTTTAAGTAAAGAGGGTCTTTAGTAATGATGTTTATTGCACCCGCAGCAGCTCCATCACCAAATAAAACACTTCCAACACCACCTTTTATAATTTCTATCTCTTGTACATCTTCAGTTAAAACTCTAGAAAGATTAGCACCTGCAATTGTCATATCAGATATTCGTGTTCCATTTATTAATATTAAAACATTCCTTGTTGCTTGCTCTCCAAATCCACGTATACGAACTGAAGATTTAACATCTACACCAGAATATAAATTTTCAAAATTTATCCCTGAAAATTTACTCAAAAGTTGTCCTAAAGATAAATGAGAGTTCTCTTTGATAATTTTCCTATTAATTATTGTTGTCGAACTTCCTACAACTTTTTTATCAATAATCGTTGGATAAATTGTAATTCTTATGGGTTTTGATTCTATTGAAAATGAATTAAACGGTAAAAAAAATATAGAAAATAAAGTAATTAAAAGACGTGTAGTCATATAAACCTCCAGCATTAATAAGAGCTTGCGCTCGATATTTTGTCGCTAGACGATTTATTACACGTGCCATCAACTCTACCCGGAAGGTGACAAAGCGACAGTAAATGGCAGGTCTCCTGGCTTATGCGTCAACGTTCAGGCAACCTTCCCAGAAATATTCCAGTGGTATAATAGCCTTTACTCAGCATTTACAGTTGCGGGGACAGCTTTGGCTTACAATTCTCATGAATTACCAAATTCCCATTTTAAGCTTGAAGAAATCTTCGAAGCACCATAAACATTTAAACGATAATAGTATTTACTAATTAAATGCAACTAATAAAATTTAAAATTTTAAAATGAATAAATTAACAATTATTGGCAACGGCTACAGCGCACATTTTATAGCTAAAGAAGCTCTTAAAAAAGGTATAAAAGTCTCTATTATTTCGCGTAATATAATCAAACCTAAAAAAAATATACATTATTTTAGTTTTAGTGATGAGGTTACTATCTCAAAAAAAATCCAAAAGGAACATTTAATTTCAACTGTTCCACCTAATAAAGACGGTACCGATCCAGTAGTTAAAAAATATAAAGAAGCAATTTCTTTAAATAATAAAAAAATAATATATATTTCAGCCACCTCTGTTTATGGTGGTGGAATTGTTAATGAAACAACAAGACCAAACCCGCAAAATATTAGGGGGGAAATTAGACTTCAAGCAGAAACAGAGTGGATAAACACTAATTCTGAAACTTCAATTTTTCGAGTTTCCGGTATTTATGGTCCAAGTAGACACTCAATGATTAGATATATTAATGATAGTAACGAAGTAATAGTAAAAGATGGACATTTTTCAAATAGGATTCATGTTGAAGATCTATCCGCAATTTCAATTCAATATATAACTGAACATTATAATCATAGATATTTAAATATTAGTGATGAAGACAAAATAGGAAATTATGATGCTATTAAATATGTAACTGAACAATTAAATTTAGTTCCTCCAAAAATTGTTCATTATAATTCTCAAAAAGTATCAGATACTTTGAGATCTTTTTATGAGGTTGATAGAGTTGTAAGATCTGGGATTATAGGAAATCAATTTAAATACAAATTTAAAAACCCTGATTATAAAAAATCTTTACTTAAATTAACTAAAAATCTAATAAAACGTTAATTAATACATTAAAGGATAATTTTTTGTCTAAATTCTTAAATAATTTACAAAAAGTAACTTATGTCAAACATTGGACTGAAAATCTGTTTTCTTTTCGAATAACTAGACCACAAAGTTTTAAGTTTCGATCAGGAGAATTTGTAATGATTGGCCTTCCGAATGAAGAAGACAAGCCAAATTTAAGGGCTTATTCCATTGCATCACCAAGTTGGTATGAAGAACTGGAGTTTTACTCCATAATTGTTAAAGATGGTCCACTAACGTCAAAATTAAAAAATATTAGTATAAACGATGATGTTATTTTGATGCCAAAATCTACAGGCACTCTAGTATTGGATGCCTTAAAACCTGGTAGACGACTTTTTCTACTATCTTCTGGAACCGGTTTTGCTCCGTTTGCTTCTCTTATAAAAGAACCAGAAACATTTGAAAAATTTGAAAAAGTGATAATCACTCATACATGTAGAACTATAGATGAATTGGGGTATAGCAAAGAAAAAATCAAAGAATGTCACAACGATCCATTAATAAAAGAGTTCGTCTCCGATAGATTGATTAATTTTCATTCAACAACCAGAGAAAAATATTCTAATAATGGAAGAATTACTGATTTAATTAGTACAGGAAAACTCTTCACTGATCTTAATATAGAGGCAATATCTGAAAACGATAGATTTATGTTTTGTGGATCAATGGGACTAAATAACGATCTAAAAAAAATTATGTTAAAATATAATTTATGTGAAGGAGCCAACAATAAACCTGGAGACTTTGTGTTAGAAAAAGCGTTTGTAGACTAATTAAAGGATATGATTTTAATGGTGGGCGGTGACGGTCTCGAACCGCCGACATTCTCGGTGTAAACGAGATGCTCTACCAACTGAGCTAACCGCCCCAATTCATTGTTTATACGTAATTTTAATATAATTGACAACTACGAACTTATTTATTTTGTTAATGACAATATATTCAGATTTAAGGAATTATAGCTAAATGAATACCGATTTTAAAGTGTGTCCATCTTCTTGGATCGTTAAAAGAATAGAAGATATTGATAATATTGATAACCTTAATATTCTAGATTTTGCAAGCGGGAACGGAAGACACAGTATTAGTTTGGCTAACCAAAAAAGAAAAATTACAGCTATAGATATTGATAGTAAAAAATTAGATAAATATAAAAATTATAAAAATATTCAAACTATCTGTTTCGACCTAGAAACAAATCAGAAATGGCCATTAAAAAAAAATGAATTTGATTTAGTAATAGTCACCAATTATCTATTCAGGCCTAAAATAAAAAAAATTGGAGATTTAGTTAAGGAAAATGGTTATTTATTCTACGAAACATTTGCAGTTGGTAATGAAAAATTTGGAAGGCCAACTAACCCAAATTATTTACTAAGACATAGAGAGTTAATTCAAACTTTCAAAAATAAATTTGATATTAAGTATTATTTTAATGGAAAAATCTCAGATTCTGTTACATCAGTAATTCAAAGATGTGTACTAAAAAAAAGGGTGTCTCAATACTAAAACACCCTTAATCCTTAATAAAAAAATAATTTATTAACCGTTTACAGCGTCTTTTAATGGGCTTCCAGCTTTAAATTTTGGCTGCTTAGATGCTTTAATTTGAATTGTTTCGCCAGTTCTTGGGTTTCTTCCAGTAGTTGCGGCACGGTTTGCAACAGAAAAAGTTCCAAATCCTACAATTCGAACGTCACCACCAGATTTCAATGCACCGGTAATTGATGCAAAAACACCATCAACAGCTTTAGCTGCGTCTGCTTTTGATAAACCTGATGCATCAGCAACACTAGCAACTAATTCATTTTTATTCATTCGTACCTCCAGAAAATATGTTAAATATATATAAATTATAACTGATAAATAACTATAACTCTAGTAAATAAAGCTATTTTGATGAACAAATATAAATAAAATCGAATTAATGAGGAATATTATTCTTATCTATTAAATCTGTTTTGTTACTAGAAGATAAGTTTCCTACATCTATAATATCCAGCTTTTTAGGCATTCTTACTAGGGCATTACTGATAACTTCATCAATGGAACTAACTGGAATGATTTTTAATTTATCTTTAATATTATCAGGTATTTCAATTAAATCCTTTTTGTTATCTATAGGGATTAAAACGGTCTTTAATCCTCCTCTTCTAGCAGCGAGCAACTTTTCCTTCAATCCTCCAATAGGCAGGACACGTCCTCTTAATGTAATTTCTCCGGTCATTCCAACAGAACTTTTAATTTTTATGTCTGTTAAAGCAGATACTATACTTGTTACCATAGCCACACCTGCAGAAGGTCCATCTTTAGGGGTAGCACCTTCAGGTACATGAACATGTATATCACTTTTTTCGATATCTAGAGGGTCTAAGCCGTAGTTGAAAGCTTTTGATCTTATCAAAAACTCTGCAGCTTTTACAGACTCTTTCATTACATCACCTAATTTACCTGTTGCAGTTACCTTACCTTTCCCTGTTACTTTAACAGCTTCTATTGATAATAATTCTCCCCCAACCTCAGTCCAAGCCAAGCCAGTGGTTATACCAACTAAATCTTCTTTTTCAATTTCAAGCCTCTGATAAACTGGAACACCTAAAATTTCAGGAAGATTGTCTTTGGTGATAGAAAAAGATTTTGCTTCATTTTTTTCTATTAATGTAACAACCTTTCTTGTTAATTTTGCAATTTGACGTTCTAATCCTCTAACTCCAGCTTCTCTTGTGTAAGATTGTATAATAAACTTAATAGCGTCATCATTTATGGAGAACTCTGTTTTTTTGAGTTTACAATTATCCATTTGCTTTTGTATTAAATGTCTCTTTGCTATTTCAAGTTTTTCATCTTCAGTGTAACCTGAAAGTCTAATGACTTCCATTCTATCTAATAAAGCTTGTGGCATATTTAAAGTATTAGATGTTGTTACGAATAATACTTTGGACAAATCGTAATCCACTTCTAAGTAATGATCTTGAAAGGTTTTGTTCTGCTCGGGGTCTAATACTTCAAGCAACGCAGAAGAAGGATCACCTCTATAATCATTGCCAAGCTTATCTATCTCATCTAACAAGAACAAAGGATTAATTGTGGATGCCTTTTTCATTCCATGCACAATCTTACCAGGTAAAGAGCCTATATAAGTTCTTCTATGCCCCCTAATTTCAGCCTCATCTCGAACACCACCAAGAGCCATTCTGATATATTGTCTACCAGTAGCTTCGGCTATTGACTTTCCTAATGATGTTTTCCCAACACCTGGTGGACCAACAAGACATAAAATTGGACCTTTAATTTCTTTTGTTCTTTTTTGAACGGCCAAGAACTCAATAATCCTATCTTTAACTTTTTCTAATCCATAGTGATCATTATCTAGAATAACCCTTGCATGTTGAATGTCTGATTTAACTTTATTTTTCTTTGTCCATGGAATAGAGATCAACCATTCTATATAAGATCTTACAACTGTAGCTTCAGCACTCATTGGGCTCATATTCTTAAGTTTTTTAAGTTCTGATAATGCTTTTTCCTTAGCTTCTTTGGAGAGTTTACCCTTATTAATCTTATCTTCGATATCATCGAATTCATTTTTGCCGTCTTCAGAAGAACCTAACTCTTTTTGAATTGCTTTCATTTGCTCATTCAAATAATACTCTCTTTGCGTTTTCTCCATTTGCTTCTTAACACGATTACGTATTTTTCTCTCTGTGGATAAAACTTCAATTTCATTCTCTAATTTTAGTCTAAGCTTTTCAACTCTCTCCCATGGGTTAATCATTTCAAGAAACTCTTGCTTTTCTTGTATGTTTAATAATAAATGATTAGCTATGGTGTCAGTTAAGGTACCAGGGTTACTGATTTCTGAAATAGTAGACAAAATATCAGAGTTAATTTTACCATTTAATTTAGCATATTGTTCAAAAACACTGGATAACTCATTTGTTAAAATATCTGAGTTTTCAACTGAATATTCTTCATCTTTAAGAAATTTTATTTCCGCATTTAAGTATTGATCAAGTGAAATTATTTTTTCAACAATGCACCTTGACTTACCTTCAACTAAAACTTTTACAGTGCCATCTGGTAGTTTTAACATTTGAAGGATATTGCCTAACGTACCAACCTTAAACAGATCTTTTTCTAAAGGATCTTCTGTCGAAGGTTTTTTTTGTGTTAGCAAAACTATTTGTTTGTTTTCTTCCATTACTAACTCAAGAGCATTTATAGATTTAACCCTTCCAACAAATAAGGGTGCTATCATGTGAGGAAAGATAACAATATCTCTGAGTGGTAGTATAGGTAATTCAGTTTTAGTCAAAATAGTATCCTTTGAAAGTGAAGTCATAATTATAAATGATATTTATTTTTAAAACTTCAAGTTTTAAAGATAATTATAGAGAATTATTTATTTCTTTGACTTGTTTCTCATGAACTAATAAAGGCTTACTTCCTTTTAAAATCACATCTTCATTTACAATTACTTCAGCAATATCAGGCTCTGATGGTAATTCAAACATCGTGTCCATAAGAATGTTCTCAATAATTGATCTTAATCCCCTAGCTCCAGTTTTTAAACCTATAGCTTTTTGGGCCAATGCTTTCAATGCCTTATCTCGAAATTCAAGTTTGGTATTTTCCATCTCAAAAAGTTTTTGGTATTGTTTTACAAGAGCATTTTTTGGTTTTGTTAGTATCGTAACTAAAGCCTCTTCATCTAAATCTTCAAGTGTAGCTAATACTGGTAATCTCCCAACGAACTCAGGAATAAGACCATACTTAACTAAATCACCTGGCTCTACATCTTTGAGCACATCAGAAGAAGAAGGTTCATCAGAGTTTATTATTTCAGCTCCAAAGCCAATCGAAGAACCTTTATTTCTATTAGCAATAAGTTTATCTAATCCAGCAAATGCACCACCACAAATAAAAAGAATATTGGTGGTATCAACTTGTAAAAACTCTTGTTGAGGATGCTTTCTTCCTCCCTGTGGAGGAACAGCTGCAACAGTACCCTCCATTATCTTTAACAAAGCTTGCTGTACTCCTTCACCACTAACATCTCTTGTTATGGATGGATTTTCAGACTTTCTGGATATTTTATCGACTTCATCGATATAAACTATTCCTTTTTGAGCTCTTTCAACATTATAATCAGACGCCTGTAGAAGTTTTAATATAATATTTTCAACATCTTCTCCAACATAACCTGCTTCAGTTAGAGTTGTTGCATCTGCCATTGTAAAAGGAACATCTAAAATCTTAGCTAAAGTTTGAGCTAAAAGAGTTTTTCCACAACCTGTAGGTCCAACCAATAGAATATTAGATTTTGAAATTTCTATATCGCTCATATCTAACGAATTGGTTAATCGTTTATAATGATTATGAACTGCAACCGACAATACCCTTTTGGCTTTAGTTTGTCCTATGACATAATCATCTAAAATTTTACAAATCTCTGCAGGAGAAGGTATCCCATCTTTATTTTTTGTAACTGAAGATTGGTGTTCTTCTTTTATGATATCCATACATAATTCTACACACTCATCACATATAAAAACTGTAGGACCGGCTATTAATTTTTTTACTTCATGCTGACTTTTACCACAAAAGGAACAATATAAAGTTGTTTTATTTTTACTTTCATTTTTATGATCGTTCATTTTGTTACCTCATTAGAATAAGATTTGTGAGTTAATATTCTATATTTTGAATGTTAAAAGCAAGATAAAATTTAATATAAAACACTTATTTAACGATAGGTCTTTTATCAACAACTTCATCAATTAATCCAATTTTCAACGCATCTTGAGGTGATAAAAAAGTATCTCTATCCATCAAGGCTTCAATTTCTGCAATTTTCTTGCCAGAATGTTTTACATAAATATTATTTAAACGAGATCTTAAATTTATTATTTCTTTAGCATGTATCTCGATGTCGGTAGCTTGGCCTTGAAAACCACCTGAAGGTTGATGCGTCATAATTCTAGCGTTTGGAAGACAATATCTTTTGTTTTTAGCACCGGCAGTTAAAAGTAAAGACCCCATACTAGCAGCCTGTCCAATGCACACAGTTGATACGTCTGGTCTTATGTACTCCATTGTATCGTAGATTGATAAACCTTAAGTAACAACTCCTCCTGGAGAATTAATATACATGGAGATATCTTTTTTTGGATTTTCGGCTTCTAAAAACAGTAATTGAGCGCATACAAGAGAAGCTATATTATCGTCGATTGGACCTACAAGAAAAATTATCCGTTCTTTGAGAAGTCTTGAGTAAATATCGTATGATCTCTCACCCCTACTAGTTTGCTCAACAACCATTGGAACAAGAGCTGATTTTTCATTCGATGACAAAATCATATTAGGAAAATTATCCAACATTTGACAGACTCCTTAAAAATTAATCTAATAATTATGTAATTCAGTTTTTATTTTTATCTTTAACAGGTTTCTTAGGTTTGTTTTTTTGAACAGATTTATTCGATTTTTTCGCTTTGGCAGCCTCTTTTTTTAGATCAAGCTCATCGGTTTTATATAGTTCTTCAACAGAAACAGTTTTCTCTTTAACATTAGCAAGCTCTAAGATAAAATCTATAATTTTATCTTCAAAAATTGGCCCAGATAATTGCTGTTGAGCTTCAGGGTTATTTTTAAAATAATCCATAACTTGCTTTTCTTGACCAGGATATTTTTGGATTTCCTGCATCATAGCTTTTCTGGTATCTTCTTCTTCTACCTTAATATTATTTTTTCTTCCTATTTCTGAGAGTAAAAGTCCAAGCCTAACTCTTCTTTGCGCTATTTCAGATGCATCAATTTTTTCCTCATCACTCATTCCCTCGTCAACTTGAGGTTCAGGTGCGTCTTCCTTACTGGCATCCATTTTTTCAGGTTTGGCATTAGGGTTCATTGCTTTGCAAATACTATTATATTCTTCTTTTTCTAGAGTTTCAGGAAGTTCAAAGGAAACAGCATCTGCTAATAAATCTAAAATTTGCCTTTTAGATTTATCTCTACTAGCAATATCATGTTGCTTATTCATTTGCTCTGATACTGCTTTTTTTAGAGCATTTAGGTCTTCCATACCTAGATTTTTTGCGAAATCATCATTAATTAACAAATCATTATCTTCTTTAATCTCATTGATTGTGGTCTCAAAAACTGCATTTTTTCCGGCTAAATTAGAAGCTTGATAATCTTCTGGGAAAGTTACATTAATATTAACTTTTTTACCTATGCTGCATCCTACCAATCCATCTTCGAAACCAGGTATAAATGAATTAGAACCAAGCTTTAAATTATGCCCCTTAGCTTCTCCACCTTCGAATGGCACATCATCTATTTTACCTAAAAAGTCTATGACTACAGTATCGCCTGTCTTTGCAGGTCTCTTTTCTGTTACAGTTTTAGTTCCAATATTTTCACGAGCTATTTTCTCGACAGCTTCATCAATTTCTTTTTCGCTAACCTTAACCACAGGCTTTGTTATATCTAGTTTAGATAAATCTGGAATTTCAATTTCAGGCATGATTTCTACAGAAAGCTTGGCTTTTAGGTCTTGACCCTCTTCAAAAGAAACAATTTCAACTTTTGGTTGTGAAGAAGGTATCAAATTGTTTTTTTCAATAGTTTCTTTAGTTAAGCTATCAACAGATTCTCTAACAACTTCACCAAGAATTTGTTTTCCAAATCTATTTTTAACAACTGAAATCGGAACTTTACCTGGCCTAAAACCAGGAAGGTTAACTTCTTTAGCTATATTTTCTAATTTAACATTTACTAGCTTGTTGATTTCATTGTCAGTAATAACGACTTCAAATTCACGTTTTAAGCCGTCTGATAAAGTTTGAGTTATAGCCATATTCACATAATCCTTAAAATCTCTATGATTTATTTAGTGGTGCGGGCGAAGGGACTTGAACCCCCACACCTTTCGATACAAGAACCTAAATCTTGCGCGTCTACCAGTTCCGCCACGCCCGCAATATATAATTAAAATTTAATCAATCAAATAGCTAACTTACGAAACCTTAAAGGTCAAGTTAGAATGATTAGAAAATATTATTGGGGCGAGTGACCGGCTTCGAACCGGCGACCTCAGGTACCACAAACCCGCGCTCTAACCAACTGAGCTACACCCGCCATATAATAAAATCTTTTTAAACTTTATTTTAATTATAGTTGAGTATAAATATTTAATAATATGCAATTAATCAAGGTTTATTAAATGAAAAATATTTATAACGTAGCCCAAAGAAATAACGATCTTGGTACTGAAACCGCATTTTCAGTATTAGCTAAAGCTAATAAATTGGCGTCTCAAGGGAAAAACATTATCAACCTAGGAATTGGTCAACCAGATTTTCAAACACCTGAACACATTGTTGAAGCAGGCGTGAAAGCTCTAAAAGATGGACATCATGGCTATACACAGTCAACTGGAATTCCAAAATTACGAGAAGCGGTTTCAGAAGATATTAAAAGAAGACACGATGTAAACGTATCTCCAGAACAAATATTGATTGTACCTGGTGGTAAAGTAATTATTTTTTTCTCGGCAATGTTAATGGGAGAAAAAGGTAAAGAGATTCTATATCCTAACCCGGGATTTCCCATTTATGAGTCTGCTATAAATTATTCAGGCGCAAAAGCAATTCCATATAAATTAAGTGAGGATCAAGGTTTCTCTTTTTCAGCAGATGAAATACTTAAAAAAATCAATGAAAGAACTAGTTTAATTATTATTAACAGCCCTGCCAACCCAACTGGTGGTGTGGTTCCTAGAAAAGAACTTGAAAAACTAGCTGATGGATTGCAAAAATTCCCAAATGTTGTGCTAATGAGTGACGAAATATATGACCAATTTTGTTTTGGCGATGAATCATTTACAACAATGTTATCTTTTCCAGAAATTAGAGAAAGACTAATTATATTAAATGGCTGGTCCAAAACTTATGCTATGACAGGATGGCGATTAGGTTACGGAATATTTCCTGCAAAGTTATATGAAATAGCTGAAAAACTCGCAGTAAACATACACTCTTGCGTTAATGCAAGTGCCCAATTTGCAGCTCTAGAAGCATTAAAAGGTCCTCAAGATTGTGTTCAAGAAATGAATAATACCTTTAAAAAAAGAGCAGAAATTATGTTTGCTAAACTTAATGATTTAGAAGGATTTAAATGCCAAAAACCAAGCGGTGCATTTTACTGTTTTCCTAACATCAACGGTACAAATAAAAACTCAACAGAAATTCAAAATATTTTGTTGGATGAATTAGGAGTTGCAACTGTAGCGGGCACATCATTTGGAAAATTTGGAGAAGGATATATTAGACTTTCTTGCGCTAATTCTTTAGAAGCAATTGAAGAAGCAGTTTCAAGAATGAAAACAATTTTTTAAGTTTTTGCATAATTATTGTGCATTTCTTAAAAAATAATGAAATAAATCTATAAAAAAACTTTTAGAAATTAAGCAATTTATATATGTATCGCTAAAAGAGGTGATATATGAAAAAAATAGAAGCTATAATTAAGCCCTTTAAACTCGATGAGGTTAAAAATTCCTTATCCCAAATCGGAATTCAAGGCCTGACAGTATACGAAGCTAAGGGTTTTGGTCGACAAAAGGGGCATACCGAACTTTACAGAGGTGCTGAGTATGTGGTTGATTTTCTACCTAAGGTTAAAATCGAAATTATAATTGATGATAATCTTTTAGAAGCAGCGTTAGAATGTATAGAGCAATCTGCTAAAACTGGTAGAATTGGTGATGGCAAAATATTCGTATCATCTATTGATCAAGCCATTCGGATTAGAACCGGCGAAAAAGGTAATGACGCAATATAATTTCTAGCAATACAATTTTAATGGAGAACTCGATAATGTCTGACGCTAAAACAATAATGAATATAATAAAAGAAAAAGAAATACAGTTTGTAGATCTTCGTTTTACTGATCCTAGAGGAAAAATGCAGCATCTATCTCAGCATGTAAGTACTATTGACGAAAAATCCCTAGCTGAAGGGTTTATGTTTGACGGGTCTTCTATTGCAGGTTGGAAAGCTATAAATGAATCTGATATGAAATTGATGCCTGACTGTTCAAGAAGTATCGTTGACCCATTTTTTTCTCAACCAACCTTGGCAATTTTTTGTGACGTTTTAGACCCGATTTCTGGACAACCTTATGAGAGGGATCCTCGATCTACAGCTAAACAAGCCTTAGCTTATATGGGTTCAATAGGTGTTGGTGATACCGCCTATTTTGGCCCTGAACCAGAATTTTTTGTTTTTGATGATGTCAAGTATGAAGCCGAAATGCATTCATGTTTTTATAAACTTGATTCTATAGAGGGTCCTTATAATTCAGGTAAGAAATTTGAAGAAGGTAATATGGGTCATAGACCTGGTATAAAAGGTGGTTATTTTCCTGTTCCTCCAGTTGATTCTGCACAGGATCTTAGAAGTGAAATGGTCCTATCTTTAGTTGATATGGGAGTTCCTATGGAAAAACATCATCACGAAGTAGCTCCTTCTCAACATGAGCTAGGTATGATGTTTGGCACCTTGATTGATACGGCAGATAACGTACAGCTCTATAAATACGCAGTTCAAAATGTTGCACATTCCTTCGGACAAACAGCCACGTTTATGCCAAAACCTGTAGCCGGTGATAATGGTACTGGTATGCATACTCATCAGTCTATATGGAAAGATGGAAAACCTTTATTTGCCGGTGATAAATATGCCCAATTGTCTGAAACTTGTTTACATTATATAGGTGGTATAATTAAGCATGCAAAGGCTCTTAACGCGTTTACAAATCCCTCTACTAACTCTTACAAAAGATTAATCCCTGGTTACGAAGCTCCTGTTATTTTGGCTTATTCTGCCAGGAACAGATCCGCTTCTTGTAGAATACCTTTTACAGACAGTCCAAACGGCAAAAGAGTTGAAGTAAGGTTTCCAGATGCTACAGCTAATCCTTATTTAGCCTTTTCAGCAATGTTAATGGCTGGATTAGATGGTATCCAAAACAAGATTGATCCTGGTGATGCTATGGACCAAGATTTGTATGAGTTACCTGCTAGTGAATTGGCTAGCATACCTACTGTTTGTGGATCATTAAGAGAAGCCCTAGATGCTTTATCAAATGACATGAGCTTTCTAACTAAAGGTAATGTTTTTACTGAAGATCAAATAGAAGCTTATATTGACTTAAAAATGGAAGAAGTTGTTCAATTTGAACACGCCCCTCATCCTATTGAATTTAAAATGTATTACTCAAGTTAAAAAATTACCTTTTTTATAAAAACCCAGCATACAGCTGGGTTTTTTTATTTTAAAAATAGTTAAACAATGCTAGTTAGTGTATTGAAAACACTTTAACATACTAGATATTGTATTTATTTATGAATGAGACTTTATTAAACAATAATTATGATGCCTCTAATATTGAGGTTTTAGAGGGTTTGGAGCCTGTTCGACATAGACCAGGTATGTATATTGGAGGAACTGATTCCAATGCTTTGCACCATTTAGCGATAGAAATTATAGACAACGCCATGGATGAAGTTGTGGCTAAACATGCCACAAAGATTAATGTAGAGCTTTTAGAAAACAATATTCTAACTATTAGCGATAATGGTAGAGGAATTCCTGTAGACAATCATCCAAAATTCAAAAATAAATCTGCACTGGAAGTCATTATGACAACTCTTCACTCTGGGGGA
>Ga0181597_10004469_pt1 | contig 13877 bp, 17 predicted proteins | sample 041ome_5_FD_148647 | JGI IMG/M metagenome (GOLD analysis project Ga0181597, IMG submission 148647) | Coastal salt marsh microbial communities from the Groves Creek Marsh, Skidaway Island, Georgia - 041403US metaG (spades assembly) | ecosystem: Environmental > Aquatic > Marine > Intertidal zone... | reverse complement strand
CCGATAAACGGACCTGCGCCTATAAATCAACACATATTAGCCAAAAATTTAATCAAAAAATGCATATTGATTAATTTTTAACCAAATTAGGGGGGTATCATCGCTGTTGTTATTTCGCCTGACCATCGCTACACAAGAACAAAGGCCAGAAGAAACGGATTGATTTGATGCGCATCGCAGCACTTATCGTAGCGGCAGGACGCGGAACGCGCGCAGGGGGCGATACGCCAAAACAATGGCAAGCCTTGCACGGCAAGCGGGTCATTGATTGGACGTTAGAGGCGTTTCGCAGCCACCCAAGCATCACAGATATCGCAGTTGTCGTGCACCCCGATGATATGGATCTTCTGACAGATCCCGATCTGATTGTCACCCGCGGGGGTGCGACGCGCGATCAATCGGTCAAATGTGGTTTGGATGCGCTTGCCCCACAGTGCCCTGATCTGGTTCTGATCCATGACGCAGCGCGCGCCACAGTGTCAAAGCCCGTGATCGACGACGTGATAGATGCGCTTGCCACCCATGATGGCGCAGCCCCTGCGATTGCGGTGACCGATGCGTTATGGGTTGGAACAGATGGGCGCGTGACAGGCACCCAAGATCGCACCAATCTTTTTCGCGCGCAAACGCCGCAAGGGTTCAAGTTTGACAAAATTCGCAATGCCCATAGGGAACAAACAGCCCCCGCCGCAGATGACGTTGAAATTGCGCGGCGCGCAAATATGACAGTGGCCATCACCCAAGGCTGTGAAACAAACATCAAAATTACACTGCCCCAAGATTTCGAACGGGCCGAAGCAATACTAAGGACACGCAGCTGATGGATATAAGACTGGGAAATGGATATGACGTACATGCCTTTGAAACGGGCGATCACGTCATTTTATGCGGCATTCGCATTCCACATACCGCCAAGCTCAAGGGCCACTCAGACGCAGATGTGGCGATGCATGCGATCACAGATGCAATTTACGGCGCGTTGGCCCAAGGTGACATTGGCCGCCACTTCCCCCCATCTGATCCGCAATGGAAAGGGGCCGCCAGCGATATCTTTTTGAAACATGCGGGTGATTTGGCGCACGACATGGGATTTACGATCAGCAACATCGACTGCACCATAATTTGCGAGCTTCCGAAAATTGGCCCACACGCCAATGTGATGCAAGACGAATTGGCCCGCATTCTGGATATGGACGCAACCCGCATCAGCGTCAAAGCCACAACTTCCGAAGAACTGGGCTTTACAGGCCGCAAAGAGGGCATCGCAGCCATTGCGACAGCCGCCTTGGTGAAAGCATGACATTTTTGATCACAACCTTTTTTGGCGCGGGTTTGTTGCGCCCCGCCCCCGGCACATGGGGATCCCTCGCGGCGCTTCCTGCGGCGTGGGGCTTGTATATGCTTGCCGGTCCGATTGGGTGTCTTATTGGTATCGCGGTTGTCTTTGGTGTCGGGTGGTGGGCGACCGCGATTGAAACCCGTGGAAAAGACGATCACGATCCATCCGAAATCGTAATTGACGAAGTGGCCGGACAATGGATTGCATTGGTGCCGCTTTTCTTTGGGGCCGCGTCGAATAATGTCGATGTTTTGGCCCTTTGGCCCGGCTGGATCACCGCATTTTTGGCCTTTCGCTTTTTTGACATCACCAAATTTGGCCCAATCGGTTTAGCAGATCGCCGCGGTGACGCATTGGGCGTGATGCTGGACGATGTGATCGCAGGGATCTTTGCCGCACTGGTTGTGGTTGTCTTTGCGGGCATATCGCACGGGCTGTTGATGTCATGAGCGCAAAGGCGATTTTGCAGCTTGCCCGCACCAAAGGCGTGATGATCGCCACAGCCGAAAGCTGTACCGGCGGCATGGTTGCCGCGGCCCTGACTGACCTACCGGGTTCATCGGCGATATTTGATCGTGGTTTTGTCACATATACCAATGCCGCGAAAATGGACCTGCTTGGCGTCAGCGCCGAAACTTTGCGCGATTTTGGCGCTGTATCAGAACAGGTCGCCATGGAAATGGCCAATGGCGCACGTGCTGCATCCCAAGCTCAGATTGCAGTTGCCATCACGGGTATCGCAGGCCCAGGTGGATCAGACCACAAACCCGAAGGGCGCGTTTGTTTCGCGATCACCTCTGCGCAATCCGATACCGTTGCTGAAACGATTGAGTTTGGCGCACAGGGCCGCGATGCGGTTCGACGGGCGGCGCGCGATCATGTGTTAAAATTAATCTTGGACCGATTGAACGAATACCAAGACGCATAGATTTCGGGCATTTTTCCGAATTTCCGCCTATAAATTAATCAATTCATGTCTCGGCCGTCTCATTACCGCCTATTTTCGCAGCAAACGCTTTGATTTCCGCCTCATTTCGCTATGCACAGCATCAACTTTCGACATGAGGATGAAAATATGAACGGAGCTGATACAGCATGGATCATCGTCGCAACGGCCCTAGTGCTGTTTATGACGTTGCCTGGACTTGCGCTTTTCTACGGTGGCTTGGTGCGCGCGCGCAACGTGCTGAGTGTGTTTATGCAATGTTACGCGATTGCCTGTTTAATGAGCATTCTGTGGCTTGCCTTTGGATACTCAATCGCGTTCGGCCTAGGTGAAAGCGGGCTTTGGGGCGGTTTGGACAAAGCGTTTTTAATGGGCGTTGACGCGGACAGCCTGTCTGGCACATTGCCCGAAGTTCTGTTCTTTGCCTTTCAAATGACATTCGCGATTATCACACCTGCCCTCATCGTGGGCGCGTATGTGGAACGCGTTGGCTTTGGCTTTGTTCTGGTTTTCTCAGGTCTGTGGATGCTGTTGTGCTATGCACCCGTCGTACATTGGATTTGGGGCGGCGGCATGTTGGCCGACGGCGGTATTTTTGGCGACACAGGGACGCGTGACTTTGCGGGTGGCATTGTGGTTCACGAAACCGCAGGCATCGCCGCATTGATGATTGCGATCTTCTTGGGACCACGCAAAAACCGCACAACACCACCGCACAATCCCGGCTATGTGATGATCGGTGCCGCCATGTTGTGGGTGGGCTGGTTCGGCTTTAATGGCGGATCACAGCTTGCAGCCGATGGCGGCGCTGCGATGGCATTGACGGTCACGCATATCTCGGCTGCGACCGCATCTCTGACATGGGCGCTGTGGGAAAAAATCAAATACGGCAAAGCGTCATTGGTTGGTATCGTCACAGGCACAATCGCGGGTCTGGCCTCAATCACCCCTGCTTCAGGCTTTGTTGGCCCGATCGAGGCACTCATCATCGGGGCAGTCGCGGGCATCATGTGCCAAGAGGTGGTCAATTTTGTGCGCAACAAGCTAAAGATCGACGATACATTGGATGTCTTTGCGGTGCACGGCGTCGGTGGCATCTTTGGCACGATCATGATCGCGGTCTTTGGCGCGGGCACATGGGCGGCACAATTGGGGGCCTTGGCCATCGTGGGGCTATTCACAATCGTCGTGACGTTCGTTCTGATCAAAGTGGTATCTCTCGTCACACCACTGCGCGTTGATGCAGAAACAGAAACCAACGGCTTGGATCTGAGCGTTCACGGCGAACGCGCCTATGAAATGAACAGCTGATCACAAAAGATCTGTATAAAGACAAAGCCCCGCATCAAGCGGGGCTTTTTTCATGCTCTGATCCTACCCGATCCGAATATGATATTTCACTTTTGCAAAAATACTCACTAAAAAACGCGCGGGCCGAAGGCGCGCGCGTTTGTCGGATCGCGCAAGCGATCCGAAACCATGAATGCGATCACCCTGTGGCTTTTTCTTCCAACATCATCCATTCGTCTTCGGCCGCGGCCAAGGCCGTTTGGCGTTCAACCAAGGCCTCCGTCGCCTTTTGAAACTTCAATGGCTCTTTCACATAGAGGTCAGGATTCGACATGAATTCCTCTAACTTCGCGATTTCGGCCTCAAGGCGTTCGATAATCGCGGGCAGCTTTTCCAAGCGATGTTTTTCTGTGTAACTCAACCCCGCCTCTTTGGGCTTTGGTGCGGTGTCTTGTTTCTCTTTCGGCTTTTTTGGTGCGGCCCGATCTTCGGGCGCGTTGACCGGTGTGCGCTGGGATTGATAATCGCTCCAACCGCCGGCATAGACTGTGGCCTTGCCATCGCCTTCCATTGCAACCGTCGTGGCTGCAACGCGATCCAGAAAATCACGATCGTGGCTCACCAAAAGAACGGTACCGTCATAGGTATCCAACAGCTCTTGCAGCAGGTCCAATGTTTCAACGTCCAGATCGTTCGTTGGTTCGTCCAAAACCAAAAGGTTGCTTTCGCGCGCCATGATTTTAGCCAGCAAAAGACGTGCCTTTTCCCCGCCACTCAGCGATCTGACGGGCGCGCGCGCTTGAGCTTCGTCAAACAGGAATTCTTTCAGATATCCGATCACATGTTTTGGCGTGCCGCGGACCATGATTTGATCGGCCTTGCCCGACACACGCATCGCAGGATCCCCCGTGAGGCTGTCCCACAAAGACATATTGGGATCCAGCTGCGCACGTGATTGATCAAAAATCGCCGGTAACAGGTTGGTGCCCAAATCAATGGTACCAATGTCTGGGGCGACCTCGCCCATCAGCATCTTTAGCACAGTGGTTTTGCCAACACCGTTTGGCCCGACAAAGGCCACGCGATCCCCACGTTGCACGGTGATCGAAAAATTCGAAACGATGGTTTTACCGTCATAGGCTTTACCGAGCCCTTTGGCCTCGACAACCTTGCGACCCGATTTTGGCGCGCTGGCCAATTCCATTGCAGCCGCACCTTGGCGTTTGATCTGATCCGCGCGTTCTTGGCGCAGCGCATTTAAGGCGCGCACGCGGCCTTGGTTTCGCTTGCGGCGCGCTGAGATGCCTTCGACGGCCCAACGGGCTTCGGATTTGATTTTCCGATCCAATTTATGGCGTGCCATATCTTCGTCGTCCCAGATTTTGTCGCGCCACGCTTCAAACCCTTGAAAGCCTATTTCTTGGCGACGCACCTGCCCCCGATCAATCCACAGCGTGGCACGCGTCAAGGCGTTCAAAAACGCGCGGTCGTGACTGATGATGACATAGGCGGCGCGTGTGGATTTCAATTCTTCTTCCAACCACGCAATGGCTTCGATGTCCAAATGGTTCGTGGGCTCGTCCAGCAACATCAATTCGGGGGCTTCGGCCATCAACTTTGCCAGTGCCGCACGGCGACGTTCGCCGCCTGATGCCGTGGACACGGGGCGATCGGGATCGAATTTCAACCCTTCCGACGCGCGTTCCACGCGATAAAGCTCGCCCGCTTCCAATCCAGAAGACGCATATTCCCCCAATGTGGCAAAGCCGTCCATTGTGGGATCTTGTTCCATATAGCCAACCGACACCCCCGACGGCACGACGCGCGATCCTGTGTCGGCCTCGACCAGTCCAGCCATGACTTTCATCAAGGTGGATTTGCCCGAACCATTGCGCCCGACAAGTGCGACGCGATCGCCCGCTTGAACGACCAGATCCAATCCGTCAAAGACGGGGTCCCCACCAAAAGTGAGCGAGATTTGCGAAAGCTGTAATAAGGGTATCCGTGACATGGCGCACAGCTACGCCGCGCCATGGAAAAGGTCAAGCCAGCGCGCGCAACAGGCGTTGACGTGCGACAGGAATTTTTGCGATTTCCACTGCTGTGAACAGATGAAAGGTCTGCATGCCCATGTCGATCACGGCGTGATCACTGACCCATCCCCCCATGATCAGATAGGTCCGCAAGAGCGGCGGCATGTATCGCAGGGCGGCAGATTTGTCATAATCGCCCTTGGGCAGCGCAACCGCGTTTTGAGATTTGATAAGGGGTGCGTGATGCTCTGGCGCAAGCGAAGTCATACGCAAATGCGCCAAGGTATCGTGGTAATTCGCGGGATCGGTCCCGCGAAAGGATGCGCATCCAAACAACATCCCGACCTTGTGGCGATCGACATAGGCCGTCATCGCCCCCCACGCCATGCGCAAAACATCCGCGTCGCACACCGTTGGGTCAATACAAAATCGCCCCATCTCAGCCATTGGTTGATCATAGTCATGCAAACGCGCGACATCATAGAACTGTGCAGAATAGGATCTGTCGATCTCTGTGCCGTTCATCAAATGCAAGACCCGATAGGTGCACACAATATCCCCTCGTTCCACATCCTGGACAATAAAATGTCGGCATGTCGCATCAAAGGAATCGCGATCCAAGCCATCCGCAGAGCCAAGGCCAAACGCACGATGGCGCAGGGATTGCGCTTGGGCGATCAGATCTTCAGTTTCGGCAATAAAGGCCCGATAGCGACCGCGTTCAACGTTGGGGGCTGCGTCCATTGTGCACCCCCTTATGTTGTGCACGCGGCATCATCTGTTATCGGATGAATTGGCTGGCGCTTGGTCCGCCGATGCTTGAAATCAAGCGACGGATAAATCCGGCATCCGCGACGCTTGTGCGGGTGACGCGATAATCCAACACCACCACTTCGCCATTTTCCAATCCAAAGCGTTCAACATTTTCAACAACACCTGCAGCGTTGAATGAAATGGCCAGAACTTCGCGGGTTACTTCTTCGGGTTTAAAGATACCCACCTGTTTGAAGCGCGACCGGACATAATAATAATTGCCGTCCTTGATCGCGCCTGATGTCGTTGGCATGCCCAAGGTCTGGTTGACACTGTCGCGCGTGTCGACGCCGACGATCAGCGCGTCTAGGTCTTCTTGCGGGGGCACATAGCCTTGATTGCGGTATTGTGGGCTACAGGCCGCCAATGTGGCCACGAACACCAAAGAAAAACCAATCGTTTTGGATTTCATCAATTCCCCAATCCTCTTGTCATGCCCGCCAATGGGCTTTATTCCGCACATACCTTATTCCACACACGCAGGAAAGGATCAACGCATGACCGCGTCTGCACAAACCGATCACATCCTACGGGTCGCCGATTTAAACGAACGTCGCCCAACTTTGTTCGAATTACAACCCGACTTGGCGCAACTTCGCCAAATCGCGGATGAATTGGGCCTGATATCGCTTAAAAAACTGCGTTTCAAGGGCACGCTCAGCGTCCAAGGAAAACGCGAATGGGTGTTGTCGGCCACATTGGGCGCGACCGTTCAACAAGAATGCGTTGTGACGTTGGCCCCTGTCACCACCCGTATTGATACGCCGATTTCGCGCCGCTTTGTACCCGAAACACAGATTCGCGGCGAAACACAGGATTCGGACGGGATCGAGATGCACGCCGATGATACGCTGGAACCCTTGGGACACTCATTCGATTTGTGGACCATCATGATCGAAGCCTTGGCGCTTGCGCTTCCGGATTATCCGCGTGCAGATGATGCAGCGCTGAATCAGGTCGCGTTTGCCGACAAAGGCATCGCCCCGATGACCGATGACGACGTAAAACCCTTTGCGGGCCTTGCAGCGTTGAAAGAGAAAATGCAAAAAGACGACGGAAATTCCTGAATCCCCCTTGCGAAAAATAAAATCGTCGCTATTTTCGCGGCTTCTTGCGAAATTAGGTTGTACATGGCCTGCATTTGGATATATGCGCCTGATGTACAAAAGATGGAAACATGGGACTACGGTCCCACATTAGATTGAGGTTGAGACCATGGCCGTCCAACAAAACAAAGTATCGAAATCACGCCGCAACAATCGTCGCGCACATGACGCATTGGTTGCAGGCAACCCAAATGAATGTTCAAACTGTGGCGAACTGAAACGTCCGCACCACGTTTGCCCATCATGTGGTCACTATGCAGATCGCGAAGTCGTCGCAATGGCTGACGAAATCGATCTGGACGAAGACGCAGCTTAAGTTTCGGTAACGCGCGCCGATGACCCCCACAGACACAGACACTTCGTCCGTGGCGCAAAGGCGCATCGTTCTAAGCATTGATGCCATGGGTGGCGATCATGGGCCGGCAACTGTTGTTGCCGGTGTTGCCATTTCTGCGCAAAACAATCCGAATCTACACTTTGCCCTTCACGGCCCCGAAGACGAGCTTTCGCAACTGATCGTGAAACGCCCCGAATTGACGGGCCGCGTTACCCTGTGTCACGCGACAGATGTTGTGACGATGGAAGACAAACCAAGCCAGGTTCTGCGTTCCGGAAAAAACACATCCATGTGGTCAATGCTGGAAAGCGCGCGATCTGGCGAGGCGCAAGCCTGTGTGTCTTGCGGCAACACGGGCGCGTTGATGGCGATGAGCATGATCCGCCTGCGCCGCATTCCCGGTGTTGTGCGCCCTGCGATTGCCGTTCTATGGCCGTCACGAAACCCAAGCGGATTTAACATCATGTTGGATGTCGGTGCCGATATTCGCGCCGACGCCAAGGATTTGTTGCAATACGCGTTAATGGGTGTGTCCTATGCCCGTAACGGTCTGGAATTATCGTTACCGCGTGTCGGGCTGTTAAATGTCGGCACCGAAGAACACAAAGGCCGTACCGAATTAAAAGAGGCGCATGAGCTGATCGAAGCGCAGCAAAAGGCCGCTGATTTCAAATTTGTCGGCTTTGTTGAGGGTGGCGACATCCCCGGTGATATCGCGGACGTCATTGTGACCGACGGATTTACAGGGAATATCGCGCTCAAGACAGGGGAAGGCACCGCGAAATTGGTGGGGGACCTTCTGCGCGATTCGTTCACCCATTCAATTTGGTCAAAACTTGCCGCTGTGTTTTCGATGGGGTCTTTGAACCGTCTGAAAAAACGCATCGACCCGCGCCGTGTGAATGGTGGCGTGTTTTTAGGGCTGAACGGGACTGTGGTGAAATCGCACGGATCCGCAGATGCCACAGGCGTTGCGGCCGCGATCCGATTGGCCGCGCAACTGGCCGAGTCGAATTTCCAAGAGAAAATAACCGCACGGGTTGCATCGGTGGTCGCATTGGACCAAGATGCTACAACCTCGGAAACGGACACATAAAACATGACGCCACGCGCAGTTGTAAAAGGCATCGGCCACTATTTGCCGAAGAGAATCGTTCCAAATTCAGAATTTGAAAAAACTTTGGATACAACTGACGAATGGATAACGTCGCGCTCTGGTATCAAACAACGCCATTTCGCATCAGACGGCGAAACAACATCGACGATGGCGATTGCCGCCGCGAAAGCCGCGCTTGCCGATGCGGGGATGATGGCCGATGATCTTGATGCGATCATCGTTGCAACATCGACTGCCGATTTAACCTTTCCCTCTGCCGCGACAATGATCCAAGCGGGCCTTGGCATGACACGCGGCTTTGCCTTTGACATTCAAGCGGTCTGTGCGGGCTTTATTTTCGCGCTTGCCAACGCCAATGCCCAGATTGTGTCAGGTCAGGCAAAACGCGTCATGGTCATCGGTGCCGAGACATTTTCAAGATTGATGGATTGGTCTGATCGATCCACCTGCGTTTTGTTCGGGGATGGCGCGGGCGCGCTGATTCTGGAAGCAGGCGAAGGAAACGGCGATAAATCAGATCGCGGCATTCTGGCGCTTGATCTTAATTCAGACGGGACACATCGTGATATTTTATATGTCGATGGTGGCGTTTCAACGAATTCTGTCGGCCATTTGCGCATGGAAGGAAAAGAAGTCTTTCGCCATGCGGTAGAAAAGCTTGCCCAAACGGCGCATACCGCAATGGACAAAGTGGGCGTCACCGCCGATGACGTTGACTGGATCGTGCCGCATCAGGCAAATATCCGCATCATCATGGGCACTGCACGCAAAATGGGCGTCCCTGCAGAGCGCGTTGTGACCACCGTTCAAGACCATGGAAATACCTCGGCGGCATCGATTCCCTTGGCCCTGTCTGTGGCCAAAGCGAACGGTCAGATCAAAAAGAATGATCTGATCGTAACCGAAGCAATCGGTGGTGGATTGGCCTGGGGCGCGGTTGTCTTGCGCTGGTAGGCGCAAAATCTTTCCATTTTTGCATTAAATATTATCTATTTAGCACCAGATTTTCACCAATTCTGTTGACAGCTTGGGCGACCCAAGACAGAATAATTGGAAACAGGGAAAACAATTATGTCTGAAAAAACTTTAACGCGCATGGATTTGAGCGAGGCCGTTTTTCGTGAAGTCGGGCTGTCTCGGAACGAATCTGCAGAACTTGTCGAAACCATCTTGCAACATATGAGCGACGCTTTGGTAAATGGTGAACAGGTTAAAATTTCATCCTTTGGAACATTCAGTGTTCGCGAAAAAAACGAACGCGTGGGGCGCAATCCAAAAACGGGCGAAGAGGCACCGATCCCGCCGCGTCGTGTTTTGACCTTCCGTCCATCACATTTGATGAAAGATCGCGTCGCTTCGGGAAAGAAATCCTAAGCGAAAGGTAAAATACTATGGCTAAATCTGCGGATGCATTTCGCACCATAAGCGAGGTTGCTGAATGGTTAGAAATACAGCCGCACGTTCTGCGGTTTTGGGAAAGCAAGTTTAGCCAAATCAAACCCACCAAACGCGCGGGGGGACGACGGTATTATCGTCCCAAAGATATGCTTTTTATCGGTGGATTGAAAAAACTTCTTCACGAAGATGGAATGACCATCAAAGGCGCGCAAAAATTGATCCGTGAACACGGGATCGGGCATGTTGCGGCCTTGTCTCAACCTCTCGAAGATGGGTTGGACGCAGCCGTGACCCTTGATGACGCGCCTGACAATATTCATGACGACGTGCAGGAAAAAACGCTCTCAAACGTGATCCCTGCCCCAATTGCGACCATCGAACACAACGAACCGGTCGCTGCGCCCACTCCAACTGTGGTTCAAATCGCGGACAAAGCCCCAAAGCGGGACAAGGTGATCAATGCAGATCAATATGATCTTTTTGGTGCGCCGCAGCTCGACGACGGTGATGTTATCGAACCGTCTGATCAGCCTGATAACTTTTGGGCGTCCCGAACCGTCGAGCCAACGTTTGAAAGCCTAAGCGCAGCATTGGACGACACAGCTCTGGTCCGTGAAAAATTGGCGAAAACAGGAACCGCTTTGATTGCAGAGTTCCGCGCGATCCTTAATCGTCGAACCTGACGCACAAAGAAATCGTGAAAATGTGCATTTTGTCCTTGTCCTTGCCGCAAAAAAAAGTAAGACAGTCATCACATCATCGGGCTATAGCGCAGTCTGGTAGCGCGTCCGTCTGGGGGACGGGAGGTCGTAGGTTCGAATCCTGCTAGCCCGACCAAAAAAATCGCCTGCGGCCCATGGCCTCGGGCGTTTTTGTTTATATGCCCAAAGAAAAGGGAAATAAAATGACAGGTGTATTACCCAATCAACAGATTCAAACCATGATCGCGCGTGGCCACATTGTTGGGTCGCCCGATATAATTGATGCACAAATTCAACCTGCCAGTTTGGATTTGCGATTGGGAACCAAGGCGTGGCGCGTGCGGGCCTCTTTTTTGGCGGGCAATGGCCGCAAAGTTTTGGATCGCCTTGGCGATTTTGAAATGCACCAAATTGATTTGACGCATGGCGCTGTCTTAGAAAAAGGCTGTGTCTATGTTGTCCCGCTCATGGAAGCTTTGTCCCTGCCCGATCACATCAACGCGGTGGCCAATGCCAAAAGCTCGACAGGGCGCTTGGATTTGTTGACCCGTGTCATCACCGATGATGGCACCGAATTTGACCGCATTCCGCGCGGATATTCAGGGCCGCTTTATGCAGAGATTTGTCCGCGATCTTTTTCGGTATTGGTTCGTCCCGGCATGCGGTTGAACCAAATCCGGTTCCGCTCTGGTCAATCTGTGCTGACGGATACAGAATTGCACACCCTGCACGTCGAACAAAACTTGGTCTCAGGCGAGGCCGTGATTGGCGACGGTCTGGGATTTTCGGTGGATTTGCGCCCCGATCACGGGGATTTGGTGGGGTACCGCGCCAAACCGCATACGGGCGTCATTGATCTTGACCTGATCGGTCATTATGCCCCCCGCGATTATTGGGAGGAAATTCACAGCACCGATGGCCAGATCATCCTTGATCCGGGTGCGTTCTATATCCTTGTCAGCCGCGAAGCGGTTCATATCCCCCCGCTCTACGCCGCCGAAATGGCGCCGTTCTTGGCGATGGTTGGTGAATTCCGCGTACATTATGCGGGGTTCTTTGACCCTGGCTTTGGCCACAGCGCGGCAGGCGGCTTTGGGTCGCGCGGCGTACTTGAGGTGCGTTGCCACGAAGCACCGTTTGTTCTTGAACATGCCCAAGTGGTTGGGCGTTTGGTCTATGAACGCATGAGCGAAGAGCCCACGCAGCTGTATGGCGCAGGCATCGCGTCAAACTATCAGGGTCAGGGATTAAAGCTGTCCAAGCACTTTAAATCATAGTGCGATCACATCTTTGAAATGCGATTGATCGAACGCTGCCGTTCGCGCAGTGTCTTGGCATTTGCATCGCCCCATGGCCCGTCTTTGGGGCGTGATGCCATGGCGTCGGGATGTGACGATTTGGGTGTTTTGGATTTCGATGAAAACATGTTCATCGTCCCTTTAATCCCTTTTTTAAAAACCGTCATAATTCCGCGCCGCAACAGCATGCGAAATATCATCGTTACAATGCGTTCTAAATTCATTTTGCGGCCCCTTACTGCTGCATCAATCTTCGAATAATTCGCTTTGGCCTTCGATTACCTCGTCATCATCGTCGTCTTCGGCCCCTGCAGGACCCGGCATCGTGCCCGGTGGCAGGCGATTTTCCAACAGACCTGCCGCACGCAATTCTTTGATACCGGGCAGATCGCGCGCACTTTCTAATCCAAAGTGATCCAGAAAATCCTGTGTGACAACAAAGGTAACCGGACGCCCCGGCGTCATGCGGCGGCGCCCAAAGCGGATCCATTCCATTTCGATCAAAAGATCAATCGTACCACGCGACACAGTGACACCGCGAATTTCTTCGATTTCGGCGCGTGTGACCGGTTGATGAGAGGCGATAATGGCAAGCGTTTCGATTGCGGCGCGGGACAATTTGCGCACTTCAACCGTTTCCTTTTGCATCAAAAAGCCCAAATCCCCTGCGGTCCGAATGGCCCATGCATCGCCCACCTTGACCACATTCACGCCACGGCCCTCATAGCGTTTGCGCAAATAGACCAAGGCTTCGGCCGCGTCGCTGCCATGCGGCATGCGGTCATTGAGTTCGCGAACCGTCACAGGTTCCGCCGATGCGAACAAGATCGCCTCAACCATGCGTTCTTGTTCGCCCATGGGGGGCGCGTCGAACAAGCTGTCTTTGGGTCTCTCAGACATGTTCTGGGGGCTCTCGATGTCGTCATTCTGATCCAACTATTGATCCTTTCGACGCAGTTCAATGGGGGCAAAGGTTTCGGATTGGCGGATTTCCAACTTGCCCGCCTTTACCAATTCAAGCGATGCCGCAAAGGTCGCCGCCGTTGCCGCACGTCGGCGCGCGGGGTTGATCGCCCATTCGGTTGGCAAATAATTTGATAAATCAATCCAATCGCCCGAAAACCCGATCAAACCGCGCATCCGTTCCAACGCCTGTTCCATGGTGAACACATCTTCGCGGTCCATCACAAAGGGACGAAATTCATCGCGCGTGCGCAGTCGGGAATAGGCTTGCATCAAATCCAAAAGGTTGGCGGTATAGGACATCTTGCGAATTTGTTCCATGTCTTGGGGAATGCCGCGTTTGAAAAAATCGCGCCCCATTTGATCGCGCGCCATCAATTGCGCCGCTGCATCGCGCATGGCTTGTAATCGTTCCAATTGAAACGCCAGATGCGCGGCAAGCTCTTCGCCCGATGGGCCGTCTTCGGTTGGATCTGGCGGCAACAAAAGGCGCGATTTCAAAAACGCAAGCCATGCGGCCATCACCAGATAATCCG
>Ga0181597_10004459_pt1 | contig 13892 bp, 12 predicted proteins | sample 041ome_5_FD_148647 | JGI IMG/M metagenome (GOLD analysis project Ga0181597, IMG submission 148647) | Coastal salt marsh microbial communities from the Groves Creek Marsh, Skidaway Island, Georgia - 041403US metaG (spades assembly) | ecosystem: Environmental > Aquatic > Marine > Intertidal zone... | reverse complement strand
ACACCTGAGTTCAATAAATTAATTGATTTTTTCAATAAAATGTATGTCCCTATGAGTTTTAAGGTATATCCAAAAAAGAAAGAACCAAGTAATCAATCTACTGATTTAGCTCTCCTAACAGATTCAGCATTGGAAGACTCAACGAGTTTTGACCACTATAATATTGCCGATATTACTTTTCCAAAATGTAAAATACTTTCAAAGAAACATATGAGTATTTTAGAACATATTAATGGTGCTAGAATGTATATTCCATTAAAAAAGTCTGTATTTGTGATGAATGGATATTTTCTCACTGATTCATTGAATATTTCTAGAATTGGTGGAACTATAGGATTAAAACATCGTGAAATATTAAAAACACTTGATACTATTAATATTGATAACTCCTTTAAAAGTGGATATTTAAATCAAATGTCACTCAGAGATTTTTTAGTTTTAACTAATAGTGAAATAGTAGATACAGTATTAAAAGGATATCATAAATTACAGAATTTAAAAGAAAAAACTATTTCTTCATTAGTAAAGGAATTTTTAGGCGCAGAAATTCATGTCCAACGAGAAATATTAACACTATTCCTATTAGTCAAAGACAACCTAGAGGTCCAATATTTGGCATATCTTATGTATGATATGATTTCAAATGAATCTTATTTATTGAAACCACAACCATTAGCAGAACAAGTTTATAATAGTCTTCATTGGAGTGTTCAACGCATTTTCAAAAATGCAGTTAAAACAGTAACTAATTATACTAAAAGTATTCTTGAATTTAGTGAAGAAGATATTCCCTATGAAAAACGTATATTTTTAATGAAGGTCCCAAAGAGTGTTAAAGTTAAGGCTATGGACAAATATAAGGAAATAGTAAATAAGGGAACTGATAGTAGCACAAAATCACAGCAATATCTAGATGGTTTATTGCGTATTCCTTTTGGTGTATTCTGCAAAGAACCAATTCTTCAAAAATTAGGAGAATTAAAAACAGAATATTCACACTTAATTTCGGGTGAAACAATGCCTACTGTTAAAGGAGATGAAGATGCGGATAATGAATCCAATGAAAAAGAAAGTGAAGAGGTAACTAATCAAAAACAAAAACAGAATCTAAGTATTATGACATCTAGTATTGATGCATTTATTAAAAAATCAAAAGTTTTTACTTGTGATGATGACATATTAGCAGAATTGAAAAAGATGAAACTTTCGGATCTTAAAGTGTTAGCAAATGATTTTAATGTGATGACTGATACTAAAACTTTCTTGAAAAATACAACAAAAACTAAATTTATTGAAACTGTAACGGGATTACTAGTTAATAGTGAATATCGTGACTTTTTCATTAAAAAATTTGGAAGTGGAATAGATAACGACTTTTTAATAAATTACAAGGCAAAATGGAAGGAATATAAACAGGATTCACGAGATTATATTGGAGGTGTAAGAGATACACTAGATAAGGCAGTATTTAAACAAGAAACAGCTAAAAAAGAAATAGAAAGAATTATTGCACAATGGATTAGTGGGGAAATGAAAGGTTATTGTTTTGGATTTGAAGGACCACCAGGAACTGGAAAAACATCACTTGCTAAAAAAGGAATAGCTAAATGTCTTACTGATAGTGAAGGAAAATCACGTCCATTTGCTTTTATAGCAGTTGGTGGTTCAAGTAATAGTTCTACACTCGAAGGACATAGTTATACCTATGTAGGCAGTACTTGGGGTAAAATAGTTGATATCTTGATGGAAACAAAATGCATGAATCCTATTATTTATATTGATGAATTAGATAAAATCTCAAAGACAGAAAATGGGAAAGAAATTATAGGAATATTAACGCATTTAACAGATTCAACACAAAATGACCAATTTAATGATAAATATTTTTCAGGAATAGATATTGACCTTTCAAAAGTCTTGTTTATCTTCTCATATAATGACTTTTCTCTCTTAGACCCTATCTTAGCTGATAGAATTCATAGAGTAAGATTTAAACACCTTTCAAAACGTGATAAAATAACTATTATTGAAGACTATATTCTTCCTGAAATATTGGAAATGGTAGGATTCAGTAAAGAAAGTGTTAAATTTGATAAAGATACTATTGAATTTATTATTACTAGTTATACTTATGAAGCAGGCGTTCGTAAATTAAAAGAAAAGATATTTGAAATTGTTAGAGAAATAAATCTTCAGTATATTACTGAAAAGAATAGTTATGAATTTCCTATAATAATTACTAGTGATAAGGTACGCGAAATTTTCTCTAATAAATCAACTATTCAATTTAAAAAGATTGCACCAAAACCATGTGTTGGTCTTGTAAATGGATTATATGCTACTGTTTGTGGAATTGGTGGTATTACTATAATTGAAGTATTTAAGACACTAGCAGATAGTAAATTAAGTATGGTTTTAACAGGACAACAAGGAGACGTTATGAAGGAATCTATGAGTTGTGCTAAGACTATTGCTTGGAATTTAATTCCAAAAACTGTTAAGGATACTATTAAAAAGGATTGGGAAGAAAATGGTGCTTGGGGAATTCATGTTCATTGTCCAGAAGCAGCTACACCAAAAGATGGTCCAAGTGCTGGTTGTGCAATAACAACTGCTATCGTATCAATATTAACTGGCGTTCCAGTAAGAAATACAGTTGCTATGACTGGTGAAATTGATTTAAATGGTAGTGCGCGTCAGATTGGTGGATTAGATATTAAAATTGATGGAGCCAAAACAGCGGGTGTTCAAAAAGTATTAGTTCCAAGAGAAAATGCTGAAGATCTAGAAATTATTAAATTAGAAAAACCAGATGTATTGGAAAATATTGAAATAGTTATTGTTGATAATATCTGGCAAGTTCTAGAACATACTCTTATTGAAAATGATATCGATTTTCAAAAATATTAATGATTTTTTTATTTTTATATTGTGTTATTATATACAAATGCTTCCTGTTTTTAAAGATTTAGGTAGTTTATCAAAAAAATTTACTACAAAGAAATCAATGCCAAAAGATTACGTTAAAACATTAAAAGACTATTTAGATGATGCTGAGAAAAAATTAAAAAGAAAACACAAAGTAACACCAGCTGAATTATATGCATACACTACTGCTTATCATATTTATTTCTTAATAAAAGGAGATAAAAAATCAGAAGTTCCATATCACTATGATGAAAAAGTCTATGGTGTTCCTAAACCAGCATTAAAAGAAAAAACTTTTGTATTAAGTTCTAATGGAAAGAAAAGTATGAAATCACCAAAGGGAAAAAGTAAAAAATCAAGCAGAGTTTCTCCAAGTTCAAGTTTATCATCTAAAAAATCTTCAAGTATGACTTCAAGAATGACTTCAAGATTGTCATTAAAAAAAACAAGAGCAACAAAAATGTCTCCAAGAACAAAAAACACAAAAAAAAATGGTAAGGCAAATAAACCAAAATCAGTAAGAAGAACAAGAATGACTAGTAATATGAGAACCGCAATAATGGCTGGTGGAAACAATTCAGATGCTGAATCAATTAATACTGAAGCTGGAGGAGATGATCCAGAACAAATTATCTTAAACCCAGAAAATGCCTTAGTTCCATATGAATACGGTTCAAGTCAAGCTTCAAGTTTAGCAACAAGTATAGTTTCAGAATTAAGAGATACAAATGATGTAAAAGGAAGTGGATATTTAGTTAGATTACTTCAATATATTGCAAATGCCACCGACTCAGGAATAAGAATTACATTTGATAACATTGAACAAGTATATGATAGATATCTTAGATCTGGTATTCGTGGAGCAGCTGCTATGACTGCTGGTTTAGCAGCATTTGCTGTTTTAAGAACTCAGAGAGCATACGAAGCGGCAAGTACTGCTCTCTTAGATACTTATAATAGAGGTATTGATGCTATAAGTTGGATTGGCGATTACATTTCAAGACTATATGGTTTAGGACATCACCTTTTCCAAAATTTCTGGAGAGATTTCAGAAGAGCTAATGTTTATGGACAATATGAAATGGTCAAGAGACTTATCAATACAATTGTTCCAATTAGAAGAGGATGGAGAGCATTATCTGCTGCTTTAGGTGCAACCTTACCAGCAATTCAAGTCTTAGTATCTAACTTTGCCTCATATGTTATTGCAAACGTTCATTCATTATTTACTTGGTTAGTATCAGCACCTGGATGGATAAGTCTTCAAAGTTTAACATGTCTAGCAGATATATGGTTTGCCGCTGTTGATTTACTTCTTGGAACAGAATTAGTATTAGATAGTAATTATGCAGCCGCTGCATTAGCAGCAAGTATTGGATTACTCTACATAATTCAGTATGCTAGAAGAGGAATACAAGAAAGCAATATTGATTTTAGAGGTATGATTAGAAATGCTATGAATAGAGTAACCTTCCGTTCAAGAGCAGCAGCAGCATCCTTTAGAGCAAGAGTAGATGAAATAACAACATCAGATAATTGGAATTTAATATGGAGAGCAGGTATAGATTTACAACAGAAATTAGAAGCTCTCGATGATATATTGGCAGGTATGATTGCTGCTCCAGTAGCTGGTGGTGCAAGAACAGGAATTTATTTAGCAGAAATATTCCAGCAATGCACACAATGGTTCAGAAACAGAGCTGATTTATGCTACCAAGAAGGTCGTCAAGCATTAGGATGGGACGAAGACCCAGACAGAATCGAAGAAGTTGAAGATAGACTTGAAGCTGATGGATATGGATTAGAACCTGATGATAGTGATGATCATTCTAATGAAAGTGATAATCATGCCAGTTATAATGGTCATAACGATAATTGGTAAATAAAAAATAAAAATTTGTTAGTTAATACTATTCCGATTCCCGCAATCCATTTAATGTTTCACTCTTTTTCCTATTAAATTCACAAATTTTTTCTTTAATTTCATCTTGGGAATTAAAATTCTCAATATCTTTAATAGAAAGTTCTTCTCTATTGAAAGGATTATTCTTTTCTGCAATTACATGTCTAAAAATAATATCACGTTCCATAATTGTATCTGAATTAGGAAGCATAACTGGGTCATTTATAAGTGTTCCCATAATCGGATCCAAAAACTCGTCAGGAACGTCATCGAGGTCAAGTTCATTTTCTAGTTCGTGATATTTCTTCAACTCTTCAATTATAGCGATAAATTGATAACATTCTCTTTCAAGAATTTTGTTTTTCTTATAAAGAAGTCTAGGCATTTTGAAAAGTAGATTAAAATTAAGATATCGTGATTCATTCACTAAAGATTTCCTAAACTCTTGAATAGGATAGACATCCATAAATAATGTGTAAATCTGAAACAAGTAATTTATTGGTACAAAATTAGTAAATCCCTCTACCTTCAAATCTGCCCTTTTATCTCCAAGAAGTTCATTAATTATATCAAGAATACACACTACAAATTTATCTTTACTCGCAATACCTAAAAATGCTTTTGGTTTATGTTTAATAACTAGACTAATTATTCTATACAAAATGATAATATTTGCTCCCATATAAGTGCTTGCCAGTGAATTTGGGTCTCTAGCAAAGTTAATTGTTTCAGGTCCATTTTCATCCCCATCTCCATTTTGTCTAGCATTCATATTTCTAAGCATTTCAAACATCCGAGTATAGCAAGAATGAAATGTATCTAAGATTTTATGGCAAAATTCATCGAATGTATCTTTTTCACCTTCATCTTCACCAGTTTCACTATTTCTACCTGTTTGACTAACATATATCTCAAAATTAATATCCTCTGCCAAGATTTTGAATATTGTAAAACAGTCAAGTGAATATTCATAGTATTCTTCTCGTGATGCCATACAATTAAATAGTTTAATAAGATTTTCTACAAGGTAATTGTCTAGTCGTATGATTGTTCCTATACCTTTACGTCTATAGAGTGTGTCAAGAAATGAACCTTTAATGCTAATATTCGATGTAATCTTGTTTTTCATATCAATAATTTTTAGAGCCAAGTCACAAAATTTAGTGTAGTCAATATCTCCATAAAATACTAGAACCTTATCACTTATACCATCTACCTCCTTTTCGAGACCAATACCATAAGAATAATTAATATAATTGTTAATAATTTCATCAGTAATATCCTGTCGTTCAATAGTTTCTAATGAATTTAACCAATATAAGGTATCAGAAGCATAAAATCTATGAACATTTCTAATTAACTCTTCACTTCTCATCTCATGCATTTTCTGTCTAAGTCGAATGAAATATTTCTTCTGAACTTCTGCCATTGATGCATTATATGTATCTCCACTTTCCTTGTGTTCTTCTTCGGTTTTTGCCCAGTGAGCAATAATCTTATCAAAAGAATCTAGATAACTAGTAATTGATATGAAACCAAGATTTAGATATTTATGAATAAGAGAAAACATATTATTCAATGGTGTGTAACTAGTCGATTCTGTTTCAACGAGCTTAAATTCACTAATTTTATGTGTTTTTACACCATTAAAATAGATATTCATTAAGACTTCTGAAATATTAACTAATCTTTGTTTAATTGATACAATATCAATTCTTTCTTCTTCGGTCAGAGCATTAATCATATTAGTATGAACATTTTCAACAGCTATACTATTAAGAACTTTGTATAGTATTGGGCGTGTTTTCTTATTGCTAATAAGGGCAAATATTATATCATGTAGTTCCTTTTTTACGGCATAAAATTTGATAATTTCTTTTATTTTTCCAGTAGAAGCAACTAATTCAAGTATATCCTTATTTTTAATAAGTGAATTAAGACATATAATATCTACACTATAAATCATAGCATCCAAAAACATTTCAAGAAACGATATTTGTTCTAGATAATCCAAGTGTTTGATTATTAGATATAGTGTTTCGTGATGTTCTCGCGAAATCAAATGCACAATATCATTCCATTTATTTCCAAAAAGTGTATTGTCCTCTTTGTCTTCAAGTTCAAAGATACTATTTTCTTCAAACAAATACATTCGCAAATAACGAGTAAAATAGATAACATCTAGCGATTCTGGGTCATCTGGTAGTTTATTGTAATACCCTAAAAAGAATTTAAATCCCTTCTCTGCTATAAGATTAATTAAATCAATATCAACATTTGATTCATCGGTTGGAAGCGCTGAGAAACCAGTCATAGACTTTCTTATAAGTATATCAGAGAGTTTTTGTTTTAAATGCTTCTTGTATAGAAATCAATTTTAATTTACTTAGAAAAATAACTAAGCATTTTAATTATATCTAGTTTATGCAACTGTCACTTACAACTATAAACATAATTATTATTGTTGGTATAGTGCTAATGTTTTTATTAATAGTTTTTAGAATAAATCCTTTTAAATGCTGCTGTAAATGTAAGTCTAAAAATGAAAAATTATTAGATGAACATCTACCTATAATTAATGATGTATTTATCGATGATAAAGATGATACAACAGATATTTAATTTTAATTTTAATTTTAATTATGCGGAAAATATATAAAAAAATACTTAATTAAATATTAATGGGTAATATAAATTCCAGTGAAGATGTATATAAATACAAAACTGAAGCATTAAAAAAGATTTATTCTATGAATGCATCTCAATTATTACAACTTCAAATGAAACTAAAAGAAGAACGTGAAAAAAATATAAGAAATAAGGGATTGTTACACGATAATGAATTACAAAGACTTTTAGTTAATGAATTACGACAAGACCAAGCTAAATTACAAGGAAAGATAGAATATTCTCTTTTTAATACTATTAACACTTTTTTAACTAATGTTTCAAGGGATATTAATACATTTGTTCCAAATAATAATTCTAGTGGGGAGACTGGTCATAGAAAACGCAAACTTTTGCCACATGAAATTCTTAAACTACCAGCAAATTATACATTAGAACAATTAAAACGAAGTTACAAGAAAATGGCATTAGAATTTCATCCAGATAGAAATCCAAATGGAACACAAATATTTGAAGCTATCACTGATGCATATATGGAATGTATGGAAAGTCTTAAAATGCGCCAACAAGATAAAACTTGTCAAGAACTTAAAATGGGAGCAAGAGAATTCCGTGAAAATCAGGAAGCAAAACCTATGATGAATCAAAACATGGTAGGAAAGACATTTTCACAGGAAAAATTTAATCAAATGTTTCAAGAACATAGAACCGCAAGACCAGAAGATAATGGATATAAAGATTGGTTAAATGAACATGAAAATAAAAGTGAAGAACCAGAATATGACCCACAATTAGTAGGTAATTTTAGCAGCAGAACCTTTAATGAGAGTTTTAATGAACGCGTTAAACCATGTAAGAATGAAATTGTAGAATATAAGAATCCAAGAGAATTATTTACCGGTGGAAGTGAAGGTTGTGAAACATTAGGTCAGACAGAAATCAAGAATTTTAGTGGTCATACAAAAAGTATTCAATATACTGATTTAAGAGAGGCACATACAAAAACTAGACTTGTTGATCCAAGTAAAGTAGATATTTCAAATAGACCAAAAAATATAAGCGCAATGAAATCTCATAGAGGAAAGCGCATAGAAGACTATACTGAAGCTGAATGGGCTGAAATACAGGCTGCACAATTAGAGGAACAAAAAAAGGAAGAAACTCGTCAAATTAATCTCAAAAATACTGATGAATCGGCTTTTATAAAATATGATAAAATTCATAAACTTATGCTTACGAATGTTTATCAATAATCCTTACCATTAACGTTTATAAAGTATTTTTTTTCTATAATAGTTTATTATAATTAAGATAATGAATGGAGCACTCACAAGAAAAATTAATCAATTAAATAGGTCACAATTAATAACTGTCGGAAAAAAGTTAGGAATAACAGGACTAACAAACAAGAGAAAAGATGATATTAGATTAGGAATACTCAAATTTTTAAAACAAAGAAGTAATAGTGTTTCATCTCTTGATACTATGAAAATAGTTCCAAGTGTCAGTAAAAAACCAGGACTTCATAGGTCAAGAAGCGCTCCTTCACCTAGAACACGACCACATTCACCTAATACCACAACACGTGAATTAAAAACATTTGCAATTGACCATTTCTGTTTCCCACCTGTAAAAAGATTAATATGTATAGGTGATATTCACGGAGATTTACAAGCAGCTATAAAAGCATTAAAATTAGCAGGTGTAATAGATATAAATATTCCAAATAATACTACCGATATTACAAAAATACATTGGTGTGGTGGGAAAACATATGTAGTTCAATTAGGAGACCAAATAGATAGAGTAAGACCATATAGTTTATTTAATAGTCTTTGTCCATTAAATGACCCAGACATAGTAGAAGATGAGGGGTCAGATTTAAAAATTATTAGTTTATTTAACAAGTTACACTATGAAGCATTAAAACAAGGTGGTGCCTGTTTAAGTATATTAGGTAATCACGAATTAATGAATGTAGAAGGTGATTTTAGATATGTTTCTCCAAAGGAATTTCGAGAATTTGGTAATTTTTTTAAAGCTGATAAATCACAGTGTAATCCTAATTACCCTTATGGATATAAAGAAAGAACAGAATGTTTTAAACCAGGTGGTCCATTAGCTAAAAAATTAGCAGATACTAGATATTCTATATTACAAGTAGGTAGTTGGTTATTTATTCATGGAGGAATTACATCTGGATTAGCCTCTAAATATACACTAGGAGAAATAAATGGTGCAGTAAGAAAATGGTTATATGGTGAAGATTCGCCACTACTTACACAACAGATTAATGATATTTATCACAATGAAGATGATACACAATCGCCATTTTGGAGTAGAATTTATAGTGATATTGAAGAATTTGACAATAGTAGTAAGAGAGAATTCTATAAAACACTTCAGGTTTTAAATCTCAGAAATAAACCAAAATATCTTATAAAAGGAATGGTAATGGGTCATTCTCCACAATTTATGTATGGAAAACCATTAAATTCTGATTGTAATAATAAACTTTGGAGAGTAGATATTGGAATGTCAAGAGCATTTGGTAAAGTAGATAACACTTTGAGAAAAGTTCAGGTTTTACTTATTGAAAATGATAATAAATTTAGTATTCTTAAAGAACAATAATTTTTACTTCCAATAACTTCTAGTTTTTTCCCTCTTTTTTAACTTGCTCTTAATGTTTAAAATTTCATCAAGATTAATAGTAGTTCTACCATTATTATTATTTTTATTTTCTTCCCTTTTTTTAGTATTATCTATACTTACTTTACGTAATTTTACATTTCCTTTAATAGCATTCATTAATTCCATTCTTGCAGAATTAGAATCAGAATTATTAGCATTATTAGAATTAGAATTGGCATTAGGATTATTTAAAATATTTTCTGCTTCACTAGATGAAATATTTAAACTTATAGACATTTTAATAACAACTGCCTGTAATGGAATACCAACCTGAATCATTTTAAAAAATTTAATATAATCCGGATTATTTTTATTAGTTTTACTTGAAATAAGTTGAGGAAGAGGCGGAAGTGGAGGTGGTGGTGGAATATTTATTGGATTATCATTAGGAAAAACACAATCTGGAGTATCATTGTAATATTCGCGCATTTGAACTAATTTCCATTCAATACCATACTGTTTTTTTATACTACTACACCATATTGTATGTGGGACAACTGCTAATTTGTAACTAAAATTCACTTTAATTTTTGAATCTATTTTTTCATTATTTTTATTGAAAATTTTAAAATCTTCGGATAATTTTAATGCTATTTTCTTATCATTTTTAATACTACTAACAAATTTATAGTTAGAAGGTATTATCTTATTAAGTTTCATCATTCTAGTTAAACATGAATTTAAATATGTAATTTGGTCATATTCCCAAGATTTTCTGTTTAAGAAAATATCTAAATACTTGCAATCAGTGTAATTAGAATAACTATAACTTCCATAATTTATTCCCATATTACCTGTAAGAATAATAATAGTTTCTTTACATGGAAGATATCTAATAGGAAATGCCTTTTGATTTTTTGAAAAATGAATAGGTTTTAATATGCATAAATTCCTATAAGTAATTTCTCTAGGACTCTGAAAAACAATACAATTAGTCATACAATACTACTGTTAAATTGTAAGGTATTAATTTTCTTATACTTATTTAAAAAAAAGAATAGTCTATAAGGATTATACTATAATTATGTCATCTGAAGAGACACTTAAAGAAGCGGCTGAAGTAACGGAAGATGAAGAATGTGCTATTTGTTGCGATAAATTAGACAATAGATATGAAACGATAGAACTAAAATGCGGACACAAGTTTCATTATGAATGTATATTTGAATCTTTTAAAGCTGCTGCACAATTAAATAGATATACTAATAAGATAAGGGATTGTCCATATTGTAGATCTAAAAGTAATTATTTACCTTTAAAAGAAGGTATGGTTCCTATGAGAGGAATACATGAAGAATATTCTTTTTTGAAAGGTAAGACTGTTAACTTAAGTATAATTAGAGAAAAATATTTTTTAAAAGATAAATGCCAAAGTATAATATTAACTGGAGCAAACAAACATCAACAGTGTTCGCGAAAAATATCAAAAAAATCTGAAACAAATGAATGTGCAATTCATTCACGTAAAAAAACTCCGATGAAAAAATTTATTTATTTCCCTATGTAGAGTCTCTATACTTCTTCTTCAACTGTTTCACTAGATAAATTTTCAATTATATTTATTTCTTTCTTGTCCTTATGAATATCAATTAATCTTACAATAAAATAGAATCCATGTAAGGCTAATATACTAGAAATAATTACAATAGCCTTTAACCTATTATCTTTTATGTTAAAAAGTTTTAAAATTACTAATCCAAAAGCAATTCCTAATATAAAAATAAGTAAGTAATCAACAATTTGTTTATCACGCATTTCCTCTAAATTAATATTAGAAATTATAAATGAACAAATTGTGCTAAAAGGATAAATAGGAAAGCGAGACCAATAAAAAGTCCAAATCCTTTTAATCCTGAAAAGTCATTTCCCATTATCCATGTAATGATAAAATATGCAAATGTAATTGCTACTAATACAAGAAAAAATATCATTGTTTTTCTAAACATATCTGCTGGTTTCATTTCAATAACTTTATTAAGGAAAAAGAATAATAATACTGAGAAAATATAAATGCTTACAACTCTACTATATACTGCTCCTTTACCAAATACTTCCTTACCAAAGAAGGAAATATAAAGAATGCTTAGTATAAAAGAAAGTGAAACAGTATATTTTAAGAATTCTAACATATATTCCTTTCTACTTATTCTTTCTCCTGTCATTTTTTGAAACTTTTTTGCTGCTTTTTCTTTAATAAGTTTCTCTACTTTCTCATTTTCCTCAACTGCCATTTTTAATTTAGATTTTGATTTACTACTTGAAGAAGGTTTCATTTAAATATGAGTGAGAATTTAATTTAATTATAATGTTAAACCACGCTTTTTTACATGTTTCAATTGAACCTTTTCAACTCTTTCACGAGATTCCAGTATTTTTTTGAAAGCTTCTTGAGCAGCTTCGTCATCATTATTAAATACACTTTGAAGTGAATCTGCAAGTGATCTTTGAGTAATTCCTTTGAAATTATTAGTTACCTTATAAACTAATTTCCCATCTTTAATATTCATATGATTAAGGTCTAACTTTTTCATATTTTCCAAAATTTCTGCACTTAATGTCTTTCTTGTTTCATTTCTTTCCCTGACAGCTGCTTTTAATGCAGTAATTTGTTCTTCTAGTTCTAAATATTCTTTTACACTTTTTTGTAATTTTTCTTTAAAAAATTGAAATTCTTCCTGTGACATACCAAATTCATCAGCACTCATCTTTTTCTCTAATGGAAGAAAATAAAATTAATAAACTATCGCACATAGGACTATTAACTGTAATTATTGGAGAACAAAACTTGAAACTATTAAATAAAATAGCTGATAGAATGGAATTAACTAATTTGAGAAGAGAAGAATTTATAGACAAATATCATAAGGTCTCTTTTTGGTACCCCAAAGTCACCGTATCTAAAAAACGAGAAAATCTACAAAAAAGAATAGCTAATAGTAAATAGCGGTTAAAGATATACTAAAAATATAAATTATAATATTAAGTAATAATGGATGCTATTAAAAATTATAATACTATGGCAAAGGTAAGTGTGCCATTAAATCCTGTCGTAGATAGAAATAAATATGGAGGTGGAAGTGCCAACACTAAAACTGCTTTAAAAGATGCTGATGAATTCAAACGAGAATATGTTAAAAAACAACCATTAAATATTAATAATGATGAAGATATTCCTGCAATAAAAACTGCATTAAAAAATTATGTAAAAATAGAAGATAGACATATAGGAAAAATACCAGTTGGTTGTTATGTTCGTTATATTGATAGAGAAACAGGGGTTTTAATGCGTGGCAATACAGTATTTAAACAATATGACGCATTAGATACTCATAATTATCAATTTATATTACTTGGAACATATTTTAGAAATAGATTCTATAAATTAAGAAAAGATAGATATATTTTTTTTGTAAAAGATACTACTGTAAAAGAACAAATAGCACAAGAAAAAGAACACTTATATAAATTATATAAACAGGGACTTTTACAATTAGTTGAAGAAGAAGATGCTCTTAATTCAGATATAACTACTTATTGTGATGAATATTACTGCGATGAATAACAAAAATAAATTTATAATAAATTATTAGTAGTATTATGGAAGACCAAGTCTCACAGATTTTGAAATCTATTAAAAAAAAGGAAATTAGAACACATGCACAAATACGGAAAAATATTGAAAAGGCATTAGACGATATATATGATGATTATATGTGTTACAAAAATAATGAAATGAATA
>Ga0181597_10004435_pt1 | contig 13939 bp, 15 predicted proteins | sample 041ome_5_FD_148647 | JGI IMG/M metagenome (GOLD analysis project Ga0181597, IMG submission 148647) | Coastal salt marsh microbial communities from the Groves Creek Marsh, Skidaway Island, Georgia - 041403US metaG (spades assembly) | ecosystem: Environmental > Aquatic > Marine > Intertidal zone... | reverse complement strand
CATTAATATTATAAAAATCTTTATTACTTGGTTTATCCCATATTATTGAATTATTAAAATCACCTGCGACAATTGATTTTGGTGTTTCTTGCAACCACTCACAATAGTATTTAATTGCCTCTAAAGTTTTACCATCTGCGTGTTCTCCATATTTCTTTGCTCGATGATTGAATGCCCACACACCAAGAAGATTCATCTTATCTGTACAAATAGGCAGGAAATGTATTAAATTTTTATTATGAAAACTACTGACTTTTGCATTATCTTTTTTAATAATTACACCAAGACCTTTTTTTTCATCTATACCAGTCCAGAAATATTGTACACCTGGAAAATAATCTTGTTTTAATTTTTCACACTCTTGAATAATTGTGATGTCAGAATTTAATGATTCTATGTATTCGTACTTTTTTTGTAACTTAAGATTACAATTCCACGTTGTTATAATCATTTACTATCCTTTGGTTTCTTGCTGAAACAAAATCAGTCATATTTTTTATTTTTACTTTTCTTCCATTCAACTTACTCTGTTTTGGTGCTCTAACAAAAATCTTTTTGCAGGTCTGTTTTCTTTTATCTTTGGTAAGTTTATTTTCTCACCATCATATTTTGAAATTTCATCATATAAAGCAGGATCCTTTTCTGCTTGATCAGAAACTCTTACTTTGTAGTCACTATCTATTGTAATGAACCACATTTCATCATCTGCTTCTAAAATTGGTTTACGTGAACTGAATAATCTAGGGGGGTCATCCTGTTCATACAAAATTATTCCACGGTGACTGATTTTGCAAGATTCCTTGGCATATCTACATTAGTGCCTTTAATAATAGCACAATGATATGCTAACAATTGTAATGGTATCGTGAATAATATTGGGGCGACAGGATTCATCGGCGCATCAATTTCAAATACTTTAGATATCTCATCGCTCTTAAAACCTGCTTTTTTATCTGCAAATATATATAGTTTACCACCTCTTGCTTTTACTTCTTCCAGATTTGATTTAAGTTTTTCTAATACAACATTATTTGGCGCCACTGCAACTACTGGCATATTTTCATCTACTATGGCTAAAGGCCCATGCTTCAGTTCCCCGGCAGCATATGCTTCTGCATGAATGTAAGAAATTTCTTTTAATTTTAAAGCTCCTTCTCTTGCTATTGGAAAATGTGATCCTCTGCCTAAAAATAAAGTATGTTGCTTATCTGCAAATGTTTTTGCAAGCTGAGCAATCTTACTGTCAAGCGCTAGTGTGCTTTTTATTTTTTCTGGTAGATTTTTTAGCTGTGCACATAAAGAACTTTCCAAATCATTTGTTATTTCAAATTTTTTGCCAAGAACAATTACGAGGAGCATTAGAGCTGTTAGTTGTGTAGTAAAAGCTTTTGTGGACGCTACTCCAATTTCTGGTCCAGCATGAGTAATTAAAGTAGAATCACATTCTCTAGCTAAAGAGCTTTCTGGAACATTGCAAACTGCAATGGTTCCTACATAGTAATCTTCTTCTTTAATCTCTCTTAATGCAGACAAAGTGTCGGCTGTTTCTCCTGACTGTGATATGCAAACTAAAAGTGTATCTTTTTGCACAGCATGTCTTCTATATCTAAACTCACTTGCGATTTCTGCATGACAAGGTATACCTGCTAACCTTTCAAGCCAGTGCTTTGCAACTAGCGCTGCATGATAACTCGTTCCGCAAGCGATAATTTGCACAACCTTAAATTTTTCTAAATATTTTTCTACATTGGGCCCTAAAACTTCTTTAGGTACTTTATTGTTAATTATTCTATCTTGTAAAGTTGATTTAACGGCTTCAGGCTGCTCAAAGATTTCTTTCAGCATAAAATGCTCATAATCACCTTTTGAATTACTTTTTGAAGTTAGACTACTTTTTTTTGTTTCCCTTCGAATATTTTTTTTGTCTTGATCGAATATTTTAACTTCTTCAAATGTTACAGTAGCTAAATCTCCATCTTCTAGATATACAAATTTATTTGTATGTTCTATGAGAGCATGAATATCTGATGCAATATAATTTTCCTTTTCTCCAATACCTATTATTAAAGGACTTCCATTTCTTGCGCATATTATCTTATCTGGATTTCTTTTGTCTATAACAGCAATTCCATAAGAACCTTTAACCTCTTTTATTGCAAAGTGAACTGCATCCAAAATTTCATTTTCTTTTGCAAAATGGTTTATTAAATGAGCAAGCACTTCTGAGTCAGTGCTAGAAGAAAGAATTTTATTTTTAAAAAACTTATTTTTAATTTCAATATAATTTTCAATAATGCCGTTATGAACAATCGCTATATTATTTTCGGAGATGTGCGGGTGGGCATTTTTCTCCGATGGATCGCCATGAGTTGCCCACCTTGTGTGAGCTATTCCGACATTGGATATTAAATTTGAGTCTAAAGATTGAGTCAGGTTTTCTACATTACCTTTCTTTTTATAGCTACTTATTTTTTTATCATTTATAAAAGCAATTCCAGCAGAATCATAACCTCTATATTCTAAATGTTTAAGGCCATTTGTGAGAATATTTATAATATTTGATTGTGATGCTGCTGCTACAATTCCACACATTTATTTTATCTTTTCCAATTTTTCTTTTCTTGTTGTCTTGATCTTGCGATTAACAAACTATCTTTTTCTGAGTTATCAGTGATTGTCGATCCTGCGGCGATAGTAACTCCTTCTTCAACGACAATCGGTGCTATTAGTTGGGAATCTGAACCAACAAAAACATTATCCTTAATAATTGTCTTATGTTTATTAACACCATCGTAATTACATGTTATTACACCAGCACCTACATTGACGTTTTCACCTATTTCCGAATCTCCAAGATAAGTTAAATGATTGGCTTTTGTATTTCTCTTAATCTTTGATGCTTTCACTTCAACAAAGTTACCTATACCTACATTTTCCTCTAAACTACAATTTGGTCTTATTCTTGCAAACGGGCCAATATTACAATTACTTCCAATTTTAGAATCTTCAATTATCGTATAAGGTTTGATTTGTGTGTCATTATCAATTACTGAATCTTTTATCATTGTATTAGAACTAATCTTAACATTGTTTCCTATCTTAATCTTACCTTCGAAAATTACGTTTGCTTCTATTTCTACATCCATGCCTATCTCAATATCACCTTTAAAAAATATAGAGTTAGAATCAAGCATTGTAACTCCCTGCTTTAAAAATCTCTGTCTATTTCTCCTTTGGTATATTTGTTCTGTCTTCTCAAGCTGACATTTGTCATTAACTCCCAAAAGAGAATCACTATCTTTTGACAATAAAGGAGCCACTATCAAACCTTTTTCGTTAGCTATGCTGACTATATCTGTTAAATAATATTCTTTTTTTGAATTATTATTATCAACTTTTGATATTAAATCCTTGAGTATGCTAACGCTACTGAAAATTATTCCTGTATTACATTCTTTAATTTTCTTTTGTATATTATCAGCTTCTGTCTCTTCCACTATCTTTGATATAATTTCATTTTCAGCTTGCTCTCTTATAATTCTTCCATATCCAGATGGATTATCTAATTCTACTGTAAGAACTTTTGCATGACTTGCAGGCATATAATCAATAAATTTTTCTAATAATTTATAATCTATTAGTGGAGTGTCTGCATATAAAATTAAAATATCATCTCTATCATTTAAATTCGGCAAAGCCATATTTACAGCATCTGCTGTTCCATTCTGTTCCAATTGATTTACCCAATTAATTTTATAGTTTTCGAAATTCTTTTTTATATTTTCTATTTTAGAATTAACTACAACATTTATTGATTTTGGATTTAATTTTTGTGCAGAAATTAAAACGTGTTCAAGCATAGTTTTGCCACCAACTTTATGCATGACCTTTGGTAGCGTGCTGTGCATTCTTTTACCTTTTCCTGCTGCAAGAATTATTATATTTAAGCTCATTTGTCTTTATGCACTGATTAGTTATTATTTTGCTATTCTACTATGAGTTTAGCAAATATGCACAAATACTGAATTGACGGGTTATTTAGCTTTTTTACGTATTGTCTCAATCATTTTTAGCTGTGCAGCAGCTTGTGCAAGCTCAGCTAAAGCTTTCGCAGCATCGATATTATCACTTTTATCAGCTAGTGCCTCTTCTGCGCGTTTTTTTGATTCTTCTGCTTTAGCTTCGTCTAAATCTTCGCCTCGAATAGCAGTATCTGCTAAAACTGTAACAATATCTGGTTGAACCTCTATTACACCACCTGATATGAAAAATAACATTTCTTCATCTTGGTCCGTTATTATTTTTACTTCGCCGGGTTTAAGAGGTGTGATCATTGGAGTATGCTTTGGATAAATACCTACTTCACCCATCATAGCTGCAGCTATGACATTTTTAACATTTCCAGAGAAAATTTCTTCTTCTGCGCTAACAATATCTAAATGCATACTCGACATTTTGCTACAGAGCTTTCGCTCTTTCCTCCGCCTCTTCAATGCTGCCTATCATATAGAAGGCTTGTTCAGGCAAATGATCATACTCACCATCAATTATACTTTTAAAACCTTTAATAGTATCTTTCAAAGAAACATATTTACCTGGGCTACCAGTGAATACTTCTGCAACGAAGAAAGGTTGAGACAGGAATCTTTGAATTTTTCTTGCTCGCGCAACTACCAATTTATCTTCCTCTGATAATTCATCCATTCCCAAAATAGCAATAATATCTTTTAGTTCTTTATACTTTTGAAGTGTATTTTGAACCTGTCTTGCAACATCATAATGATCATTTCCAACTACTAGTGGATCTAACTGTCTGCTTGTTGAATCTAATGGATCAACAGCAGGATAAATACCAAGCTCTGCAACTTGCCTAGATAAAACTACAGTGGCATCTAAATGCGCAAATGTTGTTGCAGGGGATGGGTCCGTTAAATCATCTGCTGGAACATAGACAGCTTGTATCGATGTAATTGAACCAGATTGTGTTGAAGTTATTCTTTCTTGAAGAGCACCCATTTCTTCAGCAAGTGTTGGCTGGTATCCTACAGCTGAAGGCATCCTTCCAAGCAAAGCAGAAACTTCTGTTCCTGCTAATGTATATCGATAGATGTTATCAATAAACATTAATACATCCTTTCCTTCATCCCTGAAATCTTCAGCCATAGTTAAACCTGTAAGTGCAACTCTTAGTCTATTTCCAGGAGGCTCATTCATTTGCCCGTATACCAATGACACCTTATCTAAAACTTGGGATTCTTTCATTTCATGAAAAAAATCATTTCCTTCACGAGTTCTTTCTCCAACTCCAGCGAAAACAGAGTAACCGCTATGTTCTGTAGCAATATTTCTAATCAGCTCCATCATATTTACTGTCTTTCCTACTCCAGCTCCACCAAACAAACCAACTTTTCCTCCTTTGGCGAATGGACATAATAAGTCAATTACTTTAATTCCTGTTTCTAATAACTCATTTCCCCCAGCTTGCTCTTCATAAGTTGGTGGTTTTCTATGAATAGGCATTGCTTTTGGAGCATCTATAGGACCAGCTTCATCGACAGGCTCACCAAGTACGTTCATGATTCTACCCAAGGTTTTTTCTCCTACAGGGACTGATATGGGGGCACCTGTATTTGTAACATCAAATCCTCTTTTTATTCCATCTGAAGTACCCATTGCGATTGTTCTAACAATTCCATCCCCAAGCTGCTGTTGGACTTCTAAAGTTAGTCCTGCTTCATCAACTTTAAGAGCGTCATAAACTTGTGGTATTGAATCTTTTGCAAATTCTACGTCTACTACTGCTCCAATTACTTGTACTATTTTTCCTATACTCATTTTATTTAGTCTCCGTTAATAACTAAACTGCAGCTGCCCCAGCTACGATTTCTGAAAGTTCTTGTGTTATAGATGCTTGTCTAGCTTTGTTATAAATTAATTGTAATTCATCTATTAAATTACTTGCATTATCTGATGCGCTTTTCATTGCAACCATTCTTGCTGACATTTCACATGCAACATTTTCTACAATTCCCTGATAAACTAAAGATTCAATATATCTCACCAATAAATTATCTATTACACTTTTTGAATCGGGCTCATATATGTAGTCCCAGTGATGCGATAAATTATCTTCAGCATTAGGCTTGGTTGGAAGTAAATGAAGCAATCCGGGTTCTTGAGACATTGTATTGATAAACTTGTTTTCTGCCAAATGAAGCTCATCTATATTTCCCTCTGCATAACTATCAAGCATTATTTTTATTGAACCTATTACATCATTTATTTCTGGACTATCTCCCAGATTTCCTACTTGTGCAACAAGATTTACATTCAACCTTTTAAAAAATTTCTCTGCCTTTGAGCCTATTGCACAAACATCTACTTCTATAGATTTTTTATTCCATTCATTGATTTGTTTTAATGCCTGCTTAAATAAGTTTGTATTTAAACCGCCACATAAACCTCTGTCAGTGCTTATTACTATTAATCCAACTCTTTTTATATCATCTCTGTCAATTAAAAAAGGGTGCTTGTACTCTGGATGTGCGCTAGCTAAATGACCAACAACATTTTTTATCATTTTAGCGTACGGACGTGCTGCTGCCATACGGCTTTGTGCTTTTTTCATTTTACTTGCTGCTACCATTTCCATGGCTTTAGTTATCTTCTGAGTATTTTTAATACTAGAAATTTGCCCTTTTATCTCTTTTCCGCCTGACATTTAATTTACCATGTTTGTGTTGATACAAATTTTTCTAATAACTCTTTTAAAGTTGCCCCGATATCATCATTATAATCTCCAGACTTTTCAATGCCCTGCATGAATTCTGAATACTCTGATGTTGCGAAGCCTAACAAAGCTTTTTCAAAGTCTTTGATTTTGTTTACTTCAACCCCATCCAAATAACCTTCATTAGCTGCATAAAGCACAAGCCCCATAGATGAAATATTTAAAGGTGAATATTGAGTTTGTTTCATTAATTCCATGACTCTTTCACCACGTTCCAATTGTTTCCTTGTTTGTTCATCTAAATCTGAAGCAAACTGCGAGAAAGCTGCAAGCTCTCTATATTGAGCAAGCGCAAGTCTTACTCCTCCACCCAGTTTTTTAATCAATTTAGTTTGTGCTGCCCCACCAACCCTAGATACAGAAAGTCCAGCATCAACAGCTGGTCTTAATCCAGAATTAAATAAATTTGTTTCCAAAAAGATTTGTCCGTCTGTAATAGATATTACGTTTGTTGGAACAAATGCAGAAACATCACCTGCCTGTGTTTCAATAATTGGCATTGCTGTTAATGAACCTGTTTTTCCTTTGACTTCTCCATTGGTAATTTTTTCTATATGCTCAGCATTTACTCTTGATGCTCTTTCTAAAAGTCTTGAATGCAAATAGAATACATCGCCTGGATATGCCTCTCTTCCTGGAGGCCTTTTAAGAAGAAGTGAAACTTGTCTGTAAGCAACAGCTTGTTTACTTAAGTCATCATAAATAATTAATGCGTCTTCGCCTTTATCTCTAAAATATTCTCCCATTGAACAACCTGCGTATGGTGCAATGTATTGCATAGCAGCTGACTCAGATGCTGTTGAAGCTACGACAATTGTATGCTCTAAAGCTCCGTGCTCTTCAAGCTTTTTCACTACATTAGATACTGAAGATGCTTTTTGGCCTATAGCAACATAAATACATTTTACGCCGGTTCCTTTTTGATTAATTATTGTATCAATGGCTATTGCGGTTTTACCAGTTTGCCTATCCCCAATTATTAATTCCCTCTGTCCTCTTCCAATTGGAACCATAGCATCTATAGACTTTAATCCAGTTTGAACGGGTTGATCCACAGATTGTCTTTGAATAACTCCAGGTGCAATTTTTTCTATCGGTGAAAATTCTTTAGCGCCAATTTCGCCTTTTCCATCAATTGGAGCTCCTAGAGAATTTACAACTCTTCCCATTAAAGCTTCACCAACAGGAACTTCAAGAATTTTACCAGTACATTTTGCAATATCTCCCTCTGAAAGATGCTGATAGTCGCCTAAGACAACGGCACCCACTGAATCTCTCTCTAAGTTTAGGGCTAATCCAAAAGTATTATTTGGAAACTCAATCATCTCCCCAGCCATGACGTCTGATAGTCCGTGGATCCTAACTATACCATCTGTAACAGCTACAATAGTTCCTTCTGTTTTTGCTTCTGCCGAAAGATCGGACCCTTCAATTCTCTTTTTAATTAAATCACTAATTTCTGTTGGACTAAGTTGCATTATTCTTTCCTCTATTTTGTCAAATTAACTGAGTTTCAAGTTTTCTCAATTGTTCTTTAAGTGAACCATCTATTACCAAATCATCTACTCTTACGACTGCGCCAGCCAAAAGAGTTGTATCTATATTTTGCTCGACAACTACTTTTTTATTGAATCTTTTTTCAAGGGCTGCCTTGATTGATTCGAGTTGTTCATTACTCAATTCATACGCAGTATTTATTTTTGCAGTTTTCAAACTTCTTTCTTCTTGCAAATATACTGCATACAAATTCAAAATTTCTGAAATAACAATTAACCTATTATTTTCTATTAATAAATTTATAAATCTAACGAAATTTTCATTTGCTGAATCTTTCATTATTTCAGATAGAATTTTTACTTTTTCTTTGTTATCAAAAGAATCGTTTAACAAAAGATTTTTTACTTCTTTTTGATTAACCACCATACTCAAATCGCTAAGTATTTTAAAATATTCATCCAAAGAGTTTTGGTCTTTAGCTGTCTTAAAAAGAGCTTTTGCATATGGTCTTGCTGTTGTTAATAATTCAGACATAAATATTTATATTTTTCCTACCAAATCTTTAATTGCCTTATCGTGAACGTTCTTATCAATTTCTTTTTTTAAGATCATCTCTGCGCCTTCTACTACAAGCCTAGAAACGTCTTTTTTTAATGACTCTTTTAGTCTCATTGATAATTGCTCAACCTCTTGTTCTGCAAGTTTTAGTCTCTTTGAAGTTTCTTCAGACGCTTTCACACTGGCTTCATCTAAGATGTCTCCCTGTCTTTTTTCTGCCATAGATATTATGTTCTTTGCTTCTGACTTTGCCTCAGCTAATTTAGCTTCAACATCAACTTTTGCTTTTTCTAGTGACTGTTGGCCTAATTCAGCCGCAGACAAGCCATCTGCAATAGTTTTTTTTCTCTGTTCTAAAGCAGAAGTTATTGGTGGCCAAACATATTTCATGCAAAACCATACAAAAATCGCAAAAGATATTGCTTGCCCGATTAATGTTAAATTAATATTCAATTTTTTAGCTCCTAACTTTTAAAATTACGCAACGGCGAATAATAAATAGAACGCAATACCTACAGATATCATTGGAACAGCATCCACCAAACCAAGAACAATAAACATTTGTGTTCTTAACATTGGAATTAATTCTGGCTGTCTTGCTATTCCTTCCATGTATTTACCTCCTAAATTTCCAATACCTATTGCCGCTCCTAAAGCACCTAAACCCATCATCAATGCGCCTGCTATGTATATTAAACCTGAACTTTCCATAATTACCCTCTTCTTATATTGTCATTAAAAAAAATACCTAATGATCTCCAGTTTCATGCGCCATATTCATATACACAACCATTAAAACCATGAATATAAAAGCCTGAAGAACAATAACTAAAATGTGAAAAATAGCCCATGGCACTGAAAGAGTCCATTGGGCATATAATGGTAATAACGCAATTAAAATAAAGATCATCTCACCTGCGTACAAATTACCAAATAATCTTAAACCGTGTGAAATTGGTTTTGCCAACAAAGACACGCCTTCTAAAAATAAATTTATTGGGATCAAAATCAATTTAATTAATATGTTTTTTGAAGTAAATGGATGTAAAGTTAATTCACCAGCAAATCCACCAATTCCTTTATTTTTAATACTGTAAAATAATGCAAGGAAAAACACAGAAAGTGACATTCCCATTGTTACATTTGGATCAGTTGTTGGAACTATTTTCATATACTCAACACCGCTCAAATGAAATAGTTGTGGCACCCAATCAACTGGGACTAAATCCATCAAATTCATTAATAATATCCAAACAAAAGCTGTTAAAGCCATTGGAGCTATTAATTTATTTTTATGTGAGAAAGTATCTTTCACATTTGAGTCAATAAATTCAATTATTATTTCTACAGCATTTTGTAGTCCACCTGGTATTCCAGTGCTGGCTTTCCTTGCAACCATACTGAAAAGCATAATAAATATTATACCCAAACCAATTGCCCAACCCATTGAGTCAACGTGTATTGCATAGAAACCCATATCTTGGGCCTCCTGAGCAGTATGTGCAAATTTCCACACACCATCAGTTGGATCTTTGCCAAATGTTAAATTTGTCAAATGGTGCTTTATATATTCAGAACCAGTTTGTGCGCCAGTCGCCATAGTTATTTACTACTTTTTAGTTTTGTAAAAAAAATTGTCACCAAATTTGAGAATATAAATGCCCCAAAAAACAACAAAGGCTCTGCTATATCCAAATATAGGAATATTAAAGCAAACAATGTTACTGAAATAGACCATTTCCCAAATTCTGCAATATAAAATCGTCTAACTTCCTCTTTTATTGACTTTGCTTTACGAACAAGCAACATATAAGCAGAGTAGGCATTAGAGAAAAAACTTACGCCTGCACCGCATAAAAAAGAGGACGCTATATAAATATCAGAGAAAAACCAAAACACTGAAGCTATTGATATATAAATACAAAGTTCAATTATTAGCTTTCTAAGAAACATAATCTCTTCGGGTATGAAGTATATTAAGAGTGCGAGAATTTATCAATATATTTAATAACGATATTGATAGATTTAATATATATATTATCATTTCTGCTGTTTTTTGAGGATTTTTTAAAGAATTCTTATTTTTTATAGCCTAGTTTTTTCAAAAGACCGTCTAATACTTCAAGATTACTGTATTTTATTACAATCTTGCCATTCTTTTTTAAATCTGAATGTCTTATATCTACAGGAACACCAAGTTTCTCTTTTAATTCATTTTCAACTTTTACTATTTGCATATCTTTCTTTTTTAAAGATATTTTGTTATTTTCCGAATTACCATTTTCCATTACAAGTTTTTCAATATCTCTAACGCTTAAGCCTAAAGAAACAACCTTATTCGCATAAAATTTTTGAGAAGAAGGGGTTAATGATAAAAGCGCCCTCGCATGACCCATGTCAATTTTTTTTTCTGACAGCATTTTTACGACATGCTCATCAAGTGATAATAGTCTGATTAAATTTGCTATATGAGAACGAGATTTTCCTGTTTTTTTTGCTAGTCTTTCTTGAGTAAATTTAAAATCTTTCATAAGCCTTTGTAAACCCATTGCTTCTTCAACTGGATTCAAATCTTCTCTTTGCACGTTTTCTAAGAGAGAAAATATCGCGGCTGATTCATCTGTAATACTTTTAATTACAGCAGGAATTTGTTTTTTTCCCAATATTTTAACTGCTCTAAGTCTTCTTTCTCCAGCTATTAACTCGAATTTATCTTTGCTAGATTTTCTCACGAGTATAGGCTGAATTACTCCTTGCTCTCTTATTGACTCGATCAAGGATTTTAAGTTATCTTCGTCAAACTTTACTCTTGGTTGATATGGACTTACTTTGATAGAAGAAACATCAATACTAAGAGATGTTTCGATAGTAGATATTTTATTTGGATTCGAAGAACTCAAAAGAACCTCTACTCCTTTATTTCCTAAACCTCGCTTCTTTTTCGTCATGCCAAATTTCCTATTTTGAGATTTTTACTATTTCCCCAGCTAATGCCAAATAAGACATAGAGCCCTTTGATGATCTATCATAACTAATTATAGATGATCCGTGACTTGGAGCCTCAGCTAAACTAACATTTCTTGGAATCACTGTTTTTAGAACGTCTTCACCAAAATGGTTTTTAAGCTCTGCGGATACATCCTGAGCTAAATTATTTCTAGGATCGTACATTGTTCTTAAAATGCCTCCAATTTCTAAGCTTTCATTAACTGATATTTTAATCTTATCAATTGTCTCAAGCAATGCAGTAAGGCCTTCTAAAGCATAATATTCACATTGCGTTGGAATAATAACTGAGTTGGAGACGGCCAAAGCATTAACCGTAAGTATGTTTAAGGATGGCGGGCAATCTATAATTATAAAATCGTAATTATCCTGGATTGTACTTAAAACTTCTTTTAGAACCAGCTCCCTCTTTTTGACATCTAAAAGCTTAACTTCAGCAAACGTAAGAGCCTGGTTTGACGGCATCAAATCAAAACCTTCTTCTGCTTTACATATTATTTCTTCAGCATTCCTGGTGCTGTCTAAAAGGACATCAGCAAGCGAATAATCTAGATCATATTTATTTATTCCTGAGCCTGTAGTTGCATTGCCTTGCGGGTCCATATCAATGAGAAGAACTTTTCTATTATTTAGAGATAGTGCAGCTGATAAATTGACGCTCGTTGTTGTTTTGCCAACACCACCTTTTTGATTACATATTGAAAGTACTTTACTCACATCCTTTTTCCTTAGTTTTTATTAATAATTACAGCATGCCTTTCTGCTTTTAGGCCGGGCACATTAAGCTTTTTTACATTGAAGCTAATGCCTGAATGCAAAGCCTCAAACTCGGTTATCTCTTTGTATGGATATTTGCCTTTCATAGCTATAATAATTCCTTTGTCCTTCAAATTCTTCTTTGAATTAGAATATATTGTTGATAATGATGCGTACGATCTACAAACAACTGTATCAAAATTTTTTTCATTTTTATAATTTTCAATTCTCTCATGAATTGGCCTTATATTTTCAAGACTTAAATTTATCTTAGCATGGTTTAAAAAAATTATTTTTTTGTTATTTGAATCTAATAAAAAAAAGTTTTTAGCCGGACAAACAAAAGCCAATGGAATAGAGGGTAAGCCAGCTCCTGAACCAATATCTAATATTTTTTTTCCGATAAGAAGATTTTTTATTGAAAGGCTGTCCAACAAATGTTTAATTATCATATCATCTAAACCTTTCACAGAAGTTAAATTATGAAGCTTGTTTGATTTTTCTATTAAAATACAGAAATTTAACAATCTTTCCCCGACTTCTTCAACATCATCTACATAATTTGACAATGCTTCGAGAAGAATTTTTTGGTGAGGGCTAATTTGCATCTTTCGCTATTTTTTTCTTATTATTTTTAATAGCTTTAATTTGAACCTTTAATATTGATATAGCTGCAGGCGTAACACCAGGTATCCTTGACGCTTGCCTCAAATTTTGAGGTTGCGCTATCGAAAGATTTTCTTTCGCTTCATTAGACAATGCTGAAATTGAAGCATAATTCATCTGGTCTGGGAGAACCATCTCTTCATCTTTTTTATTTCTAATAATCTCTTTATTTTGCCTAGCAATATAACCTTGATACTTGATTCTTATTGCGCAATTATCTCCAATTTCATTGCTGGCAAAATCGTATTCCTCTAAAAGTTCAGACTCAGATAAAGAAAGATAGGAGCTACTTGGAATCTTTAGAAAATCAACTGCTGAAATGGATCTTTTATTATGCATAATTTTTAAACCATTAAGTTTAATCATTTCCTTATTAATCTCATCTTGTTTCTTATTAAAAATATCAAACCTATGCTTATTCACAGAACCTAATTTCCACCCTATATTTGTTAATCTTTCGTCTGCATTATCCTCTCTTAAATAAAGTCTATGTTCTGCTCTACTAGTAAACATTCTGTAAGGTTCAGGCGCACCTTGTGTAATCAAATCATCTATCATTACTCCAATATATGAGTTTTCCCTTAATGGCGACCACATTTCTTTGTCTTGGGATTTTAAAGAAGCGTTTATTCCAGCTACTATGCCTTGAGAAGCTGCTTCCTCATA
>Ga0181597_10004426_pt1 | contig 13951 bp, 15 predicted proteins | sample 041ome_5_FD_148647 | JGI IMG/M metagenome (GOLD analysis project Ga0181597, IMG submission 148647) | Coastal salt marsh microbial communities from the Groves Creek Marsh, Skidaway Island, Georgia - 041403US metaG (spades assembly) | ecosystem: Environmental > Aquatic > Marine > Intertidal zone... | reverse complement strand
TGGATCTAATATTGGTTCTGCTATATTTTTTTCTTTTTCAGATGTTTCTTTATCTATTTGATATTGTTTATATATTTCTATCAATTTTGATATATTAATTATATAGTTATTTAAATATTTAATATTAGGAGATAGATCATTCGGGTATTGTTGAATATTTTGCAGAGTATGTATTATTGTATTATATTCGTCACCCAAAATGTCGATGGTTTCTTGGTAGTTTCCAGGTTTTCTACCAAAAATACTAACCAACACATTTAATAATGAGATTACATTATGTAATACTAGGGACTGGTTTTCATAATATATTATGAAAATATCTAAACGTTCTGCTATAGTGGCATCTGTTATATATTCTATATCCTCAGTTGGAATTTTTTTTACAGGTCCAGCAAATATTCCATTTATATAATCAAATCCACCAATTAGAAAATATACAATAATTGTTACAGTAATATTTAACCCATACTTTTGTAGTCTTTCTACTATATTTTTTGGTATTTTACCCAATCGTATCGTATCATCCATTGTAGATTGGTCAAAAGTATTTTCACTAGATATGTGAAATGATAAAATATGTAAAATATATGTAAAAAAATTTCAATTTTCGGCTATTTTTTCAAACTCATTAACTTATTTATCTTATTAATACGATTTTGCATCTTCCCTAAAATTAAATCTAACTTTGATGTTGTAGTAGCGTCCCCTAAATACGTAATCTTTAGATTTTGTAATCCCTGAATAGCAGTTGTAAGATGTATGGTCACATTTTGAAATGTCGCAATTGGCTCATCAACAAACGGACTACATTCTCTAGTCTTATCTACATAGGATTGATATGTAGATTTTTCAATATTGATACGAACCTCATGCTTAGCAAGTTCAGTTTTGTCAAATAAATCATCTGTAAGTTCCAATATACGTTTAACTAGATTATCAATCATACCTATTGACTTTTCACGACTATCTCCTGTATAAACAAGACGTCTAGTTCCCTGTAGTAAATCCTTACTATCAATTACAATTGTATCATATGCTGTGCTAATCTTATCATTTTCCTTAATATTAGAAATTATTTTGAGATTAAGCAAAACATTATCTAAATCCATAGATGGAATGTTTTGAATTGTTTGTTTATCAATAGAAGTTGCCATTAGCAATATTATACACTAGCAATATAATTATTTTATAAAAAATTCACCACATATTCTATCCTTAAATTAAAAGGAATTATTAATTATCTCTAATCTAAAATATAATATAAAATATAATAAAATATAATCAAATATAATAAAATATAATCAAAAATATAAAATGTATATAATCATATTTGCTGTAATAATATCTATTATATTTATTTTCTATAATACTCTTATTAATCTATCACAACAAGTCCAAAATAGTAAAATTGGTAGCATAGAGATTATGATGTGGTTTTATGGGTTATTAATATTAAATGTAATCGTAATGATAAGTATTCATATACATAAATACTATATAGAAACTTATCAACTAAGTGGTAATAGAGGACCTCGTGGATATGATGGCAGACAAGGAGAAAATGGACAATCTGTATGTACTAAAACATATTGAATCAGAAATCACTTACATTTATTCATCTATTTGACTAACAACACACCCATAACAAGGGACTTGGTCTTTTTTGATATAATTTGACATATCATATATAGGACATTCTTCCATTATATCTGACACTTTATCTTTAAAAGTAGTATCATTATCAACTAAAGTCTTCAATTTTTTAACTGTATCTATCTTTGTTTTATGTGGAATTGTGTCGCTTTTTGCTACAATATCCATTAACATTTTCACCATTTTCACAGGATATTTTAAATTTATAGAAATATCCTTGACATTTGATAATTTTTTAACACCTTTCATTACTTTAGCCTGTTGATTATTCAAATATTCCTGTAGTTTTATACGATTATTTTCCCTATTAACAACAGTTGTTTCCATAGTCTTATCAGCCAAACCAGTAGCATATTTCTTTAATGTATTAATTTTAACCGCTTGGTCAAAGATTTGTTTTTCCATATTAGTCATTTCCTGTGCCAACGCATCATCTGGTATAATCGGTGTAGCTTCTACAACTGTTTTATATTGAGAACAAGTCTCCCTAATCGCTTTATCATTATCAATCAGCATATCTGACATAAAGTTCTGTTTCGGACAAGATATTATCTTACCAACATATCCACTATTATCTCCGTGAAGTGTTCTAGTATATGGATTAAAATATATATTGAATCCATCACCATAATAAATTATATCATTTGCGTCCCAATCTCTTACCTTACGATAACAATGGTCTGGCAAACATACATATTTTGCTTCATATTCCAATAATGCATTATCACTTGTTGTAAATATATCTCCAATAGCAACGTGGTACTTAGGTGCCTTCATTCTATAGCATTTAATAAATGATGGTGGGTTTGTTTCAATAGAACCTTTTATAGCATCTAATCGACTAATAATAGGGGTTATCTCTTTAATGGTACTTCTTAAAATATTCATTGATTTCTTATTTTGACTATCATATTTAGATAAAGTTTTCATAGAAGCATATTCTGTTGTTTCTTCTGGGATTGAAATATTAATAAATTTAATTCTACCAGTCCAATCACCTAATTCACCCCCTTTACTTAAATCATTCAGATACCACGAACTAACACCATTTACTAGACGGTCTTCTCCATTAAATCCTTTATAAGATGTTATATTGTAGTATTTCTTTCTTACATCATTTATATTTTTACCATTCTCACTCATTGGAATATATAATGTATGTCTTTCTCCTTTTGAATGGTCTAGTGTTATTACCACCTTAACACCATATGGAATTACCATACCACTAACATTCTGAGGTATACCCATTTTACTACCATCTACAATTCTATAGTCGTCAATCTTATCCTTTCTGTTGAGATTAATAAAATTTGCTGGGTTAGTATATAATATAATTCTAGCATTGGCATTTTCATAATATGTTTCTGTCATAGTAATTCCATATAGTGAACTTCTGCTAGAAACCATTAATTTCAAATCGTTTTCTGCTTTAGACTTGTATTTTTTAAGATTATCTAGTGTAATTTCTAAGTCAGAAACACTATTTTTATTAAGCAGATTACTGAAATTTTTATTAATTGATAGTTTTCCAACTGTCTTATTATCTGGGTCAGTATATTCTGGTACATTAACAACAACTAGACCATCAAGCATTCTACCATATTTAAACAGAAGACTGAAACCATTGGGTTCTGCGAATGCATCTTCACCCTTGTCTACTACTATAGACTTAATATCAATACTGTCTTCATTAAAATTGGTATGATAGGTCTGTCCAATTAGATATTCCTTATCTTTTAATTTTGGTTCCATAATAGCATATTTATCGCTACCTGTTGAACTTGATTGGATATAGTTGGACCATATCATTTTATGTTTATTTTGATTTTCTTTCGCACGGAACATAGATGTACCATTTACATAAGGTGGAATTTCTGTATCTGTTGTAAAACCCTCTGATGTATTATTCTGATTATTAATATATAAATATCCTAATACAATAATTGAAATTACTATCACTGCTATTATTATTTTTCTAATTAAATCCTCATTGATTTTTTGCATATTATTTCTATATGATTATATCAATATTATTATTTAGTTATATTATTTTCGATATATCTAGAAAGTAAATAAAAACTAGAATTGACAAATTATTAAAAAAATATAAATAAAAATATATAAAAAATATATAAAATATATAAAATAAACTAATAAAAATATATAAAAATATATAAAAAAATTAAAATTTAATTGGTAAAATTATACAGTTGTATTAACCTTATCAACTACTAAATCTGTAGCACGATATGGTTTTGCTATTACTTCGACATCTAGAGACTTTTGTTGTTTAATTCTATCTAACATTTGTTGACGCATTTTCTCTTCTACAGCAGATAATTGTTCGTATTTAGCAAGTTTCAGTTGGTCATTGGATTTAATACGGTCATTTCTAACACTCTGCAACTTTTCAATTTCTGCTTTAAGTTTCATAATTTCATCTTGTTGTTGCTGAGATTTAAGATAATATTGCTTCGTCTTTTCTAATTTCATCTTCTCTTGTTTAATTTTATCTTGTAATTCAACAGCAGTACATAATTTATTTAATTTATCGAAACTTTCTAAATCACTGTGGATATTTGTGATTTCATGAAAACTTTCCTTATCTTTGGTATTACTATTTTGTTTAGATTTGAAACCTTCAGATGATAAATTCATCATTCTCCATATAAGATATACTGATAATACGAAGATAGTGATTAATATTGTTTTTTGATTTTCATTCATTTTCCTAATTATTATATCAATAGAAAATTTACAATTTACTATAGTTCTATTTATTACATTTAATACTATTTTCTAATAATTTCCATCTCTGTCCTTTGCTAACTACTAGAGGTTCTACACTAATTTTACCAAAATGGTTTTTTAAATAATTACCTGTATTAATAGATTTAATTACCGCAAATGGATAACTTATCTCATCATCTTCACGAACTTCGTCATTAGGAAGTAATTCTTTATTATATCCAGACCTATCATAAACATTAATAATACGAAATTGTTCTGACTGAGAATTGGGTTTACATTTTGTAATATCATATGAACCATTTGATGATACTTTAATACAACCACCATTTACAGCAATTAAGAAATTACCATTATCTGTGCCTAGAACTGATATATTTAATCCATTTTGTAAAGATTTAATTGTATTTGGTTCTTTAATATCTTTGAGTTTTTCAGTTTCTCTATTAAGAAAAGTCAATTGGTTCTTTAATTTCTTTATTTTATCTGTTGCGTATGATGACTTAGATGTAGCGACCTCATTCATTCTATTTGTCATTACTTGTAATTGTGTATCTATTTTTTCTAAAAACTTGGGAAACTCTGGGTCTTTTTCTACACCTTCTTCTGAATTATAAGCTCTTTCAAGATTATCCATTTTATTTGTAATATCTGACAAAGTCCCATCTACCGTAGCCTGACTTAATGGTGTATTTGAATTTTGTTCTGTATTTGAAGTGAATGGTTCTATACTAGTTTTATGATGAATAATCATCACAATAACAGATACTAGTAATAGAAATAATAAAATATTTTCAGTTGATATCATTTTATGTTTTAATTTATATTTTAGTTTATTTTTATTTTAGTTTATATTTTAGTTTATGTATTCTTACTATTAATTACTAAGTGTGAAAATCTGAAAAATATAAAATTTATTGAAAATTAAAATGGCACTCTACCTACATTAAAATTCTCTGGCATTACTGGCGTAGGTGTATAAATTTTAACACCTCCTCCACTTTGTAATGATACTGGACATACTTTCTGGTAAAGCATTAAAGTTGCTAGTGATGTTAGATATACCGATACACCACATTTGAAATATGCACTTTTATTAGGTTCTTCGTCGCTACGCATTACACGCATATACATATTCATTAATACTAGACTACATACTACGATAATAATTGGTAGAACATATATATTAGATAAAATTTCTAGCATCTTTTACTGATTAGATAATGTATAATTATAAAATTTATATTATTTGATTTATTATAGAATATAGTTAAAATAATTATACAAAAGAAAACGATAAACGCATTAATATATATATATTTTATTATAAAATATAGTTAAAAAATAGTTAAAATATGATTAAAATGTAGGTCCATATATACTACCAGATGTTTTCTTATAAGCACTGTTTAATTCAGCATTCATACATACTGGGGTTTTCTGAGATACGTTATATGACATAACAACTTTATCACCATCTTGGTCATTTTCAAAACTAGCATTATTGCTATTCCCCGACTGTTGAACTGTTTCACTAATAGTCTCACTCGCTCCTGATAGAACTGATGTACCAACTGGTTCAGTTTTTTTAGGAGAGTTGCTACTTCTCTTTAAATAATTACGTAGAGTAGAACCTAATTTATTATTATTTTCTTTATTTACAATATTACCGTTATTATCTACCATTACAGTCTTCGCAACAACGGTTGGGACTTTAATATACTTAACATCATAACAAGGCTTCTGCTTATTAACAGGGCAGGGAGCAGGTTGTGGACACATCTTCTCTTCACAAGGCTGGGGTGGAGGACACTTAGGGGGTGGAGGACACTTCTGACACAATCCCGCTGATACTCTTACCTTGGGACAGATACACGCTGGGCAATCTTGTTTAGGTGGAATGCTAGACTTAAGGACATATTTACTCATATCAACTTCTTTTGGTGGAGGGCATACTTGTTGAGGAGGAATGCTAGATTTGAGAATGTATTTACTCATATCAACGGAAGGACCTTGGTCTGGCATATCGCTCTTATGAATGAATTTATCACGGTCTTCGGCAACGGAAACAGTACATTTCTGGTGTTCAAGTAAATCATTTTTAAGTGCGAATTTACTGTGGTCTTGGGTATCGGAACCTGGGTGAAGTCCGTATTTGTCTAAAGTTAGTTGTAGTGAAGCTGCTAATTCTCTTAGTTCGCTTTCACTTTTTCCACCTAGTCTGGAGTTATAGTCATCTAACAAACGGCTTTCAAGACTCTCTAAAGAATCAGTTTCAAAACCTTCTTCACTTTGAACTACTGGCTCGGTGGTCATTAAATTATAGAGTATAAATCCAATTACAACAACGGCAATAATCCCTAAAAGTTGTTTATGTTCTTCTTTCATATTAATCATTTTATTAATCATTTTATTAATTAGTTATTAATAGTTATTATTTTTATCATAGAAATAAATTGATAAAAATATCAAATATGTAAAAAATTTAAGTATATGTAGAATATTAAAAATTATAAAATATAAAATATAAAATATAAAATATAAAATATAAAATATAAAATATAAAATATAAAATATAAAAAATATTAATAATGAAATAAATAATAAAATAAATACTTATACAGCACATCCATGACAAGAACCCCGAACGGCAGCTCTAGAAATCCACTCGTCCATATTGGGACTTTTACATACCTTAGTTCCATTAACTAATTCTGATAATTCATTACTTTCTTTAATACTGTTCTCATTGGCTTCATATCTACTCAATAAAGTATTAACATCCTTACCATTGCTATCTACAAACTCTTCTTTTGGTAATATACCCTTCACACCCTGTCCTAGATTAAGTACAATTTGCAAGGGTTCACCAAATAGACTTTCACTTGGAGTTTCAATCTTATTCTCATTTTTAAAAGTTGAAATCATTTCTTTGATTGCCTTTGTAGCATCAGCACTGAATTGGCTATTCATTTGACTTAAAGTCTGATTGCTAAATCCAGTCCCTCCATTAACAATACCACCTCTAGCACTATTAGCCTTATCTAATTCTGCTGAGAAAATAGAATGTTCGGAACTAGAGATAAGTGGAACTGAATTACTAGTCATAGCCTTGAATGATACTTCCCAGTGTTGTGCTGTATAGTCACCTAGAGGACGTACTGCTAGATTACCATTTTCGTAGTGTAGGGATTGTGGGTTTTCTGAACTTATACTATTTTTGGCAACAACAACGTTATATGGATATTTGTTGTGTTTAATTTCAACAGTGCTGTCTAATTTTTGTAAATCAGCTCCACTTTCGATTTTTTTAATTTGCCATAGTTGATTTTTATCTGAACCATTGGGAATTGCTAGAGATACAGTTCCATCGGCATTTGCTTGTAAAGATTGTGTAGTATGTCCTTTCTTGACTAGAACTAGGTAATCGCTGTTAATATCTCCAACTGTAGCACCATCTGCTGACATAACATCAACTGCTACACCAACATATTTGGAACGAATGAAACGGATTGGCATACTAGCCTGTTCACAATTAGACTTTGTTTGTTCTGGATTGCTATTATTGTCTTCTCCAAAACCTTCTTTTTGTTGGTTAGAATAAACAATATATAAAAAAATAGCAGCGACAACTGCTAAAATTATTAGATTTTGATTTGTCATATTCATTAATTTCTATTATTGATAGGCAAGAAAAATTATAAAATAAAAAAATTAAGGAATAGATATATTTATTCCCTGTTCCGCTACACCTTTCAAAAACTGCACTAGTGTATCTTCCGCACTAGTTCTTTGTTGCCCCTGACCACCACTAGATGAAATATCACTAGTTCCACTCTTATCCATCATTTTAGTCCAAGTTCCAGATGTAGAATAACTACCACCAGCTACATTAGTACTAGATGATACCATATCATCTTCTGTTTTTTCATCTACTGAGTAATCTCCACCCGCATTAGAAACAATACAAGAACTATATACTGGGATTTTAGGATATGTTCTACTAACATCTTCCAATTCACGGTCTTTAATCATTTGTTTAACAATGGAAATCTTGTTTTCCAATTCATCTATTTGTTCATTTTGTAATGCTTGAACTACGCCTACACCGCTTAATTCGGCACGGTCATAATCAATCTTAGAACGTTTGTCTTCTAGTTTCTTTGTTTCTAGGGCTGACATTTTTGATTTAATTTCTTCAAGGCTATTTTTAATTACAGCAGCATCGCTCTTCAAAGCAGAAATATCAGGGTGGTCTATCGAAACATCATCTGAAATATTATCAACGTTTCTGATAAAACTATTAATTTTTTGAAATTCTTCTTGGAAACCTTCTGATACTACACTTGGGCATTTCTTATCATTCATGAATTTATAAATGATTAGTAGAGTTAGTGCTAGAAATATAAATCCCATTTGTGGGTCTAGTGATGAATGACTAATTGTGAATACATATGATAAACCAATTACTAACAGCACCAATATAATGTTATTTTGCATTTCCTTTGATGTTTGCATCATTATTATATTTAATATATTTATTATATTTATTATACTTATTCGTTAATATTATATTACATTTAGATATTTTGACTTTTAGATAATTAAAAAATAAAAAATTATAAAAAAAAATTTTAAAATATATTTTATATTTTATATTTACATAATTCATTATTACTAACTAAACGAAATACAATTTCCTATATAACTCCTTTTACTATATATCCTGCCTTACGATTTCCATCCGCATCTCTATATTCTAAGATACATCCATATGTCTCTTCTACATACTTTATAATTCCTTCTTCACGAGAACAATTCATCTTTGCTGCTGCTGATAATATATCTTCGTCGAAATCTGCTTTTTCGATGAAGACTTCTTCTTCTTCTTCTTCTTTGTGTGGTAGCAAGGATAGCACTGTAAGTTGTGTAGGCATTTGCATAAGGGTACCGAGGTGGTATACACTCTGCGTAGGATTAGAGAATGCCATGTACTCTATCAGCTCCGCAAACTTTCTCAGTGCATCAACCCATTCCGGCGACAATTTCTTATTTTCCATTATGTAATGGTGTCTCTAAAGATTATAAGTGAGACTTGTGTATATATGTTAAACACTTTAATGTAAAATAATTCAATTTCTGTCAATTTTTTATACATTTTTCATAACAAGATATACAAATTGTTAAATACAGATTTCTAATGTTTTGAGATAACATTTCATATTTATATAATTCATTATTGAAATAACGAAATATATCAGAACTATTATTAAATTTGGTTTTCTTTGCTACTTTATGAACCATATACATAAATTCAATAATATTAACAACTGTTTTAATTTGAATATCACCTTGTATACTTCTGTCATATAACTGTTTCCAAAACAATTCATAATACATATCTGGGCGATATATTGAAATGTTAATTTCTGGTAATCCACAACAAACCTGATATAATATTTCCTCGTTGCTCATACCTTCACATATATAACTTATCCACCCAACAATATTTGTGTATTTTTTGGCATTTGTTAAAGCATCTAGAACTGTTGGTTTTGTTGGATAATTAAATATAACTTTATTTTCAACAATATCATTGTATAATTTCAAATTCTGTGTAAATTTTATTTCTCTATCTAATTTTTCACATAATTGATTTCCAACTAATTCAGTTTTTTTCAAAATACCATCATAAATATTATTAATATTATTAGCATTATTACAATTATAGTATAGAATTTGCTCAGCACATTTTATTGAGCCAAGTGTTCCTGCCATAATACCATCGTAAAAGGCATTGGCATAATCATCTAATGTGAAATATCTACAATTTTCTAGCAAATATATTACAGTTTTAATAGCACCCCTCTGGGTAGCAATAAATAAATTCAGATTGTAAATACATACATTCTGATTTACTAAATTTAAAACTCTATTCAAAACTTTGTCATCATTACAATATAACACAGGTCTATCTTTATTATTAAAGATATATTGAGACTGAGTAATGGAATTTCTTAATATAGTTATATCTTGATTACTTGAAGAAAACTCCATTTTAACAATATATAGAAAATACTAAACTTTAATATTTATGTTTTAATTCATCATATTCATACTTAATATTAATCAATTTTATCTTAACATAAAAAATAGAAATTTAAAAATAAAAATATTATTCAAATAAAAATATTATTCAAATAAAATATTATTCAAATTAATAAAGCCAACCCATTATATTCTCAATATTATTACCAATTTCATCGATTTTTTTACTCTGTCTAGTCTCATCTTCTTCATATTCATTTAATCTTGTTTGATTTTTAATCATACGGTCTAGGAAATCTAGTATGCTATCATTGCTACTAAATTTCTCTCGTCTAGTGTTTGAACTAGTATTATATAACATTACTAGAGCAACTAAAATTACAACAATCACAATTACAATATTTTCTTGTTTCATCATTTTTTATTATTATTATTAGTGAAAATATATAAATGTTATTTGGTATCTTAATATTATACTCTAGACTACTCTACACTACAGTTCAAATTCAAATATTGATTTAAACCTTCATATATTCCTTGAATAGTCTCTAATCTTTCATTAGTGAAATCGTCATAATCCCCATTATCTAATTTATATTGAAAATTATTAATATGTGATAAATATTCAAATAATCTATCGTCCTTTTGACTTATTCGAAACATAACAGCCTCGGCACTTTCACAATACTTATCTGGGTCTGCACTTAACATCTTTACTAGTTTTTTATTAATTTTAATTGTATTATTAACCTTCTTAATTAAATATTGTCTATCTTCATCAATTTTCATATAAGATAAACAATCATTCTTTACTATATATACTTCTGTATTTGGAGGAAATACACACTTTAATACTTTCAATAGATTAGATTGGATTTGTAGCAATGGATTTCCCATATTCGCAACTAATGAATTATCTGGTACAATATGTGTATGATAACCATCTGGGAAAAGCACTAGCATCAAATCAAACATTGTCTTTGTTTTATCAATTATAGCAGGAACATTTTCCATTTTATCCATAAATAATCTTTTAAATATACGGTCTACTTGCTTTTTCTTATTTTTTTCATTATTTATCTTCTCTATATGTTTAATATTACGCATAATATATGTCTCTGTTTCCCTAAGATAATATGTGTGAAAATAAATTGCTATATATAATCCCACCAATGGTTTATCTAGTTCAATCTGTTTTAACCTTTTTGTTATAATCTTATATGCTCCTTTGCTGATTTCTCCTTCTTTATCAATATAATCTTGTCTATTTCCAACAATATTATGAATTAGTGTATTATCTGTGAAATCTGTATCTTTAACAACATTGAAAATAACATTATTAAGGGGTGTTCGCCACACACTAAAATAATTCATATGTTTAACGGTTTTCTCTACAACCGATGTGTTTTCATTCTGCCCTTTAATTACACCATCTAACATATTTTTTAGTATATCATAACCAAAATGTATATACATAAATTCTAAATCATCTATTGGAATTTGCTTTACACAACTCTCTTTAAGACATACAATAGTATTCACATCTGGCGACCCTGTGCCAAATTGAACTATATCACTTAATACAACATAACCCTCTGGAGGAACTGGTCTCCACAATGTATATTCTTCTTCTACTATTGGGTTGAAATTTTCATCGGTGGCGTATGGGTCTTGATAATAACTAGTAGAATGATTTAACTTTTCATATTTAACAGGGTGTCTAATATCACCTGACATAACAAAACCATTCAATTTAGTTGGAATGTCTTTGAGAAATGGTGTGTCTCCTAGAGGGAAATACCCTTTTTTACCACTAGCACGGTAAATACTACCAGGTCTGTTTTCACCATCTAGTGCCATATTCAACTGGGAAGTTGTCATATATAACATTGATAATGTTATACTCATTACAATACCGAAAAAATTAATGACTGGTTTATACATTTCCATTAAACTAGATGAACTTATGTCGTCGGAATTCAATATAAATTCATCTAATTTAGAATAGCCTTTCTCTAAATCTGATGATAATCTAGTTGCCATTGTATCTCCCCAATTATTTGTTTTTTGCATATTAACGAATGCTACAACTTGTTGGTAATTCTTTGTTTTTTGTGCGTATATATTCCATTTACAGAAAGAACACGTTGTGAATTTTCCACGTTCTCCTCTATCGCCATTATGTCCTCGTTTTCCAATATCACCAATCATATTATCTTTTTTATTCATATAATAGTATAGAACTACCGTCATACATATTAGATTAAAGAGGGCTATCAATACATACCAAGTATAACCTTTTTTAAGCACATATAGTTCTACCTTATTACGAATTATATATGTTATTATACTAAAAAATATTATAACAGATACTAGAATATAGATTTTTGCTTTTATAGATATATCAGCATCAAGTGTTAAAGCATCTGTTAAAAACTGTGTTAATTCTCCCATTTTTTATTTATTTTATTATTTTTAATTATTTATTTTTAATTATTTATTTTTAATATTATCTATTCTATTATTTTTTGTTATAATAAAAAATGTTATTATTATTAGTTTATTGATAGATTATTTATAGATAATTAACAAATTACTATAATAAAAATGTTTGAAAATTTTTATAAATATTATTGATAGATTATTAATAATTATTTATTCATCATCAAATCTATAAATAATATTATCAGATGGTTCTTCCTTTTTACTACCTCTAGTAGTTTTACTCATATTATATTTATTTACATTCGGAATTCAAGAATACAGTACAGTTCATATAGTAAAAACAGTTCAAATAGTTCATATATTATCGAAAATTGAAAAAAAAATATTATAAACAATACTTTCATTTTACAAACCCGCGATGATGAGTTCAGACATCACAAAGGATAATTGGGAAGAAAGACTAGTTGATATGGATATGGGGAGATGTATACGTAATTCTCATACAGTATTTTACTATTCGAACGATTATTATCGAGACTGTGAACCAACTGGGGCTATTGTTGATAAAGAAATATACGAAACAGTCCCCCCATGCCCGTGGCTAAGCAATGAACCCCTTGATGATACACTTATAATTGAGCAAATGAAAGGTCACCCTACGCGATTGATGTTCGTGCAAGTAAAACCTGAATATGGTCATCAACGTACATTCGAAATAAGTACAGAGACACCCTTCTACGATAGCCCTACTGAAGGAAAAATAGTTCTTCCATTTGTTATTTTAAAAGTAATAGTTGAAGAAACGCCAGAACCATTGCTCCTTTCTGATATGAAACTGTCATATATTTTACAAAATGTTGATGGTGGTGATATTATTGATGGTAATGAAATAGAAACAACTCTACTTGAATTTTGTAATTCAGCGAATTTTAATTTATTACAGAATGAAAAAGAAAAATTTTATAATAATATACTAGGAACTACTGATATTGTATTTGTGAATTAAACAGATACATAACATATATTAATAATATATATATATATATTTTTTTATAAT
>Ga0181597_10004420_pt1 | contig 13959 bp, 16 predicted proteins | sample 041ome_5_FD_148647 | JGI IMG/M metagenome (GOLD analysis project Ga0181597, IMG submission 148647) | Coastal salt marsh microbial communities from the Groves Creek Marsh, Skidaway Island, Georgia - 041403US metaG (spades assembly) | ecosystem: Environmental > Aquatic > Marine > Intertidal zone... | reverse complement strand
GAGTAACTTGTTCAGCAGGGCAGCTTTACGCTCAGGTGAATAGCTCGACATTACAGCTCTCTTTGACGCCCCCGATCTATCGTTTTGATAAATCAGCTCAGGCGACAACTAGCCTGACACCGGGGGCTGGCTTGCTCCAAGGCCTTCTCCACCCCGACTTCTGTGAGGATTTTACTGACATCAGGCTGGGCTGGGAGCTGTTCACGAAGCGACGCGAGCTTCACATAGACGGCATAAGCAGCATCGCGACTCTGGGCGGCATGCCCTTCGGCGATTTTGCCGTCCAATCCAGCCATCAACTGTTCTATCTCAGTCGTCTCAACGTCAGTCACAAGCTACGCGTCTCTGTTTGGGAAAATGGGGGTAGCTGTCGATCCGGTTGGTCAGGCTTTCAATGCCAAGATTCGGCGTGCACCGTTCAGCACGATGAGGCCAACGACCGTACCAATTACCAAGTCAGGGTAGGGAGAACCTGTCCACGCGACCAGCGCGCCGGCTACGATAACACCAGTGTTCGCGAGCACATCGTTGGCTGAAAAAATCCAACTCGCTTTCATGTGTGCACCACCTTCGCGGTGGCCATAGATCATCAAGAGACAGCTGACGTTGGCAACTAGTGCGATTAAGCCAATCCCCATCATCAACATCGACTCAGGCTCGCTGCCGTAGAGAAAGCGTCTAGCCACTTCCACCAGTACCCCCAGAGCCAAAACGATCTGGAAGAAACCCGCCAGGTGCGCAGCGCGAACCTGCAGCCGCGCAGCCCGACCGACCGCAAAGAGAGCCAGGCCATAGACGGCAGCATCAGCAAACATGTCCAGCGAGTCGGCGATTAGGCCCGTCGACTGGGCGATCAAGCCTGCGCCCATCTCGATGACAAACATCGCGGCATTGATACCGAGCAGGATTTTGAGCGTGCTGGCCTCCTTGGAAGCAGTCAGCTCTTCACTGGCGCTATTGGCCGAAGCTGCTTCCTGACTGGCCGGTTGAGTGCCCAGCAGCGTTGCCCCTAAACCAAGTGATTCCAGCTTGGTCGCGATCTGGTCAACCGGACCGTCATGGAAAGCGCGTACCTGTCTGCTGCTCAGATCAAAGGACAACGAATTGAGCTCAGGAAAGCCATTGAGCGCGAGCCGAATCATGCGCTCTTCTGAAGGGCAATCCATCTTCGGCACAGAAAAACTGCTGACCCAAGTCCCTTCATTCGAAGGCGCGGTTGCCGCTTCAGTGGTTGCCGGCTCAGGGCCACAGCCACAGGATTTATCACAAGAAGTCATGACTCGCCTCTCCTATAGGACTTGATTCTACCGATTAAAAACCATGTAGTGGCTATAGGGTCAAGCCTGGATATACTGGCTTTTTTACCAAGGGACAGACCATGCGCATCGGTCAACTTGCACAGCAGACAGGAGTGGACACTCAGACGATTCGTTTTTATGAACGTCAGGGACTGCTTCCACCGCCCGAACGCGAGGACAATGGCTATCGAACCTATAAAGCAGGCCATGCGGACAAACTGCTGTTCATTCGCCGATGCCGCTCTTTTGGCATGTCACTGGAAGAAATTGGTGTTTTGCAGAGCTATCAGGAACAGCCGCAGCAACCCTGCGTTGCGGTCAATGAGCTCCTTGATAGACATATCGCACAGGTAAGGGCTCAGATCGCATCCTTACATGCTCTCGAAAACCAGCTGGTGACGTTGCGAGGTTGCTGCGATAACGAACGACAAAGTCTGGACTGCGGGATACTTTCGGGCCTGCTGGGGGGCGACAAACCTCTTTCGTAATCCGGCATAAAGTCATTTTTGCGTCGTCTTGAATCGCCCATAGCGCTTGACCCTATAGCAGCTATAGGGTGTTCACTCGGGCATCTACTGCGTAAGTGAGATCCAGATGAATACCGCTCTCAGCATTGCCATTGATGAGGCCTTCTTCCAGGCTAGGAAAGCACTTAATGAAGAGGCGCCAACCGAGGCTTTCTCCTGGCTGGAGCGAGCCCACATATTGAGCCAGCGAATGCCTATTCTTCATGCTCAGAGCCATTGGCTGATGCTGAGGGCCGGCTGGCAGTTGCGCGACTTACGAAAGGTGCTCAGCCAAGTACCGCGAATCATGGCGGCCCTGCTGTTCTCGAAGATCTGGGTGCCGCTCGGAAACAGCGGGCGCGCCAGGGTCAGTGCTTTTGCGCCGATGCCTATTTCACCGGAGCTGCAGCGACTTCTTCAAGGAGAAATGCAATGAGGTCGTCTCCTAGATCACCTCTTGTTGCTCCTGGGTTCTGGTGGATGCTATCGCTAGCCATTGCCTCGGCCGACCTAGCGTTGAAAAGCGCAATTACGGGTTCGCTCCCGGTCGGCACCGTGATTCCTCTCACCCCGTTCTTCAACCTGGTTCACTTCTGGAATACCGGTGCAGCGTTCAGCTTCCTGGCTGACGCGGGTGGTTGGCAGCGTTACTTCTTCATTGTCATAGCTTTGGTCGTTTCGATCGTGCTGGCTCTGATATTGCGTAAACGCAGAGCCAAAAGCGAAGCCCTAGGCTATAGCCTTATCTTGGGCGGGGCAGTTGGGAATCTGATTGATCGCGCATTTCGAGGCCATGTAATCGACTACCTGGATTTTTACTGGCTGTCCTGGCATTGGCCTGCGTTTAACCTGGCGGATATTGCTATCGTCGGTGGCGCCGCCATGTTGATCCTGAGCAGTTTGCTAAGCCCAAATGCGGAAGCCGGCCGAGTCGAATGAAAGGCTCGCTCTCAACGGATACCGTACGCTGGGCAGGCCAGGCCTGGATAGGGCCCGGCATCGGCATCTTTCATGGCCGTGCCGGCCACCAGGAGTGGCACCACCATCAGGCGCATCAGATTTCAGTGGGCCTCGATTCACCTGTATCGGTTGAAACCCCGTTGGGCATTCAAACAGGGGCTGCCATCTTCATCGCCGCGGGCCTGAAACACCGGATCAGTGCTGGTCGAGTGCTGTCGATCTATCTGGATGCACTATCCGATGAAGCCCCAACTATGCGGGGTACCGAAGAAGCAAGGGTAGTCGTGATCGCCCCGGCGGACGTAGTAGCGATTATCGATATGCTGCGCGAGACAGGACATACCGCTCTCCAGGTTAGGACGGGGGTGCGCCAGGCACTGCGGCTACCCGATCCACCGATTCCAGATCCTCGCTTGACAAAGGTGATTGAAGCGCTGCATAGAGGCCAAATGAGGCGCGAAGAAATGGCCGCGTTGGTGCATTTATCCCCTACACGGTTTTCCCATTGGTTCGTGGAACAGACAGGCTTGCCGCTGCGCAGCTATGCGAAATGGTTACGTCTCACACAAGCCCTACAGCACCTAGCCAAAGGGGGTCTACTCACTGAAGCGGCCCATGAGGCGGGCTTTTCTGACTCGGCACATTTCTCCCGGACATTCCGGGCACTGCTGGGCATCGATCCTTCCTCCGCCCTGGCTGAAGTCGATCTTCAGGGGTCGTAGCTCTTTCGTTCAAGCCGAAAGCGGACCTTCCCACATACAGTCATGGCTCCCTACTCAGGAGCTGAGCGATGTCTATTCCCTTGCGATTCGCCATACGGTGGCTGAGCTATCCACTTGTGTTTGGCGGCTGTGCCTCCTTCATGATTTGGGCGCTGTATGCAGGTATACCGTATTGGCCCACCACACCCATAGTCGCCGCGGCGGGGCTGCTACTCATTGCTGGCTTGGAGCGCATCCAGCCTTTTCGGCGAGCCTGGCTGGAAGATCATCAGGACACCCTGACGGATCTGCTGCACATGCTGGTGAACCTGTCTGTCATTCAATTTACTGCAGAATTTCTGGCTAAGTTAGGCGATGCGGTACCGGCTTCGGTTCGGCTCTTTCCGATCGAGAGCCCATTGTGGCTGCAATTGCTACTAGTCGCCGCCGTGCTCGACTTGAGCCTGTATGTGATGCACCGCATCAGCCACCGGGTGCATTGGCTGTGGCGCTTTCACATGATCCATCACAGCGCTGAGCGGCTCTAATGGATGAACGGAGAACGTCGACATCCTCTGCATGCGGCGTTGATGGCCGGGCCGGGGCTGGTGGTTTTGCTCATATCTGGAGCTCCGTCTGCCGTAGTCGCAACGTGGTTTGGGATCCTAACCGTCCATCTGGCCTTTCAGCATTCGAACCTGGACTACAGCGTGGGTTGGCTGCGGCATGTGCTAGGGGTTGCTGAGGTCCATCGTTGGCACCATAAGCGCGACTTCGAAGACGCCCAGGTCAACTTCGGTGAGTTTTCAACCGTGTGGGATCGGCTATTCGGAACCTTCTATGACAGTGCCGGGAAGCTGGGCAAAGCTGAGGTTGGGCTGCATGAAAAGGACTACCCCAGAAATTATTTCGGGCAATTTATTGATCCTCTTCGTCCAACATCTGCTTACCCGGCCGGTCACAATTCTTTAGAACAGGATGAAAGCCGCAATACGTAGCTAGAACGGGTGGAGTCTCAACGGGAGTACAAGCGATGCCAAACATACCGCGTGACACCGGATTGGACAGTACTTGGGCCTTCTTGCGAGATCCCTACCGATTTATCTTTGCGCGCAGTCAGTTTCATCAATCGCCGGTGTTTCAAACTCGCTTGATCCCACAAGGACCAGGCGACCCGCATGTTAACCATCGCTGTCCAGGTGAAGGCGTCGCCGTCGCATTGATGAGCGTTGCTGTTCGCTTCCTGGCTCGCTCGCTCCAATATGAGGTTCCCGAACAGGATCTATCAATCACCTGGGACCGATTGCCGGCACTGCCCCGAAGCCACTTCGTCATGCGGAATGCGCGAATCACAATGTAAGTTTGGTGTTTAACGAAGCGAGTCTCGCCCATCTCAAGATATGAACGGTGGGGCATGGCGTTGAGCTGCCCAGCGCAACCACGGCAATCGGGGAATACTCAGAATAAGCTGTTCACAGTCATTCCCCAATTGAGTCATTTCCGAGGGCCGTTCTGACTTATTGTCGCTTGGTATCGTCCAGATTCAGCGCAACGGGCAGGTCAGTCGGTGCCAGACAAATGCCCTCGTCACTGCAGGCCTGCACCCGTACAATCATTTCGAGCCTGCCTGCCTTTTCCAGCACGGCGGTCTGTTTTTCGTCGGGCCGCAGCCGAATACTTGCACCGTCGTCATACACCTCTAGGGCGGTGTCACTCAGCACAATGTCACTGACCCGGCCGCGCGGGTACTGCGTCGGGATTATAAGCGCCTGGCCGTTGACTGAAGAGCTGACGACGGTGGGAATCAGGAATTCCATGGAGGCCGGATTTGCATTCACATGCCAGCCCGGTTGAATGTTCAGTGTTAAAACGAAATCACCCGTCTTTCCCGCCATTGCTGCGGCGCCTCCCGCAACAGTGAGGCGGACCTTATCAGCGGAATTTGCCAACCCTGCTCGGGTCGGCACCGGGACTTCAAGACCGGCACGTTCAGTCTGGGCAGCGTCGAGGTTGTTTCCGTTGGTGTCGATCAACATGAACGCAGCGATCGCGATCGCAAAAACCACTACTCCAGCTAGCAATCCTTTTTGTCGAATCACCATGATTGGGTCTCCAGTATCTAAGGTTGTGGGTTTCCGGTGCGATTGATAGCTTCGACCAAGCTGTCGGTGTCAAAAAGCCCCGTGAAACGGGCGATAACGGTGTCGTCACGGTCAACAACCACTGCGAAGGGTAAGGCCTGCCCGCCGGTCGCAGTTAATAGCGCATCTTTTTCTGGGTTGCTCGCTGTCACGTCAACTTGTATGGGCACCATCTTGGTGCGCCGCACGGCTTCGGCCACAGCGGCCTCCTGGTAGACCGTGCGCTCAAGTATCTTGCAGTTGATGCACCAGTCGGCGGTGAACTCCAGCAAATAGGGTGTGCCCTGGGCTTTTGTCTCCGTCAGTAGTTTTGCGGAGTAGGGTTGCCAGACGAGTTCGTCTTCGCTGTTGCCCAGCGGGGATGCGAATTCCACAGTCATCGCAAGGGCAAGGCCTGCCGCCGTTGTGGTGATCACACGCACGGTACCATTACCCTGGACGAAACGGCGGGCACCCCAGGCCAGCACCAGGGCCAGCCAAGACCACCATAGCCAGGTATAAACCGCTTTGGGCACCAGGCTCGCGCTGAAAAAGACGGCTGCGGCCAGCAAGACCAACGCGAGCACTTCTCTAATGACCAGGGTCCAGGGCCCCGCCTTGGGCAACCGGCTCAGCCAATCGGGTTTGAGCATCAATGCTGCGTAGGGCAGCGACAACCCCAGCCCGATACTGCCGAATATCCCCATACTTACCGGCGTCGGCTGGGTAACGGCAAAGGCTAGGACTCCACCAAGGAAAGGACCGGCGCAGGGTGCGGCCAAAACCGCACTCAATAACCCAGATACGAATGCTTCAAAGTAGCGCCGGCCATGGACCGAGGCGGCGAACGCCGGGATCGGGATGGGCAAATCCAGCCAGGTGACCACCGCAAACCCGACCATCAAGGCAACAAGGACACCAACGAACACCGCAGACTGAAACAAAGTGCCCCAGCTCCACTGCAGAAGTGCGGTCAGTCCGCCCAACGTCAGGAAAAACGCGAGCGTTCCTGCGGTGAACGCCAATGCCGCCAGCACGCGGTGCGATCGTTGGCTGCCCGCCTCTCGTAAGATGGTCCGGACCTTAATGGGAATTGCAGGCAAAACGCAGGGCGTCAGGTTGAGCAGCAAACCTGCCACTATCGCCATTAAGAGCTGGCCGGCGATGAGTAAAGAGGGAATTTGATCCATCACTCAGCTATTCCCAGCCCCTTCCCACCCTTCCTGGCCGGAACGTCCGGTCTGACCCCGCCATTGGCTGCTTGCATACTTAAACAGCAGATTTTTTGAGTGCTCATATCTCTTCTCCATATAGACCCCGTCCTTTGAGTTATTGGCAAACGTCAGCTATCGGTAACGATTATCGCATCGGCTTCAGGCATCGCGAAGAGCTGAGATGACATTAAAGAATTTTACACAGGCGAGGCTGCCCTGTAAGTTGGAAATATGAAGTCCTACATGCGCTCCTTCCTTGTCCTGCTGCTAGTGCTCGCGCTTCCGATCAACGGGATGGCGCAATTGCTCATGCCGGTTGGGTCGTCAGCGCATCACGTAATGCCTGATAGGGTAGGCATAGAGGCTATGGCAGCCAGCCACGCGTCGATGGCTGGCGTCAGCGGTGCTGAACACGAGTGCTGTGAAGCGAATGAGCATGGAACGGCGACCGTCTGCAAGACGGGCCAAGAATGCAAAACTGCAAGTATCCTTCAGCTTGTCTCAGTAAAAGCCCAGCTGATGCCTGCTGCTAAACCCGTGACCACTCCCTATAACGGCCTGATCCCCTCTAGCCTTTTAGACGCCGTCTGGCATCCACCCCGCGTCTAATTCCGATCAATTATAGGAACCGCCCGAGTGAGCATTCGGGCCGGCTACCGCGCGCCTTTGGCTCGCATGAAAGATCAGGAATCCTTCGCAAATGAAACCCCGTATTTATTGGGCGCCGCCGTACGTGGCCGCCTTGATCATGGGCGCGCTCTCGTTTCCAGGGTTAGCGTCCGCTTTGACCTTAGAACAAGCTCTGAGCGTGGCCGAGCAAGACGCGCCTTCGCTGCATGCGCAAGCCGCCAACCTGGTGGCCGCACGCAGCGCTGCAATCCCTGCCGGCGAGCTTCCTGACCCAAAACTTAAGCTTGGACTGCAAAGCGTGCCCATCGAAGGTGACGCTCGCTGGCAGTTGGAGCAAGAGGCCATGACCATGCAAATGGTTGGGGTCATGCAAGATGTGCCAAACCGAGCGAAAAGGCGCGCTCGTGTCGAGGCCGCGCAGGCTAGTGTTGCGCTCGCAAACGCCCAGCAAACGGTTGAACGTCTCGGTGTGCGCCAAGCAACCGCCGAGGCATGGATCGCTAGCTTCGCGGTCGAGCAGAAGCTAAGCCTTTTCAAGCAGCTTTACAGCGAGAATCAGCTCCTTTCGCGGGCTGTTGAGGCCCGCATTGCTGGCGGCAGCGGACAAACCGCAGACAGCGTACTTCCGAGGCAAGAGGCAGCATTGCTGGCTGAACAAGAGGATGAGCTGCTGCGTAACCAGGCTGTTGCGCGGGCCGGCCTCCGGCGCTGGATAGGCGAGCTAGCAGGCCAGCCGCTTACAGGTGACTGGCCGCAATGGCTTGCCGCCATTGATAACTATCAGCACAACCTGAACCGGCACCCGGCGTTACTCGCCTTCGACCCGATGACTCGTGAAGCGGAGGCAAAGGTTCACCAGGCCATCGCAGAGAAAACACCGGATTGGAGTTGGGGGATCGACTACCTGCGACGTGGCCGTGAGTACGGCGACATGGTGAACCTCAGCGTCAGCTTCGACCTGCCGCTGTTTACCAGCTCTCGGCAGGATCCGAAGATCGCGGCCGAACGAGCTCGCCTTGCCCAGATCGAGGCTAAGCGCCAAGCGACCTTGCGCCTGTACAACCAAGAGCTGAGTACTGACCTCGCTGAGTATCAGCGTCTGGACCGCGCACTCATCCGCCTCGACAAAACCTTACTACCCCTCGCTGAAGAGAAGGTCCGCCTTGCCATGGCCGATTACCGCTCCGGAAACGGTGAGCTGACCGCTGTGATCGAAGCGCGACGACAGCTTGTGGAGACCCGGCTACGGCATATTGACGTCGCCCGCGATCGATCGTTGAGCAATGCCCGCCTGCATTTCGCCTTTGGAGATACCCGACCATGACATTTCAACACAAGCGGCTGGTACTCGCCTTCAGTCTGCCTCTGATGATTAGCGCTGCAGCGCTAATCGGTCTGCCTACCGCAGCCTTCGGACAATCGCCTGCAGAAGAAGACAAGGAAGTGCTCTATTGGTATGACCCTATGGTCCCCCAGCAAAAGTTCGATAAGCCGGGCAAGTCGCCATTCATGGATATGGAATTGATTCCACGCTATGCAGATGAGGGAAGCGACGGGGCATCGATCAGTATCGACCCGAGCGTGACGCAGAATCTCGGCGTGCGCTTGGCAACCGTAACGCGTGAATCGATCAGCCAGTCGCTCGAAGCGACAGGCGCATTGATGTTCGACGAGCGACGCGTAGCGGTCGTGCAGGCGCGCGCCGGGGGCTTTGTTGAGCGCATCTATGACCGAGCGCCGGAAGACGTCATCAAAAAAGGAGCGCCGCTAGCCGATTTGCTGGTTCCCGAATGGGTTGCCGCACAGGAAGAGTACCTGGCGCTCAAAGGGATTGGCGAACCCCAGCTGCTCGCAGCGGCTCGCCAGCGGTTGCGCCTTGCTGGCATGCCGCCAGAAGTCATAGTGCAGCTAGAACGAACTGGTAAAGCGCGCCCTGTTTGGACAGTGAGGAGTCCAATAGGCGGCGTGCTGAACAGCCTCGACGTTCGCGAGGGCATGACCGTATCCACTGGTGCGTCTCTGGCACGTGTTAATGGGCTGGAAAAGGTATGGTTAGAGGTTGCGGTGCCTGAGGCGCAGGTTGCAAATGTGGCGCCTGGGCAGCTGGTCAACGCGCGCCTCCCGGCCTTTGCAGGTGAAGTTCTGGAAGGGACGATCCAGGCCGTACTACCACAAGCCAACTTGGATAGCCGTACTGTGCGCGTCCGGGTTGAACTGCCTAATCCGCAACAACGGCTTCGTCCCGGCATGACGGCCGAGGTGACGTTGAGTCGCAACGTCGAAGATGTCTTGGTCATCCCGTCCGAGGCGGTCATTCGCACCGGTCGGCGCGCATTGGTGATGCTGGCCGAGGATCAAGGCCGTTACCGCCCGATTGAGGTTCGCACAGGCCGGGAATTCGATGACCAGACAGAGGTGCTTGAAGGGCTGGAAGCCGGTCAGAAGGTCGTGGCGTCCGGTCAGTTTCTCCTGGATTCAGAGGCGAGCCTACGCGGGCTGACCGCTCAGGGTTTGGAGGAGCCTGCAACTTCTACAGAACCTGCGCTGCACGAGGCTGAAGGTACGATCGTCAGCCTGGAAGATGGCATGGTTGGCCTGTCGCATGGGCCGTTCAAGACGCTGAACATGCCTGGGATGACAATGTCCTTTCCGGTTGCAGATCAATCGCTCCTAACAAAGTTGCAGACCGGCGATCACGTCCGTGTCGGCGCGCGTGAAAGCGAAGAGGGCCTGGTCATTGAGCACATCGAGAAGCTGGGGGGCCAGCCATGATCGCAGCCATAATTCGCTGGTCAGTGGCCAACCGCTTTCTGATCCTGCTGGCTACTGTGTTCGCGGTGGCTTGGGGTGTCTGGTCGGTCAAAAACACCGCTGTTGATGCATTGCCAGACCTTTCCGACGTTCAGGTCATCATCCGCACGCCATACCCCGGGCAGGCGCCCCAGATCGTTGAGAATCAGGTCACCTACCCACTGACGACGACCATGCTGTCTGTCCCCGGCGCAAAGACGGTCCGCGGCTACTCCTTCTTCGGGGATAGCTACGTGTACGTCCTGTTTGAGGACGGCACCGACCTCTATTGGGCCCGTTCTCGGGTGCTGGAGTACCTGAGTCAGGTGCAGAGTCGGCTTCCCGCCGCCGCCAAACCCGCTTTGGGCCCTGACGCCACAGGTGTCGGCTGGATCTACCAATATGCTTTGGTAGACCGAACGGGCAAACATGACCTCTCGCAGCTGCGCTCTTTGCAAGATTGGTTCCTGCGCTATGAGCTCAAGACACTGCCCAACGTGGCGGAAGTCGCGCCCATAGGCGGGATGGTCAAGCAGTATCAGGTCGTACTGGATCCCGTGCGCATGGCAAGCAGGGGCGTGACGCAGCAGCAGATTGCAAAGGCGATCGATGAAGCCAACCGTGAAACCGGCGGGAGTGTTCTGGAACTCGCAGAAACCGAGTTCATGGTCCGTGCGACCGGGTATCTCAAGACACTCAAAGACTTTCGAGCCATTCCTTTGCGTCTCGACGGCGGCGTGCCTGTGACGCTAGGGGACGTTGCGCATATCCAGCTCGGCCCGGAAATGCGCAGGGGTATTGCCGAGCTTGATGGCGAAGGTGAGGTAGTCGGTGGAGTCGTTATCCTGCGTAGCGGCAAGAACGCTCGGGAAACCATCGCTGCCGTTCAAACCAAGCTCGATGAGCTCAAAGCGAGCCTTCCCGAAGGCGTCGAAATCGTCACGACGTACGACCGTAGCAAGCTGATCGACAGTGCCGTTGAAAACCTCACCCACAAGCTCATCGAGGAATTCATTGTCGTTGCGCTGGTTTGCGCAATATTCCTGTGGCACCTGCGCTCATCTCTGGTTGCGATCGTTTCGTTGCCGATCGGCATCCTGATTGCTTTTGTGATCATGCAGCGGCAAGGCATCAACGCCAACATCATGTCGTTGGGCGGCATCGCGATCGCGATCGGAGCGATGGTCGACGCGGCAATCGTCATGATCGAAAACGCCCACAAGCACATCGAGGGCTGGCACAAGCGGCATCCTGGCTCAACTTTGAAGGGCCAAGAGCACTGGAAGGTCATTACTGACGCGGCTGTTGAAGTGGGGCCGGCACTGTTCTTCAGCCTGCTGATCATCACGCTGTCGTTCATACCAGTGTTCACCCTGGAGGCGCAGGAAGGCCGACTGTTCGGTCCGCTGGCGTTCACCAAAACCTACGCAATGGCGGCGGCCGCTGGCCTTTCCGTCACGCTGGTTCCAGTACTCATGGGTTATTGGATACGGGGCAAAATCCCGGATGAACACCGCAACCCACTCAACCGTGGCCTCATCTGGATCTACAAGCCGGCCCTGGACGCGGTACTGCGCTGGCCCAAGGCGACTCTGCTGGTGGCTGTTCTGGTCTTCCTGACAGGCTTGTGGCCGGCCTCTCGCCTTGGTGGGGAGTTCTTGCCCCCGCTGGATGAAGGTGACCTCCTTTATATGCCCACTGCGCTTCCAGGCCTCTCCGCTCAGAAGGCTTCTGAGCTACTGCAGCAGACGGACCGGCTCATAAAAACGGTTCCAGAAGTTGCACACGTGTTCGGTAAGGCTGGTCGAGCCGACACCGCTACAGATCCCGCCCCGCTGGAAATGTTCGAGACGACCATTCAGTTCAAGCCGAAGGATCAATGGCGCCCTGGGATGACGCCTGACAAGCTGGTTGAGGAGTTGGATCGCACCGTACAGGTACCTGGATTAGCCAATCTGTGGATCCCGCCGATTCGAAACCGTATCGATATGCTGGCGACGGGTATCAAGAGCCCGATCGGGGTGAAAGTGTATGGCACTGACTTGGCACAGATCGACAAAGCCACCCAGGCAGTGGAAAAAATCGCCAAAACGGTGCCTGGGGTCAGTTCGGCGCTTGCTGAGAGACTGACCGGCGGCAGGTATATCGATGTGGATATCGATCGTGTCGCCGCCGCACGCTACGGCCTGAATATCGCGGACGTGCAATCGATCGTGGCCGGTGCCATCGGTGGTCAAACCATTGGTGAAACCGTGGAAGGGCTCGCCAGGTATCCGATCAACCTCCGCTATGGCCGCGAGTGGCGCGACTCGATAAGCGACCTGCGCAACCTGCCTATCTACACGCCGCAAGGCAGTCAGATCACCCTGGGGACTGTGGCCAAGGTACAGGTGACCGACGGACCGCCCATGCTCAAAAGCGAAAATGCCAGGCTGTCGGGTTGGGTTTACGTCGACGTCCGTGGTCGCGACATGGCGGCTGTGGTCCGCGATCTCAGGGAAAGGATCAGCGAAGGTGTCCAGCTTGAGTCCGGCATGAGCATCAGCTATTCCGGGCAATTCGAATTCATGGAGCGCGCTAACGCGAAGCTGAAGCTCGTCGTGCCGGCAACCTTGCTGATTATTTTTGTCTTGCTCTACCTCACGTTTGCCCGCTTCGGGGAGGCGCTGCTCATCATGGCCACGCTGCCATTCGCTCTGACCGGGGGCGTCTGGTTCCTATATCTGCTCGGGTACAACCTATCCGTAGCGACAGGAATCGGATTCATCGCACTGGCAGGCGTTTCTGCTGAGTTCGGCGTCATTATGCTGCTGTATTTGAAGAACGCCTGGACGGATCGGGTTAACGCTGGAGCCCATGGCGAAGGCGTCCTGCTCGACGCCATTCGTGAAGGTGCTGTCCAGCGAGTGCGCCCCAAGGCCATGACCGTCGCCGTGATCATCGCTGGCCTGCTGCCCATCCTTTGGGGCGGCGGGACCGGCAGCGAAATCATGAGCCGTATTGCCGCGCCCATGGTGGGCGGGATGATCAGCGCGCCGTTGCTCTCCCTGTTCGTTCTGCCGGCAGCCTATCTGCTGATGCGCCGCCGGCAATTGCGTACCACCCCCAAGCAAGCAACCAACCCCACTGGAGAACATCCATGAATATCAAGCACATCACTCTCGCCACACTGCTTCTGGTACCGGCCGCCTATGCTGCTGACAAAGAGCCTATGCAGGGTATGCCGATGGATCACAAAAGCATGAACATGCCGATGGATCATAAAGACATGGATATGCAGATGGGCCAGAAACCAGCCGGACAGACGGCCACTGCGACCGGCACGGTCAAGAAGGTAGATACGGAAAAGGGAACCGTCACTATTGCCCACGGCCCGGTCGAGGCGCTGGGTTGGCCATCTATGACGATGGGTTTCAAAGCGAAGCCTGATCAGCTCCAAAAGTTAAGAGAAGGAGACCAGGTCGAATTCGAGTTCACCTCGAAAGGCATGGATTCCACCATTACGCGTATCGAAAAACGGTAAGCACAGAAAGCGACCGCCGCAGACGCGGCGGTCGTACCAACAAAAAAATGAGCGATTACAGCTTTGTAACCTTGGCAACAGCTTCTTGTAAGTATTAACCCGGCAATCAAATACACCAAATCATGCTGCGTAGGCGATACGTGGATGCCGGAAATAAGAACGGATTCTTTGAGGGCGTAATTGCAATCGTCTCATGACCGAGCGAACACGCCTTTCA
>Ga0181597_10004404_pt1 | contig 14001 bp, 7 predicted proteins | sample 041ome_5_FD_148647 | JGI IMG/M metagenome (GOLD analysis project Ga0181597, IMG submission 148647) | Coastal salt marsh microbial communities from the Groves Creek Marsh, Skidaway Island, Georgia - 041403US metaG (spades assembly) | ecosystem: Environmental > Aquatic > Marine > Intertidal zone >... | reverse complement strand
TGTGATCGCTGAAGATATTCAGACCCTCGCCTTGCCTGTGCTGCGGCATCGCATCGTTGTTGGCTTCGCTGCTGAGAGTGAAGGTGTCACGGCGGACGACATCATCAAGCGAATCCTCGAAAACACACCTGCCCAGGAGGACGAGCTTGTCCACGACGCTCGGTTCCAAACGATTTTTGCCTCCTGAGGCGATTGCTCGCATCGCTCGCCTGGAACTGCGGGCGCGGGTTGTTGTTGAAGGCGTGCTCTCCGGACTGCACAAGAGCCCCTACAAGGGGCAGAGCGTGGAGTTCTTGCAGCATCGTGAATACACCAAGGGCGACGACCTGCGACGGGTCGACTGGAAGGTGTGGGCGCGGCAGGACCGCTACTACGTCAAAGAGTTCGAGGAAGAGACCAACCTGCGGCTGTTTCTGGTGGTGGATGCCTCGCGGAGTATGAACTACTCGCATGGCACATCAGCCAAGCCGGCCCTCTCGAAGTTTGACTACGCCGCCACGATGGCCGCGAGCTTGGCCTGGCTCGCCCTGTCGCATGGCGATGCTGTTGGCTGCACCACCTTTGACAGCACGGTGCGGGCAAGCCTGCCGCCGCGAACGCGTCGCACCCAGCTGCAGGGTGTGATTGAGATGCTGGAGGCGGAGCGGTCAGACCAGCCAACCGCCTTCCTGCCAGTGCTCAGGCAGCTGGCGGAGACCATGCCCAAGCGAGGGCTTGTGGTGCTGATCTCCGACCTGCTCGGAGACCAGTCGGCCGGGGGAGATCCTGGTGGCGTGGAGAACATCCTCAAGGGCCTGACGATGCTTCGACGTCGCGGCCACGACGTGGCGGTGCTGCATGTGATGGACTCTGACGAGCTTGACTTCCCGTTTGATGGCCCGACCCGCTTTGAAGGGCTGGAGCTGCCGCAGCACATCGCCTGCAATCCGCGGGCGCTACGCGAAGGCTACCTGCAGGCTGTGGAAGAGTATCTCGCCGCGGTGCGTCGTGGCTGTGCAGGCATGCGTTGTGACTACAGCCTCGTGCGGACAGACCAGCCTGTTGATGCGGCCCTGATTCGTTTCCTCTCACAGCGAGCCTCGATGGCCGTTTGAGCTCGCGATGCCAACCTTTGATTTTCCATCGGTGTTGTGGTGGGGGCTGCCAGTTGCGGCGGCACCGCTGCTGATCCATCTGATCAACCTGCTGCGGCATCGCACCGTCGACTGGTCGGCGATGGAGTTTCTCCTGGCCAGCCAGCGGAAATACCGCACCCGCGTGCTGCTCAAGCAGCTGCTGCTGATGGCGATGCGGGTGGCCGCGATCGCTGGGATCGCGATGGCCTTGGCTCAGCCACGGTGGCGGTCGGCGCTGGCCGGGTTTCTCGGTGGTGAGCAGACGACACACATCCTGCTGCTCGATGACAGCTACTCGATGTCGGAAGAGACGGTCGAGGAGTCCTGCTTTGACCGGAGCCAGGAGGTGGCTCTGCGGCTTCTCGATGAGTTTGCCGCCGCGGGCAGTGGACAGTCGTTGGCCGTGGGACGGTTCTCACGCCTGGCGCAGTCAGCGGCCGATGGCTTCGACTTTGTGCCACAGCCGCTCACGCCGGAGATTGCCGCCGAGGCTCAACGGCTGATTGAGTCGGCCCAGCCGTCGCAGTCCGCCGCAGGCCCTCGCGAAGCGATCGCCGCAGCTGCCGAGTTTGCCACGGCAGGCGATGGCACGAAGACAGCAGTCTGGGTGCTGAGCGACTTCCGTGATCGCAACTGGCGAGCCGCCGATGAGACTGCCAGCCTGCTGAGGCAGATCGCTGATGCTGGTGGGGAGATTCGCTTCATCGACTGCTCACCGCGGCCAACGGCAACGCCTCGGCCCAACTTCTCCGTGGAGTCAATCAGCCTAAACGGCGGCGTGCCGGCCGCAGGCGTTGTCTTGCCACTGGAAGTGACGGTCCGAAATCACAGCAGCATGCCGAGTGGTGAACTGCAGCTTGATCTGCGGGAAGACGGAGTGCCCCGGCCTGGCCTGCGGTTTGATTCGATCCCGGCCGGTGCAGCGGCAAGCCAGCGGTTTGATGTACGGTTTCCAGAGACGGGTGAGCATGCCCTGCAGGCGTCACTCTCGACCGATGTGGTTATCGTTGACAACACACGATCAGCGGTCGTCTCGATCGCGGAGTCACGGGAAGTGCTGCTTGTCGATGGAGCCACCGTGCCAGGGGAACGCGGGGGAGATGCCTTCTATCTCGCTTCGGCCTTGGCCCCGGGTGGTGGTGCCCCAACGGGGCTCGCGATCCAGATCGATTCGCAGCGGGCGCTGACGCGGGAATCGCTCGATCGCTACGACACGATCTGGATGCTCGATGTGCCCTCGCTCGATCCGCCTGAGGTGGAGGCGTTGGAGGCGTATGTGCAGGCTGGCGGTGGTGTCTGCTTCTTTGTGGGACCACGAACGCTGATCGAGAGCACCAACACACGGCTCTATCGCGACGGGCAAGGGCTCTTTCCGGTGCCGCTCGCTGGCGACGTGGAACTGCTTGCGGAGGTAACCAGCCGCGGCGGTGACCGTGTCGCTGATGTTGTCGTCGAAGACCATCCTGCTGTGGCGGTGCTCAGCGGACGCCGTAATCCTCTGGTGGCTTCAGTCCGCGTCGATCGACTGATGGCCGTCGACCGCAGCTTTGAGCCAGCCGAAGGAAGTGGGCTGCGACGTCTTCTGTCGTTGCGGACCGGAGCTCCCCTGCTGCTGGAACAGCCTTTTGGTGAGGGGCTGGTGGCCGTGGCCCTGACCACCGCCGCGCCTGAGTGGAACAACTGGGCTCGCGGGAATCCCAGCTGGGTGGTGGTGATGCTCGAACTGGAGTCGCACCTTGCCCAAGGCCGCCGTGCTGCTGCATCGGCGACGGTGGGCGACCCGATTGAAATCGTGCTGCAGGAGGGGCTCGATGAACCCCAGGTCGATTTCGTGGTGCCGCCCGATGACAGCGTGATCCACCTGGAGGCCGGACGCGGCAGCGAAGGTCGGCTTGCAGCCACCCTTCGCGAGACCGGTGTGGCAGGACTCTACGCAGCCCGCTGGCGGCAGCAGGATGGTGTGGAACAGAGCCGGGTCATCGCGGTCAACGTCGATCCTGCAGAAGGAGAGCTGGCCACCGTGACCCAAGACCAGCTCGACCGTGTGCTCGCGGGCGTGCCCTACACGATCGAACGGGCAGAATCGATGCAGGAGGACCGGGAGAACCTGGCCGGAGCCTCGCTGACCACGCCGCTGCTTTACCTCCTGGTGATTCTGTTGCTGCTGGAACAGGTGGTGTCGTATTCCGCCAGCTACCATCCCGTCTCGAGGAAACGCTAGGCGACCGCCGCGACTCTGTAGCCATGACATTCGCATCCCTTCTCCTTGCTGCCACTGACGTGACCCGTCAGCGGCTCACCAGTGGACGCCTCGACGGCTTCACCGAATGGTGGCAAGGCCCCCTGACCTTGCTGGTCGTCTGCGGGATCGGGGCGGTCACTGTCTGGCTCTACCGTCGTGATGCCGCCGAACTCTCTCCGCGTCTGGCCATCACGCTAGCGGCGTTGCGAATTGGGGCTTTGCTCTGCCTGCTGGCTGCCTGGCTCGACTTTGAGAAACGGTCAGAGCATGAGCTGATCTTTCCGTCGCGGGTGGCGGTGCTGGTGGATTCCAGTGCCAGCATGGCCTTGCCGGAAGCGGCGGTCACAGACGCACCGGCAGAGGCTGCGGGCAGTGAATCTGCGGGCAGTGAGACTGCAGAGCCTGCGGCGATCGCTGGCGAGGCGATGGTGGCTCCGCGAGGGTCGCGGCTCGCGGGAGCGATGCGGCTGCTGGAGGCCGAAGGGCTGCTCAACGCGCTTGGTGACACCCATGAGATTTCCCTGTGGCGATTTGATGCAGGTGCAGAGCCGTTGGCGGTGATGCCGCTCCGCGGAGACGCGACGGAGGAGCCCAGCACAACCACGGAGCAGGCGACCACGGATCAGGCGACGGCTGACAAGGCTGACGATCCATTACCCTTGCGGTGGCAGGACCAGATCAGACCGAATGGCTTCGAGACACGGCTGGGCGAAGCCTTGTTGCGGGTCGCGGATCGGGAGCCGCTCGATGTTCTCGCAGGCGTGATCGTGCTCACCGATGGAGCCACGAATGCCGGTGTCGATCCGCGGGCGGCTGCGGTGGAACTTGTCGAAGCGGGCGTGCCGGTTCTCCCGCTGGGGCTTGGCACGGAGCAGCTGCCGGCCAATGTCCGCGTGGCAGACGTGGCGGCACCATCACGGGTGTTTCCTGAAGACCGGTTTGCGGTCACGGCGTCTCTGCAGCAGCAGGGATTCGGGGGCCAGACGGTCCGCTGCGAGCTGCTGGAGACCGAAGGTGACGCCATCGACGGTGGGCGGCTGATCGATGCAGTCGACGTACGGCTGGCCGATGATGGCGAGCTGGCTGCCGTGCGGTTTGATGTGCCCGGCCTGAGCACACCCGGTCGACGCAGCCTGGTGGTGCGAGTGACGCCGCAGGCCGCGGTGAACCGTGATGACAATCCGCGTGATAACGCACAGGCCACTGAGGTGGAGGTCATCGACCAGGTGACCGAGGTGCTCCTGATGGCCGATGGGCCGACGCGTGAGTATCAGTTCATGCGGAATGTGCTCAAACGGGATGAAAGCTTTGCCGTTGATGTGCTGCTCTCCACCGCTCGCGAGGGTTCCTCGCAGGATGCCCGCGCGATCCTGCAGTCGTTCCCGCAGACGCCAGAAGACCTCGACCGGTACGACGTGATTGTGGCCTTCGATTTCGACTGGCGGGAACTCACGGCCATTGAACTGGCTCGGCTGGAGCGATGGGTGGAACGCGAGTCAGGCGGACTGGTGCTGGTGGCAGGGCCTGTGAGCATGGAAGGCTGGCTCTCTGCAGCACAAGCCGACGTGATCCGCAAACTCTCGCCCGTGGAGCTTCGCAGTCAGCCGCGGCTCCTGCTCGACGCGCCGGTCAGTCGTGAAGAGCCAATGCCCTTGGACTTCACGCCAGACGGACTCGATGCAGAGTTTCTCTGGCTGGGAGATAGCAGGCTGGCGAGCCAGACGGTGTGGGGCGAGTTTCCTGGCGTCTATGCCTGCTACGACGCAGATGAGGCGAAGCCGGGCGGAACTGTCTATGCCCGCGGGCGACGCTCCGAGTCGCTGCTTGGAACGAGTGAACGGAATCCCATCTTCCTGGCGGGGCAGTTTTATGGATCGGGGACCGTGTTCGCACTCGGCAGCGGCGAACTCTGGCGGCTGCGGGCGATTGACATCGCGGCCTTTGAACGGCTGACGACCCAGCTCGTGCGACATGTGTCGCAGGGCAGGCTGCTGCGAGGCTCGCGGCGGATCCAGCTGCTGGTGGACCGCGATCGCTATGCCCTCGGGGCGACGATCGATGTGCGGATTGTGCTGCAGGAGGATGTGCCCGCGGGTGTGCAGCCACGGTGTGAGCTGGTCAGTCCTGATGGCTCGCGGCAGCTGCTGCAGCTGACCGCCGATCCGGCGCGGCCCGGTGAGCTTCGTGGGTCGTTCCTCGCAGCCAGCGAAGGCAGTTGGCGAATCGAGGCTGCCCTGCCGAGCACCGCCGCGGAATCACCGGAGGAGGCGGTTGTCTCGCGACGGATCGTGGTGCGACTTCCTGATCGTGAGCTGAAGTCTCCCAAACTCGACCGTGGCAGTCTGGAGCAGCTCGCTGGTGTCACCGGCGGTACGGCCCGCTTCCCGAGCCTGCAGGCCTGGTCCGCACGCGATACCCAGGCGATCGTCGACACGCTGCAGGATCGTTCGCGGCATGAGTTTCAGTCGGGAGCGATCGACACGGCGTTTAAGCAGACGCTGCACTTCGGGCTCTTGATCGTGGGGATCGGCCTGCTCTGCAGCGAATGGATCATCCGCCGCTTGGCGCGGCTCGCTTGACCGCCTTCCTGGATTATGAATCGGATCGTTCACGCATGAGTCACCCGACCGCACCGACGCCAGTCTCCGCCATCGAGCCCGCCCAGCTGCGGGCTGTTCGGCGGCTGCTCGCAGCTGTCCGCCGGCGGGTTGGCTGGTGGATTGTGGTTGAGGCGGCGGCGCTGGTGGGGCTCGCGGTGGCGGGCATCTTCTGGGGCTCCTTGCTAGTGGATCGTCTGCTGGAGCCACCCGCGTGGGTGCGGGTGGGTATGGTGGCGGGTGGCGTGGCCGGCCTGCTCTGGATTGCCCGTCGCAAGCTGGTCGACCGCATCCGCACGCGACTGAGCAGCCGCTCTTTGGCCTTGTTGGTGGAGCGACACCATCCTGCGTTTCACGAGAGTCTGGTGACCACCGTTGAACTCGGTCTGGAACGGGCGTCCTCGACACGTTCTGACCCAGTCGATGCGGGCCTGCTCGCGGAGACGGTCGCTGCCGCCGTGGAGCAGCTGCCGACGGTGCGGCTGAGAGGCCTGTTCCGTGGCCGTGAGCTGAGCACGCTGCTGTTTTCCGGGCTGATGGCCCTGACCACGATCGCGGCCTGTGTGGCCCTCAGCCCAGACACCGCCTCGCTCTGGCTGCGGCGGGTGGTGCTGCTTGACGACACTCCCTGGCCCCGTCGTTCCCGGCTGGTCGCGACCGACTTCCCCAACGGCGTGCGAGTCGTGGCCCGCGGCAGCGATGTCGATGTGGTGGTTGCGGCTGACACATCGATGCTGGTGCCGGATGTGGTCGATATGCGATGGCAGCTTTCGGGGGCGTCACGGTCTGCCCGAATGGGACGCCGTGGTGCGCCGGCGGACGGGCTGCAGCTCTACGGTCATGTGATTGAGTCGGTGAGCGAAGACATTGTGTTTTCGGTCCGTGGTGGTGATGCCCGGCTGGATGGCTTGCGACTGGAGGTGGTCGATCCACCAGCGCTCTCGGAGCTGACGATCGACTACACGTTGCCCGATTATCTCGGCGGTGGGCAGCGGCGGGCTGCGGCCTCGGGCATCGTGCAGGTGCCGCAGGGTTCGACGGTGAACATTGTCTGCCGTTCGACCAAGCCATTGCAGGCTGCGGGGATCAGTGAGCTGGTGGCGGGCGAGCCGGTGAGTCTGGCTGTGGTGGAGCAGAACGAGACGGACGCAGCGATGTCGGCTGTTCAGATGATTGAGGCCTCGCTGCCAAACCTGACCGGCGAACATGCGATCAGCGTTAGCCTGATCGATACCGACGGCATCGCCAACACGCAGCCGATCGGCTTTCTGCTCTCGGCTCGGCCCGATGAGTCACCGCAGGTGGCGATGCAGCTGCATGGTGTTTCCACCGCGGTCACCACCGCGGCACGGGTGCCACTGGTCGGCCGGGTGAGCGATGACCATGCGCTGGCGGCGATCACGATCGATGTTGAGCGGGAGCGACCGGATGCCTCTCCTCAGACCGAGACACGCCCCGTGCCCCGCTGCCGCGGCGGAGAGCCTCTCGTGGAGTTTCTGGCAGACAACCCAGAGGTGGTCGAGCTGACGCCGCTGGAGCTTGCTGTTGGTGACACGCTGCGGATCTGGATGACGGCACGAGACACCGCTGCCTTGGCTGACGGCCCACATGTGACCCAAGGTGATGCCTGGAGTTTGGCAGTCGTGACCCCCGCTGAACTGGCGGCCATGCTCGAGGCCCGAGAACTGCTGCTGCGGCGGCGGTTTGAGAGCGTGCTCGCCAACCTGACCGAGGCTCGCGACAGCTTTGAGTCTGCGGAGAAGCCACTTGCCGCTCGGCTCGGACAGGCGGCAGCGCGTGCAGGTGGTGAAACAGGTGAAATCGCGGAGGCATTCGCCATGATTCACCTGGAGTTTGACAACAACAGCCTGCTGACGGCCGAACTCGATACACGGCTGCTCTCGCAGATTGCCATGCCGCTGGCGGACCTTGCGGAGAAAGACCTGCCGGCATTGGTGGCCAAAACACGCGTGCCGATGACGGCTGACGACACGGCCGGCCGGCAGCAGCTGGTGACCCAGACGGATCTCGTGCTGACCAAGCTGAGAGCGGTGCTGGATAGAATGATGGAGTTGGAGACGTTTAACGAAGTGGTCGATCTACTGCGGTCGGCGATCTCCGCTCAGGAGGAGATCCGGCAGGAGACCCGAGACACCGAAAAGGAGCGGGCTCGCGCGTTGCTCGAAGACCTATGAGAGCCGTCGCTCATCTGACGCAGATCTTCACCTCGGGCAGAACTCTGTGGAGTCTGCTCTGCATGCTGGCATGTCTGGCGGTGGCGGCGTTGCCAGGTGCTGCCCAGGAGCCTCAGCCTGGACCCGGTGGTGCGGGAGATCTGCCGTCACTTGCCGAGCGTGAGGCCTCGCTTGCTGAACGCTATCGCAATCTCGAGCGTTCACTGCTGAGGCTTGCCGACCTGATGGCTGCCAGCGATCCGCAGCGAGCAGCCCTATTGCGATCGGCGTTCGAACGATCAAGCAGCCTCGGAGTAGGTGAACGACTGGAGGTGATCGCGTCACTGCTGGAGGAGGGGCAGTTCATCGCGGCACGCAGCGAACAGACCGACACCCTCAGCCGAATGAAGCAGATCCTCGACCTACTCGAGTCTGGTGATTCCGACCGACGACGGACATCGGCCAAAGAAGAGATCAAAGCCTATCTGCAGCAGCTCGACACGCTGATCTCACGCCAGCGGGAGATCGGAGGCTCCACAGAGTCTGGCGGCGACGCGGAAGACCTCGCCGAGCGTCAGGAGTCGCTGGGCACCAACGCTGAAGACCTCGCAGCTGAACTCGGTGGCTTTGCTGATCGCATGGACCCGCAGTCGGAAGCCGAGGGAAGCGGCTCGACACCTGCTGGCGAAGGTCAGCCGCAGCAGGGCGAATCGCCTGCGGGAGAGCAGGAGGGCGAACAGTCGCCCAGCGGTGAGCCACCGTCCGGTGAGACTCCCGAGGGACAACAGGGAGAGGGACAGCAAGGACAGCAAGGACAGCAAGGACAGCAAGGACAGCAAGGACAGCAGTCGGAGGCCGAACAAGAGCCGCCGATCGAGGGCGATGACGACGCGTCTCGCGCCCGTCGCACGCAGCAACGACTCCAGGCTGCTCAGAAGCGGATGGAGGAGGCTGGTCGCAAGCTCGAGCAGGCGAAGCGAGACGAGGCGACCGAAGAGCAGGAGCAGGCCCTTGCCGAACTTGAGAACGCCCGCGCCGAACTTGAAGAGATCCTCAGGCAGCTGCGTGAAGAAGAGGTGGAGCGACTGCTCGTTCAGCTGGAAACTCGGCTGCGGAAGATGCTGCGGATGGAACGGGGCGTGTTGGCTGGACTGGAACAGCTCACCGCGGCAGGGAAGACGGGCACCGAGCGTGAGCGTGAACTTGAAGCCGTTCGACTGGGACGTGAGCAGCAGGCGGTTGCCGCCGAGGCGATGAGGGCACTGCTGCTGGTGCGAGATGACGGCTCTGCCGTGGCCATTCCCGAGGCGCTCGAACAGGTTCAGGATGATGCGACGCAGGCCGGCCGTCGCCTCGAACGCAACGACACCGGTGCCAGCACCCAGGCCCTTGTTCGAGATCTCGTCGTCAGCCTCGAGGAAATTCTTGACGCCGTTGAGAAGGTGCAACGAGAGCAGGAGCAGCGTGAGCAGCAGCAAGGGCAGGGAGGAGGCCGACCGGCAGACCCGGGTGAGCAGCCCCTCGTCGACAAACTCTCGGAGTTGAAGATGCTCCGCACCCTGCAGATGCGGATCAACTCCCGCACCCGACGTTATGCCGATCTGCTGGCGGATGGCGTGGAGCGAGCTGAGCAGCCCGAACTTCTCGATGCTTTAGATCGGCTCTCGCGTCGCCAGCGAAAAATCGAGCGTGCTGCCCACGACATAGTCTCAGGGCGGACAGAATAGCTGCCTTTGCAGAGGCGGGCTCTCCGGCATCCACAGATCTGCGATTCGCCCGGTTCTCGCCGCATCGGTATCATCAAGAAGGTCGAAAGAGGTCTCTCAGAGACCAGGCTCGAAGTGGTCGAGAAAAGGAGGCTTGCCGCGATGAACTGCACGAGATCAGGCCTCATTGTGCTGCCATGGAGGAGGTTCACAGTTCCGCTCTGGCTGGCTCTGCTGATCCTGAGCTGTGGTCTGTCTGTCTGTCAGGCTGACGATCCTCCTGGGACGGAAACTGAGGAAGATTCGCTGGTGCGGCGTGCCACCTGGGAGATGCCGTCGTGGGACACACTTCGAGCCCGCACACGAGCCTGGATTGAGGCTCGCGCTGACGCAGCCCCCGACGCGGGGCGGCTCGAGCGAGCGCGGGCTCTCTGGCCAGCTGACGAACCGTTTGACGATCCGACCACCGATCGACTCGATCGGTGTGCTGCGAGCATGGCGTTGCTCGACCCGCGGGCGGCAGGCCTGGTGGCTGCAGCAGAGCGTCCGGAGACCGTGGATCCCGGCTGGCTGAAGGAGGTCGCCGCAGGGGATGACCAGATGCTCGTTGAGGTGATGTCACTGTTCCACGGCCGGCAGCTCGTGCGACACGGCTTCTTTGATGAGGGACGTGTGTTCCTCACAGATCTCGATGTGGAGACCGCCGTCGATCCCGCTTCGCTGCTCTTCCATCGGGCCACCTGCGAGCACTGGCTGCTCGATGCCGAGTCTGGCCTGAACACGCTCGATCGACTGCTCGAGCAGTCAGAGGCGATTCCTGTTCGCTACGAGCGGATGGCTCGGCTGATGCAGTCTGATCTCCAGGCCCTGGAAGACGAGTCGCTCGACCACATTGCCCGACGCATGCGGGACATCACCAGAAGGCTCGACCTCGGGCAGGCAGGACCGCGTACCCAGTCGGTGCAGGATGGCGTGATTGAGTCGCTCGACAAAATGATCGCCAAGATCGAAGAACAGCAGCAACAGCAGAGCGAGTCGGGTGGTGCCGGAGGGGGCGCCGGCGGCAGCGGTGGCAGTAGGCCAATGGATGACAGCCAGGCCGCCGGCGGCAAGGGCCCTGGCGAGGTCGCTCGGAAAGACCTCGACGAAGGCGGCGAATGGGGCGACCTGCCACCACACGAACGTGAGGAAGCGCTGCAGCAGATTGCGCGAGAGTTTCCTCCGCACTATCGCGAAGTGATCGAGCACTACTTCAAGCGGCTGGCCTCGGGAGATGACTCTCCGTGAAGTGGCTGCACCTCCTCTCTGCCTCGCGGGCATGCATGCAGGTGACGCGGCCAGTGGTCTGGTTGCTGATGTTTTCTGCATGCCTGGTGCTGATTGCTGTCGGCCGGGTGGCGGTTGCGGAACAGGCAGACGAACCGCAGGCCTGGACCTTTGATGTTGCCGATGGTGGGCAGCAGACTGGACGCCTCGCCTCGCTGACACCCGCTGAGGTCGGCTTTGTCACCAGCGACGGTGAGGTGCGTGTGCCAGCGGTGTCGATCCGAGCATTGGAGCCGGTGGTGAAGCCTGCCGCCTCAACGGCGTCGGCTCGCATGTGGCTCACCGACGGGAGCGTTCTCGCCGGTGACAACCTGCTGCTGGAGGGCCGCGAACTCTCGCTGGAGCACGCCGGCACCACGCTTCGCGTGCCGCAGCAGGCTGTCTCCAAACTCGCATGGACGCTCGAGGGCGAGCCTCCGCCGGCCAGTCGAACGGCAGCGGCTGCTTGGCAGTCGGTGATTCCAGCGTCTGCCGAGAGTGACCTGATTGTGATTCGCAAGGCGGCAGATCCCACGCCGGTCTATCAGGCCGTGCCCTGCGCGATCCTCTCAATCGACGCAGAACATGTCACGGTCGCGCTCGACGACGACCGCATTCCGGTCAAACGAGAGCGGGTGGCGGGGCTGGTCTGGCTGCGGGCCGATGAGGATCTCGATCTGCAGGGGCCTGTCGTGGATCTTGTGGGAGGGCGTGTGCATGCCCGGGAGGTGCGGTATCTGCTGGAGGCCGACAGTTTTGAGATGACGACAGCCTGGTCGCAGAGCCTGGTCGTGCCGGCGGCTGCTGTTCGCCGCATCGACCTTGCCGCAGGCCGTACAGTCTCGCTGGCGTCGCTGGCCCCTGAGGACATGCAGGTAACACCGTTCTTTGCCGGGCTGGCTGCGGTGGATGAGCTGGCGGTTGCATTTGAGCCACGTCTGGTGCCGGCCGGGGAGAGCGGGCCCGGTGGCCAAAGTGGCCCGGCGATCGTGGTCATGCCACGGACCATCCTCCGCTGGAAGATGCCCTCGGGTGTCCGGCAGCTGCGATTGACGGCGATGGCCGAGCGGGTGCCAGCGGGTGGCGCTGATGTTGTGGTGGTGGTGGATGGCAGGGAACTCTTGAGACGCCGCCTGACGCGTGACACCGAGGCGGGCGAGTCGGTCGACGTTGATGTCTCGGGTGGGCGGCGGCTCGAGGTTCGCGTCGACTTCCCGGAGACTGCCACTGGCGGGCTCAGCGGGCTGGGGCATGTTGTGCTGATTGATCCGAGGCTTGAGAAATGAGAGATGCCACTGTGCAGATGCCACTGGTGAGGCCGGCCCGGTTGCCCGACGCCCCCGGTCGACTCCGTGGCGGGTGGCTGGTCTGCTGCAGCTGTGTGATGCTGCTGAGTCAAGCCCTTGTGGCGGATGGCCGTGAGGTGGCCGCTGAGGTGCTTGCGGCGCAGCAGCATCGCGTGGAGGTCGTTTCCAAAATCTCTGCTGCGACGGTTGCCGTCTTTGCTGGTGAGCAGGGAGGTGGCTCGGGCGTCATCGTGTCGCCCGATGGCTATGCCTTGACCAACTTCCATGTCGTGCAGCCGGCTGGGCTCGCCATGCGGTGTGGCCTCAACAATGGTCAGGTGTATGACGCAATCCTGGTCGGGCTCGATCCCACCGGGGATGTCGCGGTGATCAAACTCGTGGGGAGAGATGACTTTCCCTATGCACGCCTCGCCGACAGCGATGCGGTGCGGGTGGGGGATGCCTGCTACACCGTGGGCAATCCCTTCCTCCTCGCAAGTAACCTGCAGCCCTCGGTGAGCCTCGGCATCGTCTCCGGCACGCACCGCTATCAGTTTCCCGCAGGCACAATCCTTGAATACACCGACTGCCTGCAGGTGGATGCGGCTATCAACCCAGGCAACTCCGGTGGCCCGCTGTTTGACGCGGCCGGTGACGTGATCGGTGTCAACGGACGGGCCTCGTTTGAGAAGCGTGGTCGTGTAAACGTTGGGGTTGGCTATGCGATCTCGTCGAACCAGCTTCGCAACTTCATGGGCAGCCTGCGGAGTGGGCTGCTGGTCGATCATGCCACGCTGGGAGCGACGGTTGCCACAGGGGCTGATGGCAAGGTGTATGTCTCCGACATCCTTGAATCGTCTGACGCCTATCGGCGGGGCTTGCGGTACGACGATGAGATTGTGTCGCTGGCCGGCAGGCCTGTGCGGACAGTCAATGCGTTGAAGAACGTGCTGGGAATTCTGCCTGCGGGCTGGCGGGTGCCTCTGGTGTTTCGTCGCGAAGGACGTGTCGAGGAGATCAGGGTGCGGCTGGCACCGGTGCATGCGGCTGCGGAACTGGCAGAGATTGCTGCCGGACGTCGGCAGAGTGGTCCACCGCAGCGGCCTGGTGAGGGGCCGGCTGAAGAGGAGTCGCCCGTCGTGCCGAAGCTGCCCGAGCCGGTTCGCGATCTCTATGAGACCAAGACGGGCTTCAGCAACTACCACTTCAGTCGTCTGCAGCGTGACCGTGTGACCGCAGCCCTGCGGGCGTCGGTTGGTGATGAGAATCTCCGCGGCGTCTGGGAGATCGACGGCACACTTGAGGATGGGCGGCCATTTCGGATCGAGCTCTCTGATGTGCTGGCCACGATCGATCTGCCCACGGGCACGAGTCGTCTCGATCCTCGTGAGGCTCTCGACAAGAGTCCGGTGCCACCAGGGAGCGGCGGCATGCTGGCCGCTCTGGTCGTATGGCGAAAGCTCCTGCTTGACGGACCAGAGACTGTTGGTCGAACCGATGCGGTGGGGACTGCGCCGGTGTCCCCCGATCTGCTCCCTGTGAAGGCCGAGACCTCACTTGCAGCCCTGCTGCGGAC
>Ga0181597_10004397_pt1 | contig 14021 bp, 13 predicted proteins | sample 041ome_5_FD_148647 | JGI IMG/M metagenome (GOLD analysis project Ga0181597, IMG submission 148647) | Coastal salt marsh microbial communities from the Groves Creek Marsh, Skidaway Island, Georgia - 041403US metaG (spades assembly) | ecosystem: Environmental > Aquatic > Marine > Intertidal zone... | reverse complement strand
AGATCGTTTCGATGTGGGAGATCTGCACGTCGCGGCCGAGCCGGTGCCACACGATGCTCGCGAGCCAGTGCAGTTCTGTTTGCAGGGTGGTGGGAGCAAACTCGGCGTGCTAACTGATCTGGGCAGTATTACGCCACACGTGGTGGCCGCTTTTTCCGGTTGTGATGCGATGATGCTGGAGTTCAACCACGACCCCCATATGCTGGCAGAGGGGCCTTACCCAAGATCGATCAAAGCCCGAGTGGGCGGCGACTTTGGCCACCTTGCCAATGCACAAGCGCGCCAGTTTCTTGAGCATGCGGACACCTCAAACCTCAAGGTGTTGTTCGTGGCGCACATCAGTCAACAAAACAACCAACCTGAACTGGCAGATGCTGCTTTAGCGGGGTGGAGCCAATTGCACTCCTGCGCGGTGATTCATGCCACGCAGGAGACTGGGTTTGATTGGATAGATCTCAAAGTCGCTCCGGCACCCGCTGTCGCCAGCGCTCAAGCGTCCTGAGCTGGGGGTTTATGCTTCCAGCGGCGGTTTGACCACAGAAAGCTCTCAGGTTCTTCGCGGATCGTTTGTTCGGCGGCCCTGATGTAGGCCTCAATGATCGCTTCTTCGGTCATCTGACCCGGCGACTCGACAATTGGGATCAGGCTGAGGTGATAGTGTCCCCGGGATTTCCGGCGACAGCGAGCAAACATGACGGGGAACTCGGTAAGCTGCGCGATGGTCGCGGGCCCCCGGAAAAACGCCGTGGGCTGATGCAGCCAGTCTGTCCAATAGACATTATCTCGCTCTCCCGGCGACTGATCAGCGACCAACACGAGGGCGCGAAAGCGGCGTCGATTTTTCAACACGTTGCGCGCCACTTTCTCCATCAAAATGGGTTCACCGCCGAAGCGGCTCCGCACTTCGTAAGCAAACCGATCCGCACCCTCATTGTGCAGGCGGCGGTAGACGGGGTCGATGGGAATGTCTCCATGTGCGTTGGCGGCGTGCATCATCCACTCCCAATTGCCGAGATGAATGGTCAGTACGATGACCGATCGACTGCGACCCTGGGTCATGCGGTCGAGTTCATCAAGGCCCTCAACGGTGACTCTTCGTTTGAAGTCGGGCAGGTGCATACGCGACGCGTGCAGAATCTCAATGGTCACGTCGGTGAACTGACGATAAAACCGTAAGGCGATATCACGACGCCAGATGGCATCGCGCTCCGGGAAGGCATTCTGGAGATTGGTCTCAATGACCTGTGCTCGGTATCGGAATACATGCGCCAGCAAAAAAGCGGCGATGGCTGATAGGCCGTACTTAACGGGCAGCGGCAGCCAGGCAATGGCTTTGTAGAGCCAATAGGTCATGTCGACTGACAGTGAGACGGCAGCTTGAGTTGCAGACTCGTGGGGATATCGCTTCTCTTGGGGCACTGCAGCGCCGGATTGTTCGTCAGATTCAGGCTGCGCAACGTCGTCATTCTCAGCACCGGAATGGGGTCGACAATATCATTGTTGTCCAGCCATAACTGCTCCAATGCCTCCAAGCGTTCGAGAACCAATAAATTGCGGATCTGGTTGCCGCTGAGCTTGACCGAACTGAGTGCCGAAAATTGTTCGAGGCCATCCAGAGATTGGATGCCCGCTTCGCTGCAGTTGAGTATCTTCAATGCCAATGGGGAAGTGGCTTCATGATCCCAGACGGTTTGTTGCAGACAGCCGCGCAGCGCTGTATCCGCGACATTCTCCACCTTGATGACCGGGGCGGGCTCATAGACCGTGACATCATTGACAGTGATGTCGTATTTCTCCAGTTGGGTACAACCTGATAGCAACAGCGCGCCAAGTGAAAGGTATGCGGCGGCTAACCCTGTTGAGAATTGACTCATATAATGACTGCAACGGACTGACCTTCAGTCAATCATGGCCTCTCAAGCAATGCAAACGAACGCTGCAGATCCGCCGCCATCACGCGTAGTAGTCCTGCCGGTTGTGCCGGTTCAGGGAGAATCACCCAAGCGTGCGCAGGCGGTGGCACAGGCGTTGGGCTACCCATTTTTGCCACGCGTCGAATCATCGACGTTGCATTTGGTGGTGGGTGAGACGGACGCCTGGTTGGTACTGGATGGAACGACGGTGCGTCTGCAATTTGACTCAGCTGCTATGCGACATCGCCGGCGCGGTGGGCAGAACGAGCTACTCGGTCGTGCGATCGGTGTGAAGGCAGATCGCCAACCCCAAGTATGGGATGCGACCGGTGGTTTGGGCCGCGACGCCTTCGTGCTCGCCGACCTCGGGTGTGGGGTCACTGTGAGCGAGCGCGTGCCGGTATTGGCGTGGTTATTGAGTGCCGCTAAGAGCGCGGCGCTGGTCAGCAGCTATGCTCAGGTGCGAGAGGCAGCAGAGCGGATGAGTGTGCTGGCTGCGGATAGTCGCCTGCATCGTGTCCCGGAGGGCGCGGTGATCTACCTTGACCCGATGTTTCCCGAGCGCAAGAAAGCGGCGGCGGTCAAGAAGGAAGCTGTGCTGCTGCAACGCCTGGCCGACACGAGTGATGACGGCGAGGATCTATGGCAATGGGCCTGGCAACAACCTGCATCGCGCATTGTTGTAAAACGTCCCGTGCGTGCACCGGCGCTGGGAACTCAGGCACCGTCTCATTCCCTCACCGGTAAATCAGTGCGCTTTGACGTCTATGTTCGACCATCAGCGGGCGTGGACGGTCAAGATGAAGGTGAGTGACGTGAAGGGAAGTGGTTTCTGGATTGGCACAGAGTCGATGTGTGTTGAGGAGCTTCGATTGGCTGCCCTTCACCCCAGGCCCATTTTTTGTGGTCAATTGGCTGGCAGCGAACCGCAACGTAAAGCGGTCAGCGAAATCCGGGAAGCCGCTGTCGAAGGTCAGAGTCCGGCTGAGTGGCATGATGTCCCGTTACACACGACCATCGGGCAGGGTTTGATGCTGGATCTCATACGTCAGCGCAACCCTGTGGAGCAGATTACCTTGGCGCTGCCGGCGAGTCCGCCGGCGCAAGGTGCTATATCGACAGCGTCGGCACAGCCGCCTGACGCTAACTTGGGCGGCCATGTGGTGGATGCCCTGATCAGGTTGAGTCGTGGTGCACTCGTTGTGCTGGACTCCCAACTCGGCGGATGTATGACCATCCTGCGGCCGCCTTTGCCAGACAATGCCTGCCCTCTAGAGTTGGCACTCGATGCGTTTGTCGAGCAATTTGTGGTCGCAGAATCGCAGCAATGGGCGTCACGTGGGTTGCATTTGTCACTGCGGCGGTGAGTTCAGCTACCCAATAAGCGTTCGAGAATGCCCAGATAAATGTCGGTTAGCCGCGGTACGTCGGCCAATTTGACGCGCTCATTACACTGGTGAATGGTTTCATTAACGTGACCGACCTCGACCACTTGCGCACCACTAGGGGCAATAAATCGCCCGTCCGAGGTGCCGCCGCCGGTGGAGACCTCGGGATGACGGCCCGTGACCGCATCGATACTGTCGGTGACGGCTTGCAGCAGGGCGCCAGGCTCGGTCAAAAAGGGCTCGCCGCTCAATGACCATTGCAGGTCGTAATCGAGCCCGTGCTGATCGAGAATGGCTTCGCAACGTGCCTTGATGAAGTCGGCCGTCACATCAGTACTGAACCGCAGGTTAAACAAGACATCCACCTGTCCGGGGATGACGTTCGTCACGCCTCGACCCGCCTGAACCGTGGAAATCTGTAATGAGGTTGGGTCAAAAAATTCGTTGCCCGCATCCCAGACCTCGTTTGTCAACGCATCGAGGGCCGGCAGAGCTCGGTGAATGGGGTTATCGGCAAGGTGCGGATAGGCGATGTGGCCTTGTCTGCCATGGACAGTGAGGGTCGCATTCAGTGAGCCGCGACGACCGTTTTTGACCAGATCACCGAGGTCACGGGTGCTGGAGGGTTCTCCCACTATGCACCAGTCGATTTTCTCACCGCGAGCGGTGAGGACGTCCATTACTTTTACTGTGCCGTCGCGGGCGGGTCCTTCCTCATCGGAGGTAATGAGAACACCAATGCGACCCTGATGGTCAGGATGCGCCCAGACGAAGCGCTCGCAGGCCACCACCATCGAGGCGAGGCTGGCCTTCATGTCCGCCGCGCCTCGTCCGACGAGATCCTCGCCGACCTCGGTAGCTGTGAATGGATCGGATTGCCATTTTGCGTCATCACCAGGGGGGACGACATCAGTGTGCCCGGCAAACACTAAAAGCGGGCCTGTCGTTCCGCGAGTCGCCCAAAAATTGTCCACGTCGCCAAAGCGCATGGCTTCAACCGAGAACCCAATCTGCTGCAAACGGGTCATCATCAGCGCTTGGCAACCGGCGTCTTCCGGCGTGACAGATGGCCGTGCGATCAGGTCTTTCGTGAGCGTCAGCGTTGGGTCACGGTCATCAGTTGTTGGCATGTAACATCTCGTTGAGCTCGACCGCGCTCTTGTTAGTCAGGCACTGCACCTCGCCAGTGCTGGAGTGCCGTCTGAACAGCAGGTCAGGCCGGCCTGTCAGCGTGCGGGCGGAGACGGTTTCAATCGTGCTGCCTTTTTCGTCCAGCACGCTGACTTTGGTGCCGGCTGTGACGAATAAGCCGGCCTCTATCGTGCATCGATCGCCAAGCGGAATGCCCAAGCCGGCGTTGGCACCAATGAGGCATTCCTTGCCCACCGAAATCACAATGTTGCCGCCACCTGAGAGCGTGCCCATCGTGGAGCATCCGCCGCCCAGATCAGAACCTTTACCCACCCATACGCCGGCCGAGATGCGACCCTCAACCATGCTGGGGCCCTCTGTGCCTGCATTAAAGTTGATAAATCCCTCGTGCATCACTGTCGTGCCTTCACCCAGATAAGCGCCTAATCGAACGCGGGCGGTGTGGGCGATCCGCACACCCGAGGGCACAACGTAGTTCGTCATCTTGGGGAACTTATCGACGCTGGAGACCTCCAGGACTGCGCCTTTCATCCTCACATCGAGCTGTCTTTGGGCCAACTCGGCCAAGTCGACGGGCCCTTGATCTGTCCATGCCACGTTTGGCAACAGGCCAAACAACCCGGTGAGCTCCGTCTCATGAGGCTTTACCAGTCGATGGGAGATCAGGTGCAGTTTGAGGTACGCCTCCTCAACTGAAGCAGGTGCTCGATTATCTGTCAGCGGCGTGGCAACAATCTGCTGATCTGACTCGATTAATTGCGTTGCAATGGCGGCAAGGGCGGTTTCTCCCGCTGTTTGCAGCGAGGTGGCCAGCTCTGTCAGCTGAGCGGTATCCAGCGTGCCTGAGACACCCTGCAAGGCATCAGCCACGGCGCCGCTCACAGGTGCCAAGGGACGCGGATAAAACGTGTCCAGTATGGCCCCCTCGGCGTTTGTGGATGCGATACCCAGACCAAAACCATGAAGCGAGCTCATTGTGTCATGTCCTCTGGCATTGACTTAAACATGGAACAGTTCCGCATAGTCTTGCTCGGAGAAACCCACCGACAGACGACCGTGTACTGCCAATACCGGTCTCTTGATGAGTGTGGGGTGCTCACGCAACAGCGTTATGGCCTCATCGCCTTGCAGTGCTGCGCGTTGAGCGTCATCTAGTTGCTGATAAGTGGTGCTGCGACGATTGATGAGACGATCTGCACCGAGCGCTTCAAGCCAGGTGGCGATTTGGTCGGCGGCGGGCGTATTTTCGCGCAGGTCAACAAACTCGTGCGCAATGCTTTGGCCCTCCAGCCACTTCCGCGCTTTCCTGACCGTGTCACAGTTTGGGATCCCGAATAGTGTCGGCACACTCATAGCTTTACACGTCTTTTTGATTGATGCGGTTTACAAGGCGGGCCTGCATCTGGGCGGAGCAGACCTCACGTCAGGCCGCGCAGGGTAGCAGAATTGCCCAATGGTCGCGCTGTTGCTCAGGCTTTGTTGCACCGTTTGGGATGCTTTCTGGTGGGATAGCAGGTGGTGCAGATTTCGCAAACCCGTCCGTCGCAGCCACGGGCAGTGCAGTACTCACGGCCGTAGAAGATGATTTGCAGATGAAGCGCGTTCCAGCGAGTTTTTGGAAAGGCGCGCTTTAAATCCCGCTCCGTCTCAACCACATTGCGGCCTCGCGTCAGACCCCAGCGCTGAGCCAGTCGATGGATATGCGTATCCACCGGAAAGGTCGGCATGCCGAAGGCCTGTGCCATGACCACGCTCGCTGTCTTATGACCCACACCGGGCAGCTTCTCCAAAGCCTCGAGATCCGCGGGAACCTGACCCTCGTGGTGGGCGAGCAATAGCTCACTCAAGCGGTGAATGGCTTTGGACTTCTGCGGTGAGAGTCCGCACGGGCGGATGATGCCGCGGATTGTCTCCACACTCAGCGTCACCATTTCCTCCGGACAATCCGCCTTCGCGAACAGTCCCGGAGTCACCTGATTGACCCGCTCATCGGTGCATTGTGCACTGAGCAATACGGCGATCAGCAAGGTGTAAGGGTCAGTGTGGTCCAGCGGCACAGGGGTCTCGGGATAGAGCGCCTGGAGCTTGTCGTCAATGTAGGCGATGCGCTCGGCTTTCGACAGGTTGGATCCAGTCAGTTTGGATACAGTGAGGTGAGACGCTCGGGTCATCACCAACCCTGTTTGACGGTGTGGGCGATACGCTCCGCGGCGTCTACGCAGTCTTTGAGCTCGGCAACCAGCGCCAGTCGCACCCGATTTTCGCCGGGGTTGCCGAGGCTTGTATCCCTCGCAAGGTAGCGGCCGGGAAGTACCTTCACGGCTGCGTGCTGCAACAGGTGTTGCGCGAAGGTTTCGTCATCAATCGGTGTTTCAGGCCACAGGTAAAAACCCGCGTCGGGTGATGGCACGTTCAGGCAGGCTGCAAGAATCGGCGTCACTGCGGCAAATTTTTCGCGATAACGCGCGCGATTCTCGATCACGTGTTGCTCGTCGCGCCATGCCCATTCGCTGGCGAGCTGGTGGTGCGGTGGCATGGCGCAACCATGGTACGTGCGATAGCGCTTGAAACGCTCTATCCACAGCGGGTCGCCGGCCACAAAGCCAGACCTGAGGCCCGGTAAGTTAGACCGTTTGGACAGGCTGTGAAAGCACAGACAACGGCTGAATTCTTCATGTCCCATCGCGGCGGCGGCCTGAAGCAAGCCGGGTGGAGGCTGTCCTTCTTCGGGGTAGATCTCGCTATAGCACTCGTCACTGGCGATCAAAAAGTCATGCTGATGCGCCAGCTCAATCAACCGCTGCAGCATGGGCAGCGGCATGACCGCGCCCGCAGGATTCCCTGGTGTGCAGATAAACAGTAAATCGCAGGCTTGCCAGGCATCGTCGCTGACGCCATCAAAGTCTGGCAAAAAGCCGGTCTCATCACTGCAGTTCACCAACACCGGCTCAGTTCCTGCCAGCAGGGCTGCTCCCTCATAGATTTGATAGAAGGGATTGGGACAGATCACCGCGCCCGGCTTTCCCCCTGTAACGGCGGTCTGGGCAATTGCGAATAACCCCTCGCGGGTGCCATTGAGCGGCAGCACGTGGCGTTCCGGATCGACACCCGGTAGCGCGAATCGCTGCGCCAGCCACGTTGCAATGCTGGCGCGCAGCGCAGGGAGGCCCGCTGTGGCGGGATACCGCGCGACCAAATGGCTGTGCTCAGCCAGGAGTGCCAGTACCGGATCCGGTGGCGGGTGTTGAGGTTCACCGATCGTCAGTGGAATCATTTGCGACGCATCCGCCACAACACCGTTGAATAGGTCTGCCAGCTTTTCGAAGGGGTAGGGATGCAGCGTCCCCAGACCCGCATTCAAATCGAAATCTCCGTGGTTCCTCCACTGGCCTGTCCGACCCCCAGTGCCGTGATGAGCTCTTCTTCCAAATCAGAGAGCAGCTCCGCATCTTGCAATGGTCCGCCAGCGGCATCGGCGAGGAAAAAGATATCTTCAACCCGCTCCCCCAATGTCTGGATTTTGGCGCCTTGAATGGAGACCTCCCGTGCGGACAAGATCGATCCAAGACGAGCGAGCAGCCCGGGCCGGTCGGCTGTGGTCACCTCCAGTATCGTCAAACCAGCCGATTCGTCTGCGGAGAATTGCACGGTAGTGGGGATGGTGAACGCTTTGACGGTCCGGGGCGTGTGCCGAGAGACCGTTCTCACAGCGCTTTCGGCCAAGCTAGACCTGATTTTATTCCCGATCTCGTCGAGGCTATCGGGATGGTTGTCCAATGATGAGCCATCACTCTTCAACACAAAAAAGGTATCGAGCGTGCCGCCATCGGTATCGCTGTAGATGCGCGCGTCGTGGATGCTGAGATCGAGCGATTCGATCGCGGCGCAGATTCTTGCGAACGTATTGGGCTCGTCCTGGGTATGCACGAATATTTGCGTGGCATTGCTGATGGGCGATTCGCTGGCCTGCTTGACTAATACCAGTGCGCCGTCCTGCCGACTGTGATCCGCAATGGCCTCTGTGTGCCATGCAATGTCTTCAGCGCGCTCGCGCAGAAAATAATCTTCGCCTCGTCGGGACCACAGTTCATGTAGCTCTTCTTCGAGAAACCCGCGGTATTCCAGCGCCTCAGCCGCACCGCGCTTGGTCATGTGGATGACCTCTTCACGGGCGAGAGGATTCTCCAAGCCGCGGCTCAGGGCCCGACGGGTCTCGGTATACAGCTGGCGCATGAGGGATGAGCGCCAAGCGTTCCAGAGCTCGGGGTTCGTGCCTGCGATGTCGGCCACGGTGAGCGTATAGAGGTAATCGAGCCGCTCCTGCGTCACGACAATCTCGGCAAAGCGCTGGATTTCTTCCGGGTCGGAAATATCCCGCCGCTGGGCAATTTGGCTCATTAACAGATGATTCTTTACGAGCCACACAATCAGCTGAGTGTCGGTCTGCGATAGCCCGTGATCGACACAGAATTGTTCGGCATCCACCGCCCCTAGCTCTGAGTGGTCACCGCCGCGGCCTTTACCGATATCGTGGAACAATGCCGCAATGTAGAGTAATCGAGGATCTCGGAGCCGCCGTGCGATGCGGGTCGACACTGGGAAACGGTCCGTATAATCGGCCCGCATAAAGCGCCTTGTGTTGGCAATGACCTCGGTGGTGTGCGCGTCCACGGTGTAGGCGTGGAACAAGTCAAACTGCATTTGTCCGATGATGCTGCCGAAAGCCGGCAAGTATCGCCCCAGTACGCCATGCCGGGACATCCGCCTCAGCTGTTTGGTCATGTTGTGAGGTACGCCCAGCACCTGCATAAACAAGTCGCGATTGATTTGCGAGGCGCGAAACGGCGCATCAATCAGTGGCGAGTCACGCCGCAGCAGTCGCTGAGTATTAGGCTCAATGCGATCTACCAGCGGGTCATTCCCGATGAGTACGAAGAGTCGCAGCAGGTTACTGGGGTTGTCCTGGAAAACGCTGTCATGACGAGCCCTGATGCGACTGTTGCTGACCTCGAAGTCATCATCGACGACGCGAACATCGGAAGCAGTGGCATCGGCCAGACGATGCTCAAAAACCTCGATCAGTAGCTCATTCAGTTGGCTGAGCGTTTTCATCCACCGGTAATAAACTTGCATGAACTGCTCGACCGCTAGGGTGTCGCCATCGACCATGCCCCATAGCGCGGCGAGTTTTTTCTGATGGTCAAAGAGCAACCTGTCGTCGGCGCGCCCTGTCATGCTGTGCAGCGCGAAGCGCACCTGACTCAGAAATTCCTGTCCATTTTTCAGCTGGTCGCGCTCGGACTCGCTCAGGAAATCAGGCTCGTTAACCTCTCCCAAGCCCACGCCAAAGCAACGCAACGTGATCCATTCGATAACCTGCAGGTCACGAAGCCCACCGGGGGAGCTCTTGATATTGGGCTCCAGTGCGTACTCGGTGTTGCTATAGCGATCGTGGCGATTCTGCTGTTCGCCCAATTTGCCGCGGATAAAGTCATTGGGCGACCACATGGCGGAGGGCTTGATGATATCTGCCAGTTTCTCAATCAAACTGGTGTCGCCTGTCAGATGACGCGATTCCATCATTGTCGTCACCACGGTCAGGTCTTCTCTCGCCAGCTCCTCGCACTCTTGCAGTGTTCTGACGCTGTGCCCGATCTGCAGTCCCGTATCCCAAAGGCTCGTCACAAATCGCTCTAACCGGCCGGCTGTGTCAGCGTCCGGGGCTTCTCGCGTCAGGATTAGCACATCGATATCAGACTGCGGGAACAGCTCACCTCTGCCATATCCACCGACGGCAACTAACGCCGCCGTCGCCTCAGCACCCACATACTCTAACCACAGTCGGGTCAGGACTGCGTCGACCAAGTCACTGATTTGGCGAAGAAAGGGTGTGATGGTCTGACCAGGAGTAAAGCTCGCGGTCAGAGCAGATTTTGAGGTTTGCAGAAAATCCCGCGCTACCAGCGCTGGGTTGGTTCCTGAGGAGAGCAATGAGTCAAGCTGAGCAGTGGGCGGCACCATCAGCTCATCAGAAGGGGAGGCGTTCATCCTGCCTCCGGGTGAGCACTTCGCAACCTGTATCCGTGACGACAATGGTGTGCTCCCATTGTGCGGACAGCCGGCCATCTCGCGTGGTCACGGTCCAGCCGTCTCGCGCATTCAACTTGGTGTAGCGCTTACCGGCGTTGATCATGGGTTCCACCGTAAAGGTCATGCCCGGCTCCAGCGTCAAGCCGGTGCCCGGTTTGCCGTAGTGAAGCACCTGCGGCTCTTCATGGAAAACCTGACCAATGCCATGTCCACAATACTCCCTGACGACTGAGTAGTAGTTGGACTCAGCGTGTTGCTGAATGACATGGCCCAGATCGCCCAAGGAAGCCCCGGGTTTCACAAGCGCTAGCGCCTGATACAAGCATTCCTGCGTCACACGCATTAGACGCTCCGCGTGCGGCGCGACATCACCCACGCCCACCATGATGCTGGTGTCACCGTGCCAGCCGTCTTTGATCACGGTGACATCGATGTTAATGATGTCGCCGTTGCGCAATTTCTTGCTGTCGGAAGGGATTCCGTGGCAAATCACCTCGTTCACTGACGTGCAGATCGATTTCGGAAAACCCTTGTAATTGAGCGGCGCTGGTACCGCTTTTTGGACGTTTACGATGTGATCGTGGCAGATGCGGTCGATTTCCCCGGTTGTCATGCCCACATCGACCTGTGGTCCGATCATCTCGAGCACCTCTGCAGCGAGGCGTCCAGCTTCGCGCATCGCGTCAATTTCGGTGGCGGTTTTCGGTGCAACGGTGCTCATCAGCTCCTACCGAGGCTATTGGATCTGGAAGGAGCGAGAGTGTAACCGACTCTGAGGCCCTTTGGGGACGTGCTTTTACTGTACCTGCGGCTGTGGTATAAAGCGCGCCCTCGGAGCAATCCGAGAACGCCAACTAAGGCAAATAGCACGTCCTATCAACATTGCGGACCCGGGTGCCCGTTTACGGTTGGAGTCGCAGGATAGGGCGGAAGGTTAACCCAAACAGAGAGTTTGACTATGACGCAGGTAAGTATGCGTGACTTGCTGCAGGCAGGTGCGCACTTTGGACACCAAACGCGTTTCTGGAACCCCAAGATGGATGCTTACATCTTCGGGGCACGAAACAAAATTCACATCATCAATCTCGAGCACACCGTGCCGGCGTTCAACGACGCCCTGAATACGGTGAAGCGGCTCGCCGAGAATAAAAATCAGGTCATGTTCGTGGGTACCAAGCGTGCCGCCGGCAAGATCATCGAGGAGCATGCGCGGCGCTGCGGCATGCCATTTGTTAGCCATCGTTGGTTGGGCGGCATGCTCACTAACTACAAAACCATCCGTTCATCGATCAAGCGCTTGCGTGAGCTTGAAGAGCAGGAGCGGGATGGCACCTTCGCCAAGCTGACCAAAAAAGAGGCGCTGATGCGCTCTCGCATGAAGGAAAAGCTCGAGCGGTCCATTGGCGGTATTAAAGAGATGTCGGGGCTGCCCGATGTGCTCTTTGTCGTGGATGTCGACCACGAACGGATTGCGGTGACCGAAGCCAATAAGCTGGGCATCCCGGTTATTGGCATTGTCGACACCAACAGTGATCCAGATGGCGTTGATTACGTGATTCCAGGCAACGACGATGCGATCCGCGCGATCAAGCTTTACGTCACTGCGGTGGCTGACGCCGTGCTGGCGGGCAAAGCGGCAGCGGGAGAAGTGGTATCGGCTGATGAGTTCGTTGAGGTGACTGAGGCGGAAGCAGAAACCGCTACTACCCCAGAGGCCACTGAAATGGCAGAAACTACTGAGGTAGCCGCAGAAGCCGCCGCAGCTGAGCCCGCAGACGCGTCGGCTGGTGACAGTGCTGAAGCCAGCGCGGAGGCGGAGTCAGTAGCCCCTGCAGAGGCAGTCGAGGATGCAGAAGAGAAGCCTGCCTCCTGACATTCTTGTCGGCACGATTATGGGCTCTATGACCCATGAACCATCAACTATTTTGCCGCCTTCACAAGCGGCTTCGTGAGGAAAAAGCATGTCTGCGGCATTGGTTAAGGAACTGCGCGAGAGAACCGGGTTGGGGCTTTTAGAGTGCAAAAAAGCCCTTGCTGAAGCGGGAGGCGACATCGACGCTGCGATCGAAGCGTTGCGTAAGTCCAGTGGTATGAAGGCAGCCAAGAAGGCGGGCCGCACCGCCGCTGATGGCGTTGTGGCGATTAAGACCGCGGCAGACGGCAGTTTTGGCGCCATGGTGGAAGTGAACAGCGAGACCGATTTCGTTGCGCGCGACGAGAACTTTCTCGGCTTCGTGAGCGCGGTCATTGGTAAAGCGTTTGAAGAGCAGATCAGTGACGTAGAGGTGCTGGGAGGCGGTGAGACAGAGGACGCCCGACAGGCGCTGGTGCAAAAGATTGGCGAGAACATCAGTGTCCGCCGCGTTGTGAACCACCGCGCCAGTGAAGGTGTCATCGGTGGGTACGTGCACGGTAACAACCGCATCGCTGTATTGGTCGCGTTGAAGGGTGGCTCTGAGGAGCTGGCGAGGGACGTGGCCATGCATGTGGCGGCGGTCAATCCGCAGGTTGTCTCCCCGGCTGATATGCCGGAGGAGCAGGTCGCCAAGGAGCGAGAGATCTACGCTGCCCAGGCTCAGGATTCTGGCAAGCCACCAGAAATCGTAGAAAAAATGATCGACGGACGGATTCGGAAGTTCCTGTCAGAGAATAGCTTGACTGAGCAGGCGTTTGTTAAAGATCCCGATACCACCGTGGGCAAGTTGGTCGCGGCCGCAGGTGCGGAGGTGGTTGGCTTTACGCGCTTCGAGGTGGGCGAGGGTATCGAGGTGGAGAAAGTCGACTTCGCTGCCGAGGTGGCTGCTCAGCTGGGTAACTGAGTCATTGGTGTGACCGCAGGGCGGTCAATGAGAGAGGCATACCATAAGAATCACCAAGGTTTCTGTGTGAACAAAGGTTCGGCCGCCGGTAGCATGACATACCGAGGCTGTAACTCGAGAGGGGCATAAATGGCGGCAGAAAAAGTCTATAAGCGCATTCTGCTCAAGCTGAGCGGCGAGGCCCTCACTGGTCAGGAAGCGTTTGGCATTGACCCTAAAATACTGGACCAATTAGCACTTGAAATCGGCCAGCTGGTCGGCATTGGCGTTCAAGTGGGCCTGGTTGTCGGGGGGGGGAACTTGTTTCGTGGGGCCGCACTTAATGCGGCAGGCCTTGACCGGGTGACAGGCGACCACATGGGTATGCTCGCTACCGTAATGAACGCTCTTGCACTGCGCGATGCCCTGGAGCGCTCCAACATCGCGACCCAAGCGATGTCCTCTATTCCGATGAGCGGTGTGGTCGAGCATTACGATCGGCGTAAGGCGATCCGTGCGCTCGCCAATGGAGATGTCGTGATTTTCGCTGCCGGCACGGGCAACCCTTTCTTCACTACGGACTCTTCGGCGTGCCTGCGGGGTATCGAAGTTAAGGCCGATGTCGTGCTGAAGGCCACCAAAGTCGATGGCGTCTACAGTGCAGACCCCGTGACGGACCC
>Ga0181597_10004395_pt1 | contig 14023 bp, 18 predicted proteins | sample 041ome_5_FD_148647 | JGI IMG/M metagenome (GOLD analysis project Ga0181597, IMG submission 148647) | Coastal salt marsh microbial communities from the Groves Creek Marsh, Skidaway Island, Georgia - 041403US metaG (spades assembly) | ecosystem: Environmental > Aquatic > Marine > Intertidal zone... | reverse complement strand
GCCACAAACAACTGGCACGTTGGGTCTGAAGGTGATGGAACTTACCGCTTTTACAACGGTAACTTTGGTGCTGGTGCAGAACGTATGCGTATCACCAGCGCGGGTAACGTCGGTATTGGTACATCGTCTCCTAGTAATGTTCTGACAGTTTCATCCGCCACGCAGTATAAAGGCTTTACCCTAACGAACGGCACAAATACTGTTGCGGAGCTACTCGGATTTGCTGCTGGGAATGATTCAGGCGGGTTAAAATTACATAGCGGCGGTGTCGCAAAAGCTCAAGTTCTAGCAGGCGGTACCAGCTTCTTCAACGGTGGCAACGTCGGTATTGGTACTTCGTCACCCAGCACACTCCTGCATCTAGCATCAACTGGAAACGCAATCCTGACGCTGGAAGCAGACACAGATAATGTGAGCGAAAGTGACAACGCTCGAATTGAGCTGTCACAGGATGGTGGTGCCACCACGGGGCACATGGGCTATGGAAGCGGCACGAACGGCATTGACATCTGGAACGACTACAGTGACTACGTCCGAATCGGCACTAACAACGTAGAGCGGTTAAGAGTCGTTAATAACGGCGTCGTCCGCCCGGCAACTGACAACGCACAGACGCTTGGAGCCGCTGCAAATCGTTGGTCAGTTGTTTATGCTGGCACCGGCACGATCAATACATCTGACGAGCGGGAGAAACAGCAGATTGCCGATCTCGATGACGCAGAACGTCGCGTTGCCGTGGCGATCAAGGGTCTTGTCAAAAAATACAAATACAACGACGCAGTAGCGTTGAAAGGCGACGACGCGCGCATCCATGTCGGCGTGATTGCACAGGAAGTTATCGCGGCATTTGCGGCAGAAGGTCTTGACGCCACACACTATGCGCTGCTGTGCCACGATACATGGGAAGCAGAGCCGGAAGAAGTCGATAAAAACGGCAACGTAATCAATCCGGGCATCGAAGCTGGTGAGCGTTACGGCATCCGGTACGATGAACTCCTCGCATTTATGATTGCGGCGCTGTGATGACCGAGCAAGAACTTCTCATCGCCTGTTATCGAAGCGGACAAATCAGCGAGCGGCAATGGCAGGAACACCTCAAAGAAGACCCAAAGCTGAGTGATGCGTGGCACGACGAAATCGACCCGGACAATTCGGGCTGGAACCCTATAGGATAAAGGAAAAAGAAATGGCAATCACATGGTCAATCGTGCAGCTTGATTACGCTGTATCTCTCGACGGCGAATCTGACGTGGTCAACAATTCGCACTGGCAGTGCATCGACGAAGATGCCTCCGGTAATCAGGCACGGGTCTACGGCTCCGTGGGTATTCCCACCGATGATATTACGGATTTTATTCCGTATGCCGACATCACTGAAGCGAAAGCCCTTGAGTGGACCAAGGCTGCTCTTGGTGCTGAAGAAGTATCTTCTATCGAAGCAAACGTAGCTGCTCAGTTGCAGCTTGTTGAAAATCCTGCGGAGGGTAGTGGCACCCCGTGGGCAGCTTAACCGCCACATAACATAGGAGCGAAAAATGGGAAAAAATGAAAAGACCCCCATTATTGTTGACGACGTTGAATACACCTTTGAAGATATGAATGACGAGCAGAAAACGCTAGTCAACCATATTGCTGATCTAGATAAAAAAATTGCCAGTATGCGGTTTAACATCGATCAACTTACTGTAGGACGAGGCGCGTTTGTCAATATGTTGAGCGAAGCGCTTAAAATAGAAGAAGGTGAATGAGGTTTTTATTTTCTTTATCTCTTACGCTTTTTATGTTATGCTATAGTAGTACAGCAACTATAGCTCAAGATAACTATTTAGTATGTCTTGATGACGTAGAAAGCGTAAGAGAAACTTTAAAAAACGAAAATAAAAAACTAATTTTTACAGGACTGTCTATAACACAAGTTCCATTTGAACTTTGGGCTTCTACCAATAGCTACATTATTTTTTTCTTAACGTATGATGGAAAAATGTGTACCTCTCCTGGCATGACTGGACAGACTATTCAAATCAATAGGAATATATAAGCATGACCGTAGAATCTGCAACATACATTAGTCAGCTTGTTCCGGCTAATCCTTCTTCTAGCGACAATATTAGCGAAGGGGACGATCAGCTTCGCCTGATTAAATCAGTGCTGCAGTCACAGTTTCCCAACATTGGACCAAATGCTGTTAACCTTACTGCGTCGCAGTTTAACAAACTTGGTTTTGAAACCGGAACTGTTTTGATGTATGCCTCTAATGCTATTCCGGTTACACAGACAATCACTGGTATCAATGACTGGTTGCTTTGCAATGGAGATGCTTACAGCACCTCTACGTACTCTGCTTTGTACGGAATTATTGGAACAACCTTTGGAACAAGTGGTTCTAACTTTAAGGTTCCTGATTATCGGCAGTACAGTCCTGTCGGCGTAGGCGGCACGTTTGTGCTTGGCTCTGCAACCACGGCGCAAGCTGCTACAGGAACAGACGTTATTAAACTTCAGCCAATTAACTTCATTATTAAGACGTAATACAATGGTTGTATACAGAGGCGAAAAGTTCTCAGGGTACAACAAGCCGAAGCGTACCCCAGGTAAGAACAAGAAGTTTGCAGTTTTGGCAAAGCAGGGACCGACTGTTAAGCTAATTCGTTTTGGCGACCCAAATATGTCTATCAAAAAAGACCAGCCTAAAAGACGCAAGAGTTTCAGAGCGCGTCACAAGTGCGATACCAACCCTCCTAGCAAACTATCAGCTAGGTATTGGTCTTGTAAAAAGTGGTAAACATCAACTAGGAGAAAACCATGAAAAGTTACGCAGGTGGTAGCCACGGTAAAGGAAACCGTCCGGTACAGTCAGGTATGGGCAATAAGCCTGTTGCCAAAGCTGGCGGTAACCGTTTCCCGGCTGGCAAAGGTAAATAGTATTGGACACTAGAGAAAAAGCTGCTCAAGCTTCAGTCATTCTAGGTAACGAAGCCTTTCAGGAAATGGTTAAGCACTTAGAAGAAAGTTTGGTACTTGAGTGGAAAATATCTGACAATCCTGAACACAGAGAATTTTGTTGGTTAAAGTTGAACGCTCTTAGTTCAATTTTGGAAGACCTAGAAGCTTTCATACACAACGACAAAATCGAAAACAACTAACAAAGAGGTAAAAATATGAGCGACGGTCAGACCAATCCGACTGAGTCGGAAGTCACTACGCCACAGCTTAATATGCTTGATGTCATGTTTGGAAGTGAAGAAAACACTAATCCAGAAGTAACATCATCTGAAGAAGTATCTGATTCAACTGTGGAGTACGAAACGGAAGTTGAGTACGAAGCAGTAGACGATGGCGAAGTAGAGTCATCAGAAGATGATAACGAGTACGACGTATACGAAGAAGAGGAAGTTGTAGAGACCTCACCTAGCTATACCGTAAAGGTAGACGGCGAAGAATTTGAGGTTACCCTAGACGAACTCCGAAACGGATACCAGCGTCAGGCGGACTATACCCGTAAGGCGCAGTCTCTAGCTGAACAGCGTAAAGCTTATGAAGCTAACCTAGAAGCAGTAAATCAGGAAAGGCAGCAGTACGGTCAGGTTCTAGAGAACATGGCTCAGTACCAAAACCTTGAACTCGCACAGTACCAAAATATCAACTGGCAGGAACTCAAAGAAAACGACCCCATGGAGTACATGGAAAAGCGTATTGAGTTCCAAGATGCTAAGGATAAGGTTGTTCAAATTCAAGCAGAACAACAGCGAGTTCGTCAGCAGACAGAAGCAGAATTTACTCAGCGTTTGACCAATGTTGTCAAAACTGAGGCTGAGAAGCTTTCTCAGATTTTGCCAGAGTATGCTGGTCCCGATTCGACCCTTCGCAATGAACTGAGAAGTTACGCCCTAAATCAGGGCTTTTCTGAACAGGACATTGACGGAATTACCGATCACCGCGTAGTCCTCGTGTTGCACAAAGCAATGATGCAGGACAAAGCGACGAAAGGCTCCAGTCAGAAGGTTCGCAAATCTGTTCCCAAAGTTGTCAAGTCTGGAACTCCTGAGTCTAAGAAACAACGGAGCACCAAGGCAGCGCAGGTTAAACGAGAGAGGCTGGCTAAGACGGGGAATAAGCGAGACGCGACAAATGTGTTTCTTGACTTAATCTCTTAAAATAGGAGGCCATTATGGCTCAGCCCACAGGTGTTTATGTAACCTTTTCCGCAGCGGGTCTGCGGGAAGACCTCGAAAATGTGATTTACGATATCTCTCCGACCGACACTCCCTTCATGTCGATGGGTGGTCGCACGGATGCGGTTGCTGTTAATCACGAATGGCAGACGGATGCACTTGCTGCAGCGTCGGCTACTAACTTCAACGAAGAAGGTTCGACGCTTACCGCTGCTGAACCGACCCCGACCACTCGCATTGGTAACATCTGTCAGATCAGCCTGAAAACCACGCTGGTTTCCGGCACGCTTGACGCGGTGTCGAAAGCCGGTCGTAAGGAAGAACTGGCTTACCAGATGACCAAGCGCGCTTCTGAACTGAAGCGTGACATGGAAACCTCGCTGGTCGGCGTTAACCAGTCGAAGACGGCCATGGCGGCTGATACCACGGTTCGTAAGCTCGGTTCGCTTAGCTCCTGGGTCACCACCAATGCCAGCGTTGGCTCTGGTGGCACGGCTGCTGGTGCTGGCGGTAACGGTACTGCTCGTACCGACGGTACGCTCCGTACCTTCACTGAGTCGCTCCTGAAGGCTTCTATCCTTCTGGCGTATGACAACGGTGCCAACACCAAGTACCTGATGATGGCTCCGTCGCAGAAGCAGACCTTCTCCAGCTTTGTTGGTGTCGGCGGTGCTTCCGGCGTGTCCAACTTCAACGATGTTGCTGACCAGCGCATCATTGGCGGCATGGACATCTATGTCAGTGACTTCGGTGAGATGGCGGTTGTTCCGAACCGCTTCCAGCGTAGCCGTGACGTTTGGCTGCTTGACCCCGAGTACTATGGGGTTGCGTATCTGCGTCCGTTCTCGCAGCGTGAAGTTGCCTCCACGTCGGACGGCGAACAGCGTGCGATCATTGCTGAGTACACTCTTGTTGTTAACAACGAGAAAGCTCTCGGCGCGGTCTACGACGTTAACTAGTCTAATCGGGGAGGGGGCATTTAGCTCTCTCCCCATTTTAGAGGTTACCTATGTATAAAAATCCTATTCAAACTCAGTTCAACTATGACCACTCTGAGGACAATGTTGTCCTTAAAAATATGCAGGACGTGCAGCCTATCCTAGAGATGAATAAAAAGGAAATGGCTGGTGACTCGCCTTACGGAGCGCAGAACAATCCTAACATGCGAAAAGTGGCTAGTATCCCTCTGGTGATTATTGAAAAGTGGAAACGTGAACTTGGCATCGACATCATGGACAAGAATGACATGCCAAAGATTAAAAAGCTTCTTAATGACCCTGAGTATCGTTGGCTTCGAACACATGAAAGCAACTTGTAATGGGCTTGGCTACTTATTCAGAGTTGAAAACTAGCGTTGCTAATTATCTCAACCGGGATGATTTGACCAGCTTAATTCCTGACTTTATCTCTTTGACAGAGAACCGCATGAACCGCGACCTGCGTGTTCGTGCAAACATGATTCGTGCAAACACTACGACTACAAGTGGCACAGCGTTCTACGACTTGCCCAGTGATTTGATCGAACTTCGGAACATTACCTACAACTCTGGTTCTCAGGTGTATGCCTTGGCTTACCTTTCACCTGAGTCAGGTAGCCGCGAGTACGGCAACATTGTTTCTGGTGCTCCTAAAGCTTATACAAACTTGGGTAAAAACATCGAACTCTACCCAGCACCAGACGGTGAGTACTCCATTGGTATCAACTATTACCAACAGTTGACACCGCTGTCCAACACAAACACTACCAACAACATTTTGCAGGCTTTCCCAGATTTGTACCTCTACGGTTCATGTTTGGAGGGAGCTACCTATCTTAACGATAGTGAACAGCTTCAACGTTTTGCAGGACTTTACCAAAAGTCTTTGGAAGACATCAAAAAAGCAGAAGATTCCGCTCGCTACAGCGGAACAGTTATGACCATGTCTGTCCAAGGTGATCCTGGGTCTCTTGTTCGTAGGGGTGCGTAATGTCTACAAATTGGGTTTTAGATTTATTTAACATTGTTCAAGAAGATGGCGGAAACATTCTTACAGAAGATGAATTATATATCTGCCTGCAAGAATTTAATAGCACTGAATGGGAAGTAGATTCGGCAACCGGCAATGGCTAAAGAACTCTTTGACATCAACGGACAGCAAGTCGGCTTTTCTCTTAACACAGATTTGTCACCCTACGACATGCCGCCTACGTTTTTTACAAGCGCAAATAACGTAAGGTTTGTTGATAAAAAAGCCAGTACTATTTTAGGGAATACTCGCGTTTTTGGAACAGCCCTAGACACACCTTATTGGGTCACAAGCTGGACTCAGGGCAGCACACCTTTGTGGATTTACGGCGGTGCTACGTCTCTGAACAAGATTACGGGTGCTACCCACGCTGACGTTACCAGAACCTCTGGAGCGTACACCACCATTGCAGGGACTACGAAGAACTGGCAGGGCGGTGTGCTTGGCGGTGTATTGGTAGCTAACAACACACTGGACGTACCTCAAAGCTTTACGCAGGGTGGCACAGAGTTTACAGACCTTCCTGACTGGCCATCTACACTCCGATGTGAGGTTATTGTACCGTTTAGGAACCACTTGGTTGCTCTTAACCTAACCGACACTGGCACCGCAAAGCCCTTTACAGTGCGCTGGAGCGACGCTATTCCTTCCGGGGCAGCTACCAACGGTGCAGACACTTGGAACTCTGCTAGCACCGCCTCTGAGTCAGGAGAGGCTACTATAGGAGGCACCAAAGGCCATATCCTTAACGCTCTGCCTTTGGGTAACGAACTTATCGTGTACAAGGAAGACAGTGTCCACTCTTTGTCCTATGTTGGCGGTACGTTTACCTTCAACCTTCGAGAGAAGTTTAAGAACACTGGTTTGTTCTCCAGGGACGCTGTTGTTGATCTGGGTGATGGCAAGCACGTCTTTATGTCAACCAACGACGTTGTCGTCACAAACGGTAACAGTCTGACAAGCATCATTGACGACAAAGTTAAAACATTCTTGTTCTCTCAGATCGACAGTACCTATTACTACAAAACATTTTTGGTCAACAACCGTATCCAAAACGAAGTTTGGATTTGTTACCCTCGCACAGGTGCTACTGACGGTTTGCCAAACACCGCACTGGTCTGGAACTATAGAGACAACACCTGGGCTACTAGAGACTTGCCCAGCGTTAACTATATTGGCGTAGGTCTGGTAGACCCTGAGCTTACAAACACGTGGGCGGCTGCTACAGATACATGGCAAAGCAGCACAGTTGCTTGGTCTCAACAGGCCTACAACCCTGCTGTTGATTCTCTACTGATGTGCTACCCAGCAAACTCAGCAGCAAACAGTCGTTTCTTTTTAGCAGATTCAAGCACCACGTTTGACGGAACAACATTTGTAACAACTTTGGAACGAGTTGGACTACACTCTGGAAGAACTGATTCTATTAAGTATATAAGTAGAATTTATCCTAGAATTAGTGGTACAGGGTATGTTAAAATAAGTGTAGGGGCTGAGTTAGAACCTTACGCTGGTGTTACTTATGCTGACCCAGTTGAGTTCAATATTGGCGTAGACAGTAAAATTGATTGTCGAGTTCGCGGTCGATACATCGCTATCAAGTTTGAACACGACACCGATACTTCCTTTAATCTCTCTGGATATGCAATTGAGTCCGAAGTGGTGTCGGACCGATGAGCAGAGAGTTCCTTCGGTTTAACCACGCTAACCCGCCCTCTGCTCCAGAAGAGCTTCCAGGTTATCTTAACGAAACTTTTATCGAACTTGGTGCTGTTGTAGACCTATTGCGAGACGGACACTTAGACGTAGTCTACTCTCCTCCTACAAAGCCAAGTCAAGGTGACATACGATATGCAGACGGAACTAGTTGGAACCCCGGAAGCGGAGAAGGTATATACTTTTTCAACGCTGCCGGTTCATGGGTTAAGTTATAGGAAAGTAAACCCTAAGAGTAAGAACTTTAAGACAATAGTGGGCCAGTGTTGGGAGTACATAGAAAACTCCACAGGTAGGAACAACACAGACGTTATCAAAGCGGTAGATATTATCCAGCGAGTAGTAGACAAGGTTTCTGATCTCTGGGTTACTATCGATTCTGAAAAAGGTGAGATCGTCGGTTGTTTTGTAATAGGGGCTGCAGCGTATCCTCAAGCAACAGGGATTAACGCAGAAGCCATTGGCGGTAAGTTTAACTTTCCAGACGTGGTTCCAGTGGTGGAGAAGTACTACAAAGCTCTTGGTTATAAATTCTTTGAGATGACCGGTCGCAAGGGTTGGGAAAAAGTAATGGCCCCCATGGGTTACGAACTAACAAGCATTACTGTATATAAGAGGCTATAAAATGGGCAGTATTTTTACACCTAGCAGCACGGTGGTTCAAGCACCATCGAGTTCGCAGACGCAAGGGACAAGTAAAGTTGAGCCGTGGGAAACCGTTACCCCCTACATTGAAACACTGTTGCCACAGTTGGAGTCAGGGTTCAACGTTGCTCCACAGTTGTACCAAGGACCGCTGGTTCCGGGTACGTCTAGTCAGACCGCTGCAGCTAGGGGCTTGTACAAACAGGTAGGTCAGACTGCCGCTGGGTTTGCTCCCGGTTTCCAAACTGTCTACGATCAGATGTTCGGTCGGGCTACCGCTGCTCCGGGAACTAGCGAATTGTTTCAGGCGCAGACCGGAGAGATTGCTAATCAGGCTCGTCAACTTACCGAACGTGATAAACAGTTGGCCCAGCGGCAAGCTATGGAAGCTGGACAGTTTGGGCTAGGCTCTACTGCCCTAGGTGAGCTTCAGGCTCTCCAGCAGCAGAAGCGCGAAGAAACTGTGCAAAGCCAGTTGGCCAGTGCTCTGGGTGCAGAAGATCAGCGTCGAATGGCAGCAATGGGGCAGTTGCCTGGAATGGCTCAGTCAATTATTCAGGCTAAGATGACACCGGCTCAGTTGCAGGAAGCCATTGGCCGAGACATTGAATCTCGTCAGGGTGCTGAACTTGCAGACCTTCGTCGTCTTGCACAGCAGCAGCAGGAAGCAGAACGTGCTCAGGCTATCACGTACGCTAACCTGCTGGGCGGCTTGGCTGGTCTTGGTAGCTCCACGCAGATGCAGCAGACTTCCTCTGGCATGACTGGTCAGGTTATCCCCGGTCAGTCTATCTTCCAGCAGCTTGCTGGCGCAGCGGGTACAGCGGCAGCTTTGTCTGACATTAGGCTCAAAACTGAAATCAAACGTGTCGGAGAGCTTGAGAACGGTATTCCAATTTATCGTTGGGAGTGGACCAAGAAGGGTAAAGAGATTGCAGGTGAGCAGGGAACCCTTGGTGTCCTTGCTCAGGAAATTCTTAACATTATGCCAGAAGCTGTCTCCATTGGCTCTGATGGGTACTATCGAGTTGATTACGGGAGAGTTGTAAATGGGTAAAATCTTAGCACAACTGGAACAAATGGGTTCCTCAGAGTACTATAGGGACACCCCATCTACTGTAACCGTCAATCCTATGATGGATGCTGGCTACGAGGCTACTGGTGGAAAGCTTCCAAAGCAAGACCCGATGGCAGGAATGTCTGCAGCAGAACGTGAAATGTACGGCGAAGCTGACGGCATTACTACTGATCTTGGCGAAGCACACGACATCACGATCACTGGTGGTTCAGAGGCTGGTTACAAGAAGGATATTGATTCATTCTTGAACAATCTTGCCAAAGGTGGTTCTGGTGAGGGACCAATACCAGTTAAGCCTATCACGGGTCGTCTCCCTCCTATGCCGGGAGTACCGACTGGTAGGTCAAGCTACCGCCCAACTCAGTCTCCCTACGGCATCCCAACTGAGCTAGGTACACAGGCTGAGATACAGCAGGAAGTTGCTAGACGTATCGCTAAACAACTTGAAAACACTATTGTCAAACGGCCTTACCTCAATTTCCAAGGCTTGATTTAAGTAGGATAAGAATATGGCTAATGCACCTATTAATATGGAAGTGCTTTCTCGTTTGCCTCTTCCCAGTAACGCAAATCAACAAAGTAATGTAAACCAGTACCGAGAAGCATACAATCAATATATGCCCACTGTACCTAATTTGAACCCAGTGTGGAACACAGGTGTTCCTGCTCCGGCACCTGCGGCAGTTATGCAACCTACTCCTGTAGCGACAATTACACAATCTGCTGTTCCTGCTCCAACAGTAGAGCAAAACGTAGCCAATAAAAATAAAACTTCTTTACAAATTGGTGCGAACATAGGAAACCAACAGGCAGAAGCCAGTCGAAAAGCAGATATGACCAAGACCCTCATGGGCGGTGATATGGGTAAGTTTATGGCTAACCTCCTACGCATGTTTGCACAGCCTGAGTTCCAACAGGCTGGCTTTGCTGGTCAGGGATTTGGGCCTACTGTTTTGGGTGCTACGCGAGCACTCAGGGCAATGGAGACTCAAGATATTGAAGCTGCTAAACTACAAGCTGCGGCTGATAAAGAAGCTTTGGAACAGGCTGCGGCTGCTCGGGCAGAAGAGCGTGCTTTGCGTGGTTTGGATATTCAGCAACAAAGAGCAGACATTGCCCGTTCCACCGCTGAACGAGATAGGATTAGAGCGGCAAACATTACTGGTCCTAAAATTGATTCTTTTGTACAAGCCATTAAGGGAAACAAAACCTTTATAGAATCAATTGATAGTCTTACAGGCGGTAATTTTTTGCAAAGGTTAGCGCCAGGAGTACAGGGAGGTCCGAGTCAGGAAGATGTAGTTCGCGCAGTTGCTTTAGAAGCAGCTAACGTTTCTAATCAAAATCCTAGACTTTCTACACCTGATGCAATTAAGCAAGCTATTGCAAACATTAAAAGTGGTGGCTCCGCGCCTACACAATCTACTAATAATAATGGTGTAGACCCGTTTGCTAACGTTGGTGGGTAAGCATGGCTGAACCAATTACACTTACAATGAATGACATCTTGTCTTCTCCTAAACTTAAAGAACTAGGAGCAGTGGCGGGAGATCAGGTTGTAAATAATAAAATTGTTCGTAAGTTTTCTGATGAAAACAGTAGGACTGATCTTGGTCATCGTTTGACCGCTCAGGACATAGCGTCTTCAACAAACCTACAGTCTTTGGGAGCAAATCCTGGGGACAGAGTTGTAGACAATAAGCTTATCTCTAGTGAGTCTGACGACGTTTATCGTCAGTTTATGTATGGCTTTGATAAGACGGGTACGTTTACAAACTATTTGAGTGACGCTCTAGAAGCTCGTATTCCACTGGGCAGTTTTGATATCACATCATTTAACTACCTGTCTCCAGATGAAGTCTACGGGGAAGGGTTTTCAGATTCAGATGTAGCTACACGCAGAGAGATGATTGAGCGGAAGCGTGAACGCGATCTGATGTCTAAGTATGGTCCGTACTTTGAAGAAGCTAGTGGATCAACAGCGAACACCATTGGCACTATTGCAGGAGCATTGGCTGATCCTACAACATTGCTTCCTGTTGGATCAACTATAAAAGGCGGTGCTGCTGTAGGCGCTGGTCTAGGTGCCGGGTATAGTCTCGCCCAGGACGTAGCAACGACTGGTGAGATTGACCCAATAAAGGCAGCATTGTCTACAGCATTGGGTGGAGCTGGTGGTGCTGCTTTTCCTGCGGCGGGTAGGGCTATAGGCGCTGTTAGAAATAAATCAGCTGCCCGCGTAGCTAACAAAAATATAGACGAGGCAGAACGCATTGCTAATGAGCACATAGCAGCAGGCGGTAGTGTAGAGGGTGCTCTAGAAGAAATTGCAGCAAGTCCTATTGGTTCAACATTGGGACGAGATGTAGAAATTGCAGGTAGGAAGCCTAGAATTACTCCGTCAAAGGATCGTGCAGAAGAGGCTCTTCAGTACAACATTGCTGAAGACAGTGCGACTGCGCGGGTTATGAATAAGGGATTAGATAGATACATAGGAGCACTGTCTACCAGAGTTGGTAACATTTCTCAGCCCGTTCTCCGCAGACTTCGGCAGTTTGAATACGATATCCATACTAAGACTAATGCAAGTATGAAGGAACTAGAGCCGTTTTTAGGTCAGTTACAGAAACTTAAAGGTCCTGCAAAACAAGCTGTAACACGACACCTGTACAACGGAGAGTTTTCAGCAGCTAAATCATATATGCCTAAAGAAATGCAGGATATGCTTCCAACTGTTGAAGCAAAACTTGGTTCATTCTACGACGAGTTGAAGGATGTAGGTTACACTTTTGACCCTAAAGAAAATTACTTTCCACGTATTGTAAAAGATTATGACGGACTGTTGAAGGCTGTTGGTTTAAAAAAGAAGTCTGCAATAGCTAAAGCACAACAGGAATACGCACGGGCTAAAGACCTTACAGTAAGTGATCTTGACATGGCAACCAAGTCCAACATTGCCAACATGGTTATTAGAGGCTTTGGTGTAAAGACTGATGGAAATCTTCCTAACTTTGTAAAGCCACGTACAATTGAAAAGCTGGACGACAATCTTTTAAAGTACTACTCCTCTCCTGAAGAAGCCCTGACCATCTATGCTCGTAACGCTGTTAACAATATTGAACGTCGTAACTTTCTAGGACGTAGCTTGAAAAAAGATCAGCAAGGCGTTGTCGATCTGGATAGTTCAATTGGAAGACTGGTTGAAGAAGAAAAGCTTGCTGGTAATATATTGCCAGAGCAAGAAGACGAACTTGTAAGTCTTTTGAAATCTAGGTTTATAGGTGGTGAGCAGACAAGTGGTAAACTACTAGGCTGGACTCGTGATCTAACCTATATGGGAACAATTGCTAATCCTATTTCTGCGATTACTCAGCTAGGTGACATTGGTCTGTCTGGTGCTCTTAACGGTTTTAGAAGTACAATTGGAGCCATGTTTGGTCCTAAGAGTATTAAAATCGTTGACATTGGTATTGACAATATTGGTCAAGAGTTTACCGATGCTAGAAAGACTGCCAAATTGCTTAACAACTTGTTCACAGTTTCTGGCTTTAGAGCAATTGACCGGTTGGGTAAAGAAACATTTATGAACGCGGCTCTTCGTAAGAACTTTAAACTTATGAAAACTTCTACTGGAGAAGCAGCCTTTCGTAAAAAGTGGGGTAAGTTCTATGGTGATGATATTGAATCTATAGTAGCTGACCTAAAAGCTGGTAAAGTTACAGAGCCTGTTAAGTTCCACACGTTCAACGAGCTATCAGGTGTACAGCCTATTACCATGAGTGAGATGCCACAGGCTTACCTGGACAATCCAAATGGTAGAATCTTGTATGCTTTAAAATCTTTTACACTAAAGCAGTATGACGTAGTAAGGCGAGAGATTGTACAAGAGTATCAGAAAGGAAACAAGTTGGCCGCTGCTAAAAAGGCTGCGGTACTTGCCGGTTACCTATCAGCAGCTAATGTCGGGACACAGGCAACTAAGGACATTCTTCTTGGCAGGGATGTCTCTGTGGACGATCTTCCAAACAAAGCACTTTGGGCACTAACTGGAGTCTTTGGTGTAAACAAATATGTAAGTGATAAGTATATCAGTCAGGGTAAAATAACGGACGCGGCTATTGAAACTCTTGCACCGGCCACTCCAATTATAGATGCTATTACTGAAGGAGCGGTAATGCTAACAGACGAAGACGCTGATGCTTCTAGACTTCTACGTAGTGTCCCGCTGCTTGGTCCAATGTTGTACAATTGGTTTGGCGGTGGTGCAGAGAAGTACAACGAACGTATGGAGAAGGAACGTAGAGGTGATTAATGTTACGCACATTGTTGATCATATCGGTAATACTTCTACCATTACCAATTCTAGAAATGCAGTACAAGGATAGTATAGTGGCTAATGATTTTA
>Ga0181597_10004390_pt1 | contig 14028 bp, 20 predicted proteins | sample 041ome_5_FD_148647 | JGI IMG/M metagenome (GOLD analysis project Ga0181597, IMG submission 148647) | Coastal salt marsh microbial communities from the Groves Creek Marsh, Skidaway Island, Georgia - 041403US metaG (spades assembly) | ecosystem: Environmental > Aquatic > Marine > Intertidal zone... | reverse complement strand
GAATTACTTCAAGGCAGTGCTAAAATGCTTAAAGATTTGGGTATGTCTGATGATAAACTTGATAAAAAAATTAACGACCTTATAACATATGGTTTAGAAGCTAAATTTATAAGGGCGTTGTAATGAGATTTAAAAATATTAAAGAAGGTGTAGGACGAATTACAAAACAGAATCAAACTGTTGACGTTGGTCCTAAAGAAATTACAAAACAGGCCGCAAAATTTGGTAACAAAGTAGACAAAGACGGTCGACCGCCTACACTATCTAAAAAAGTAAAAGGATCTAGCACAAACGTTTTGTTTAATCTAGGACTTGCAGAATCTATTAAATCAAAAACTGTAGATAATTATAAAAGTTTTATAGGGTTTTGCTGTAAAGAGCTAGGTGCAAAGACGCCGCCAAATATAAGACTCACAGCAAGAGAATTACCTGAAACTTTTGGCTATTATGATATAGACGAAAATGCAATTACTGTAAGTTACGCTAGACGTCATCAGATGGATGTAATGCGTACTATTGCACATGAAATTGTACATCATGTACAACGTGAAAACAAAGAAGATTTAGACGGAGCCGACGGAAGTATTGACGAAAATGAAGCAAATGCACGAGCAGGAGTAGTTTTAAGAAAATGGGCATCCAAAAAGCCACATTTATTTTCAGAATCAGTTGACAACTTATATGAAAGTGTGTTATACTATAGGCAAATGAAAGAAAATTTAGGAGAGATAGCACAGTCAACAGAAATATATGTAGATATGGACGGAGTGCTTGCTGACTTCTTTGGTGAATGGGCTAAACTAATGAATGTAGACCATTTTACTAAGATTGATAAAGAACATAAAATCGGCGATGCACTACAAAAAATTAGAGACACAGATGAATTTTGGTTAAACTTGCCTTTGCTACCACAAGCAAAACAATTACTTGCTGTTATAAAACAAATCAAAGGTTCATATAATATTTGTAGTTCGCCTTTAGCAGATGATCCTAATTCAGAACCACACAAGCGGCAATGGATAGAAAAGAATTTAAGTTTTTTTCCTCCTAAAAAGGTTATTATTACAAACGATAAGCCACAGTACGCAACACAGCAAGATGGTACTCCTAATATACTAATTGACGACTTTGGTAAAAATGTAGATGCTTGGGAAGCAGCTGGGGGAACAGCATTTAAATATAAAGATCATAAGTTTGAAAGAACAGCAAAAGCAATACAAAAGCACATGGGAGAGCCCGTTACAGAACAAAGTAAAGCAGGTGAGCTTGCAAACAAGAAAGCTATACCATATGACTTTCCAATAAAAAAAGAAATTGCAGATCTAATTATTACAGCATATCCAGATATAAAAAAGATATGGTTATATAATGAAAAATTCGGCATTTTAGGATTTAAAACTACAGACGGTCCTATGGTACGTAGAATACAAAGACAAATGCAAAAAGATGGTTATCCTATTGATGATGATGGAGTAATGGGTGCTAAAACACAAAAAATGTTTAACCATTGGATAGGTAATGTTGTAACATATATAAAACACGACTATTTAGACGAGCCAGTAAACGAGATAAGTACTATAGAAGAAAACTTTGCCGACGGTAAAAAAAAAGGTAAAAGTAGACCAGGGCGTGTAAAACGTTCAGGTGCAAGTTGTAAAGGAAGTGTAACAAGCCTACGTAAAAAGGCAAAAAAAGCAAGTGGCGAGAGAGCTAAAATGTATCACTGGTGTGCTAATATGAAGGGCGGTCGCAAAAAGAAAAGGAAAAAGTCATGAAAATATTTGAAGTAGTGGAACCTATGGATCAAGCAACTAGACAAAAAAAGATCCAAACATTGAATAAACTTAATGCACAAGCAAAAGGTATTACTGACAAACTTGCATCTGGCGGTGAAGTAGATAATAACAAAGATTTGCCTGTACTTTATAATCTTATGAAAGAAGTTACATCAATGAATATGATTGCAGAGTTTAAAGGTGTAGTGCAAGCAATGATGGCAAAAATTAAAGAAGGCTTAGATAGTTATTTGTACGGCAAGCGTCATGATTATGTACAAGGAATATACGATGAACTAGCCGCTACTATTCCGCAACTAGAAAAACAGGCTGCTCAGTATGATAAAGAAGTAGTACAGCCTGGAAAACAAGTAAAATTAGGAAGAATGGATGTACCTGAAGATACAACAGCAAGTTCAATAGCAACTGCAGTTGGTAATGTTGGAGGCAAGCCGCTGAGTCGCACAATGTATAATGCGGACGGAACTATGAAAAACGGTGCTGATTTTGATAATTTATTAGGCGGCAAAAAGAAACCTAAGAACAAGAAAAAGACATAAATACTACTACTAAAGTATTCGGAGATAAACATGACTAAAAAACTAAAAGAAGGCGGATTAGGAGATTTAGCAAACGCAGCAGAACGTGACCATGAAGTTCAAATGGCTCGTGCTGATTTGTATAAAATTGCCAAGTATGCTATTAAGCTACATGATATGCTAAAAACAGTCTCCGAAGCTGAAGGCATTCAAGGTTGGCAACAATCTAAAATTACAAAAGCAGCAGACTACATGGGATCAGTATACCATGCAATGGATTATGACATGAAGTTTGCAGAATCTAAAAGTACAAAAAATGTTCTAAAGCGTTCTAAGTCAATGACAGAAGCATCCTACTTAGAAGCAATGCAAGCTAAAGTTGCTAAAAAAGTATCTGAAAGCATAGACGTTTGTTCTGAGTGTGGCAAGCCAAGTTACACAACACTTGACGAAGAAAAGCAAAAAGGTGTTGACGGCAAAGTATGCTGGAAGGGCTACAAGCGCATGGGTACTAAGAAAAAAGGTGGCAAAACAGTAGATAACTGCGTTAAGATGTAAAATGAGAGTTTCTGAAGGTATATTTGACTTTTTCAAAGGTAAAGAAAAAACATTAGCAGACGATCCAGAATACAAGGGTTGGCTTAAAATGTATATGAAAAATAAAGACGTTGCAGCAATGCACAAGCGTCATAAAGAATTTTTACAATTTTTCCAACAAGCAGACACAAACGAAAATATGGTTACAGACCTATTTAAAAACATGTGGAATAATAATGCTCCTGCAGAACAGTATGCAGAATATTTAGAATTTGCAAAAAGAAAAATGAATTATACTAGAGATAAAGATCTAGTTATAAAACTTAAAAAACAATTTCCAGAGTTAAGAGATAACGTTACTGATTTAAATAGAGTCATGAACGATATTAAAAATTTAAGGAAAAAGCGTAATGTCTGATTTTTACAAAATGAGTGCAATGATGAAAGACTTGTTTCCTTCAAATCCCCAAGCGGACAAAGAAGCACTTATGAACATGGCAGGTAAAACACCCGAAAGTGCTGAACCTACAAAAAATTACATACAAGAAAGTGCAGATGTTGCTGAAGGTAGTCTAGCAATAGACAAAGACTATAGCATAAGCGACTTTGCAAAGTTAGCAGGTATACAACTTAACGAAACACAAAAAGAAGGTCCTGCAGGACAATTAAAAGGCAAAGACGCTATTGGTAAACAACCTGCGATGACTACAAAAAATCCTACACGGGATAAACTTGTAGGCGAAGAGGACGATCCTTTTATCAAAGCCGTAGACAATAGTTTTGGACAAGGAACTATTGCAAAAAAAATTGGTTTCAGTCCTACAGGTGAATTATACAAAGCAATTTATCGTGCTATAAAAGCTGTAATGCCAGAAGCCGACGAAGCAGAAGTAAAAAAAGCGGCAAATGCTGCTGCGGATAGTATGCAAGAATCTATACAAGAACGTGAACTTACTAAGCCAGAAGAAAAAGAAAAAGAACGTATTGTAAAAGGCATGAAAAAAGCCAAAGGCGATTTCAAAGATCGCTATGGAGATGATGCAGAAGCAGTTATGTATGCAACAGCAACAAAAAATGCTAAAAAGAACGCAGAATCTTCTATCAAAGAACAATTACTTAAAGCATTAAACGATCTAAAATAACCAGTGTTAGCGTATAAACAAAAGTAATTTTGTAAATACTTGCATGGACCCAGAGGACATAAAAGAAGCATACCGACTTTTTTGGTTGGTTAAAGGACACATAGATATATCGGAACAAACAGCTATAGACTCTGCTCCTGGATATTTCAAACGTTTATGGTTAGCTGGTAGCAATGGTGCTCCACTAAGCGACTATGAAGTAGGGTTTGAAGAAGCCTACAAAAAACACTTGACAAATCAAAGCAATTAATATATAATAAGTAGAAACTAAGGAGAAAACTATGAGTTCACGCACCTATGGCGCAGAAGAAAAGGCTAAACTAGAACGCTTAATCAACGAAGGCGTAACAGTATTACAAGAAGTTGAAGATTTAAATACAGGCTTAAAAGACACAGTAAAGGCTGTAGCAGAAGAATTAGATATCAAACCAAGTCTTATTAACAAAGCAATTAAAATTGCACAAAAAGGCGAATGGACAAAAGTATCTGAAGAATTTGATGATTTAGAAACACTAGTTGTTACAGTAGGAAGAGATAAACTGTAGTGCAAAAAATAAAAGACTTTTGGATTAACAGTTACAAATCTGATAAGGTTGCATTTGCATTTGAACTTGTCAGTTTTATTTTTACAGTCGGCGCAAGTATGACGCTGGCTATCACAGCAAAAGATCCTAACATGTTAATAGTTTATCCTGCATTTTTTGTAGGAAGTGTTACACAATGCTATGCCGCAACAAGACGAGGCGCGGCTTGGGTAATGTTATTGACAGGATACTTTGCTATTATAAATGTATTTGGATATGGAGTAGCAGCAACGTGGTGGTAAAACCTTATCAATGGCTTGCTTGGCTTAGTACAGGCTGTTTGTTAATAGCCGCAACAATGGCCGCATTTAATATATATCCTTGGTACATATATGCTTTTATAGTAAGCAATAGTCTTTGGGTACTTATAGGTATCCTTTGGAAAGAAAACAGTTTAATTGTACTTAACGCTGGGCTAACCGTAATTTATGTTGCAGGTTTGTTGTTTTAATAAGTACTTATAACGCCAATGGCAATAGCTAGGCAAGTAGAAGGTTAAGTTGGCCACAAGCAACGGAGAATAAATGTTTAAAAAAGAAAAGAAAGTCAAGCTGACTTTTCATACCCATCAGCCACAACAGCTGATAGATATGTTCCCCCCAAAACTAGCAGGACAATCGACTCCAGACTGGTTTAAAACTTTAAAAGTTTCAAAAAATACATTATTCCCTAACATGAATAGTTGTCCGGGTATGGTAGACTTGTTTAAGAATACTATAAACATTCCGTTGTGGCAAGATATTCGTATTAAATATGACAATGGTATTATTAAAGATGTAGACATTCCTGGCGTACCTAAGGGTGAAGAAATACATTTTGTGCAACAACATGTACCAGAACAATGGAATCATGCATTTAAAGGTTATACACATGTAAAACTTATGAGTCCTTGGTTAGTAACAGCCGAAGGACCTTGTAGAGATCTTCCGTTTCTAATGCATAACCCAAGTTGGCACAATACAAAACAACTAGGACAATTTAATTTACTGCCAGGCGAGCTTAATTTTGCATATCAGTCAGCTACAGCCGTTAACATGTTTTTACAACCTACTGTAGGACCATCTGAAATAACACTAGAGGCAGGAAATGTAATAACATACTTGACTCCGTTGCAACATGATGTTAAAATAGAATTAGAAGTTAAATGGTGCACCGAAGAAGAATGGCGAAGGCTTTTAAAACATCAATTTACTTTTGATGGATTTTATAGAAAAACAAAAAAATGGTTAAGTAGGAACAAAACATGAGTTATGTAGACGCACACTTTGATCGCGACTCAGATATTATTAGAGTTGTTGAGCGCAAGGATGGCAAAAGACATTATCACGAGTATAATGCAAAATACACATTTTATTATGAAGATCAAAGAGGCAAATACAAAAGTGTTTATGGAGACCCTTTAAGTCGTATTGTGTGCAAAAACACAAAAGACTTTCGCAAAGAGGTTGCTATTAACAAAGGCAAGAACTTATTTGAAAGCGACATTAATCCTATATTCCAATGTTTGAGTGAAAACTATCTTAATCAAGATGCTCCTAAACTAAACATTGCTTTTTTCGATATTGAAACAGACTTTGATCCAGAACGTGGCTTTGCTGATCCTGCAGATCCTTTTATGCCTATTACTTCTATCTCTGTATACTTACAGTGGATGGAAACAATGGTATGTTTGGCAGTTCCGCCTAAGACACTTACAATGGATCAAGCAAAAAAAGAATTAGAAGGCATTGAAAATGTAATGCTGTTTGAAAAAGAAGGTGATATGATTGACACTTTCTTAACATTAATTGAAGATGCTGATATTTTATCAGGCTGGAACAGTGAAGGATATGATATTCCGTATACTGTAAATAGAACAAGTCGTGTACTAAGTAAAGATGATACACGTAGATTTTGCCTATGGGGTCAACTTCCAAAGAAAAGAGAATATGAGAAGTATGGTAAATCAGCTGTCACCTTTGACCTCATAGGCAGAGTACATTTAGATAGTTTAAATTTATATCGTAAATACACATATGAAGAAAGACACAGTTACAGACTTGATGCCATTGGTGAAATTGAAGTTGGGGAAAATAAAGTACCTTATGAAGGCACTTTGGACCAGTTGTACAACAATGACTTTAGAAAGTTCATCGAATACAACATACAAGATACCGCACTACTGGACAAACTGGACCAAAAACTAAGATTTATTGATCTTAGTAATGAACTTGCACACGCAAATACAGTTTTGCTACAGACCACTATGGGTGCTGTTGCAGTTACAGAACAAGCGATTGTAAACGAAGCACATCATAGAGGTTTACAGGTACCGAACAGGAAACATAGAGATGATGAAAACACACAAGCTGCTGGTGCTTATGTAGCATTTCCTAAAAAAGGTTTGCATAAATGGATTGGCTCTATGGACTTGAACAGTCTGTATCCAAGTGTTATTAGAGCTCTTAACATGGCTCCTGAAACTATCATTGGACAAATTCGCCCAGAAATATCTGACGCCCGTGTACATGAAGATATGACGCTGAAAAAGAAATCATTTGCAGGTAGTTGGGAAGGACGCTTTAGTACAGAAGAGTATGAAGCTGTCATGGAACAAAAACGTGATGTTGCACTTACTGTGGATTGGGAGAATGGCGGTAGTGATGTAATGTCAGGTGCAGAAATATACAAACTTATCTTTGATAGTCATCAACCATGGATGCTTAGTTCTAACGGTACTATCTTTACAACAGAATTTGAAGGTGTTATTCCTGGTATACTTAAACGTTGGTATTCAGAACGTAAAGACCTACAAGCACAACTAAAAAAAGCAAAAGACGCAGGCAATGCTATTGAAATTGAGTATTGGGATAAGCGTCAGCTAGTTAAAAAGATTAACCTAAACAGTTTGTATGGTGCTATTCTTAATCCAGGTTGTAGATTCTTTGACAAACGTATTGGGCAGAGTACAACATTAACAGGACGTACTATTGTTAAACACATGTCAGCAGAAGTAAACAAAGTTATTACTGGCAAATATGATCATGTTGGTGATGCAATGATATATGGTGATACTGACTCTTGTTACTTTAGTGGTTATCCTGTACTAAAAGAACAAATTGATTCAGGACAAATACCTTGGGACAAAGACAATGTAATTAAATTATATGACCAAGTATGTGAAGCGGCCAATGAAACGTTTCCTGAGTTTATGCTAGATGCATTTCATTGTCCTAAGTCACGTTCAGATGTTATTGCAGCGGCTAGAGAAATTGTTGCTGAAAGCGGATTGTATATTACTAAGAAACGTTATGCGGCTCTAGTTTATGACATTGAAGGCTTTAGAAGTGATACAGATGGTAAAGCTGGAAAAGTAAAAGCAATGGGCTTAGACTTGCGTAGATCAGATACGCCTGTGTTTATGCAAGAATTTTTGAGTGAACTATTACTTATGGTGCTTACAGATAAGCCACAAGAAGAAGTACTACAACGTATTACAGAATTTCGCAAAGAGTTTAGTGAACGCCCTGGTTGGGAGAAAGGTTCGCCTAAACGTGCAAACAAGATTGGGCATTATCAAAGATTAGAAGAGAAGCAAGGCAAGGCAAATATGCCTGGTCATGTAAGAGCAAGCATTAATTGGAATACACTGAAACGTATGAATGGTGACAAGTATTCGCAAGAAATCGTCGACGGTATGAAAGTTATTGTTTGTAAACTTAAACAGAACCCGTTGGGTTATACATCAGTTGCGTATCCAACAGATGAATTGCGTATACCAGATTGGTTCAAAGAATTGCCATTTGATGATGCGGCAATGGCAGAAACAATTATTGATAACAAACTAGACAACTTGATTGGTGTGCTTAACTATCCATTAGAGGATACAAAACAGAATACTACATTTGGTAGTCTATTTGAATTTGGAGAATAAAATGCTTAAATGGGTATTAGTTTATATAATGATGCAAGGTACACAACCTGTTGCAGTGAACGCAAATGGTATAAATGAATATTATGATGATATGTTAGATTGTTTTTATGCACGTGATGACTTAGCAATTACAGTTGGAGGCGAAGATGGACATTTTCCAATTGGAATGCAAGGTATATGTGTTGCAGTTGAGGTAGCGGAATGAAGTATTTAACTTTACTAGCACTATTACTTGCAACACCTGTATTAGCACAAGAAATTCCTGATAACTCAGCAATATATCATTGTAGAGACAAACATGAATACAAAGGATTGCATTTAACAAATACAAAATCATGGATGGATATTGCAACTTGTATTTCAACTATAAAAAATCAAGAGCGTAGACAAAAACAAGCAGAACAATGGGCATTTGTAAAAGCAAATCCTAGATACCGTTTTCCAGGTATGAGTTGGAATGGTTGTTTTGGTCATGCTGAGGAAATTGCAATTAAAAAAATTGAACATACAAAAAATAACATGATTGTATATTACAAAGATAAAATAAATCCGTGTGTAAGAGGTAATCAATGAAGGTAGGATTTACATGTAGCACATTTGATTTGTTACACGCAGGACATGTAATAATGTTACGTGAAGCAAAAGAACAGTGCGATTATTTAATTTGCGGTTTGCAAGTTGATCCAAGTGTCGATAGAGCAGAAAAGAATGCACCTATACAAACTGTAGTTGAACGCTACACACAATTAAAAGGTGTAGAATATGTTGATGAAATTATTCCATATGGTACTGAGGAAGATTTAGAAGATATACTTTCCATGTATCCTATTAATGTTCGTATACTTGGTGAAGAATATCGAGACAAAGACTTTACAGGCAAAGATATTTGTCGTAAGCGTGATATCGATATACATTTTAATAAACGAGAACATCGTTTTAGTTCGAGTGATTTACGTAAAAGAGTTTGTGATGAATAAATTTATATTTGATGTAGACGGAACACTAACACCAAGTCGTCAAGAAATTGACGGTGAATTTGCTGTGTTCTTTAGCAATTTTTGTGCTGAAAATGATGTATACCTTGTTACAGGAAGTGATAAAGAAAAAACTGTAGAACAGATAGGCGAAGAAATTTACAGCCTTGCAAAACGTGTATATAACTGTTCTGGTTCAGATGTTTGGGAAGGCGAAACACACATAAGATCAGATAACTGGAAATTATCTCCTAGTGTAAGATCATACTTAATTAATTGTTTAGAAGAAAGTAGTTTTCCTTTACGTACAGGTTTACACATAGAAGAAAGACCTGGTATGATAAACTTTAGTATTGTAGGAAGAAATGCAACATTAGGTGAACGTAAACTATATGTGAAACATGATAAAGCGACACAAGAAAGAGATGTAATAGCAGAATTGTTTAATAAAGAATTTCCAAATTTAATTGCAAGACCAGGTGGTGAAACAGGTATTGATATTTCTCCTAAAGGTGCAGACAAGAGTCAAATAGTAAATGATTTTGATCCTAATGATGTATTACATTTTTATGGAGATAGAATGGATACTATGGGCAATGATTATCCTTTAAAAAAAGTTATAATTGATAACGATTTAGGATTTGCTATTGAAGTTAAAGGTTGGAAAGATACATGGAGTAATTTAAAATGCTTGTAGTATCTAATCCACATCCAGAAATAACCGTATATGATAATGTATTCAATTGGGATCTTAATAAAAGTATAATGCTAAATTGTACTAAGGTTCCATATTTTATAGGTTGGCAAGATAGTTTTAATGAAGAAGAAAGTTTTTTACACAGTCGTATTACAAAAGATATGTGGCTTAACAGGACAAAGGATAAAAGTTTAAATGATTTTTTAGAGCCTCTTATTACTAGTGAGCCATTTAAAGACATTAATGAAAGTAAGATTGTACAAACTGTTGTAAACTGTGATACAACTTATGATACACACACTGTACATACTCACAACAATCAAGATGTAATTTTGTATTATGTGAATAATGAATGGAAAGACGGTTGGGGTGGAGAAACATTCTTTTACGATAGTCATGGAAAAGAAATAATATACACTTCTGCATATACTCCGAATAGAATGATTAGGTTTAATGGGGAACTAGTTCATAGATTTAACGGACCAAGCAGAACAGGTCCTAAATTTAGATTTTCTATTTCAACATTTATAGAAAAGGAAACACAATGAAAATTATGTTAACAGGACATAGAGGATTTATAGGAAGTACTCTATTACGCAAATTAAAAAAAGAACATAGCATAGTTGGCTTTGATTTACAAGACGGACAAGACTTGTACGATATTGAACTAAAGGAAGAATTTGACTTAATTATACATCTAGCAGGCAAAAGCGGAGTGCGTGATAGCATAGCAGATCCTGCAGGATATTGGCGTAATAACGTAGAAGTAAGCAAACGCTTATTTGCACGTTATCCTGATACTAGAGTGCTTTACGCAAGCTCTAGTAGCGTCTATGAGCCCGATTTAAACCCATATGCCGCAAGCAAGTATTGTGTAGAAGAGGCTGCAGAACGCTATCCAAATACATTAGGTATGCGTTTTCATACGGTATATTCAAGTACACCTAGACCAGGTATGTTTTTACAAAAGCTAATAGATAACGAACTTGAATATACAACAAGTCATTACAGAGATTTTATACATATTGAGGATTTATGTGATGCAATACAACTATGTATGAATAGTAAGTATTTAGGTACGATTGATATTGGGTCAGGACATCCTTTTAAGGTATCAGACTTTGCACCAAATCTTCCTGTCCGCCTAAATACACCATATGAAAGACAATGGACTTGTGCTAATATGGAAAAAATTAAGTCACTTGGCTTTAAACCTAAATATAGTGTAGAAAACTACTTGACTTCTTTAACAAATGATAATATAATAAAACTTGAAATAGGAGAAACTTTATGAAAGACATTTTACAAGACATCGTTGCACATACGCATTCACTAGGATTTTTATCGCTAGTAAAAGTTAGCAATGATGAAGGCACACAAATCGATTCAATGGCTGAAGACCGTTCAGTTATTTTAAGTGCTTCAGCAAATGCACCAGTAGCTGAATTTACAGGAACATTTGGTATGCCTAACTTAGATAAGTTAGCACTACACTTAAAAAATCCAGAGTATCAGAAAGATGCAAAGATTGATGTAGTACAAGCAGAACGCAACGGCGAAACTATTCCTACGCACATTCACTTTGAAAATGCGGCAGGTGATTTCCAAAATGATTATCGCTTTATGAACAAAGCAATTATTGAAGAAAAACTAAAAACTGTTAAGTTCAAAGGCGCACAATGGAATGTTGCATTTAATCCTAGTGTTGCTAGTATTGCACGTATGAAACTTATGAGTGCGGCACATTCAGAAGAACCTACGTTTAATGTAAAAACTGTAGATGGTAATTTAGTATTCAGCTTTGGCGATGCAAGTACACACGCAGGTGAGTTTGTATTCCAACATGGCATTGAAGGTTCATTACAACACACTTGGAGTTGGCCAGTAGCACAAACACAGGCAATACTTGGCTTAGATGGTGACTTGACTATGAGCATTTCAGATCAAGGTGCTATGATGATTTCAGTAGACAGCGGTATGGTCAAGTATGATTATATCCTGCCAGCACAGAGTAAGTAAATTGAGTGAGCACCAGCAATATTGTACAACAAAAGGCTTAGGTTGGGCTTTTCTAATCATTGCTTTTTTCATAGCAGGCGTTCCTATTTTAATGTTGATGGCAATGGTGGGATTAGAAGATTATGCCCGCTATTGTAATCTAAACATTATGCCATGTTTCGGCTTGGAGAATAAATGAACAAAAACTTAACCGCAACACAAAATGATTATGCACGTTTCTTACCTGCTCTTAGTGGGTTTTATGCTACATATGTAGGTAAACAACGTCATGATGAATATGTTGACAAAGCAAGAGTACCTAAAAACTTAACACACGGAGTTGAAGGTTTAAACTATCTTAATGCACAACAAGGTCAATTTAGTTATAAATGGAGTCTTTATTCAGCAGGACATGCTGACTTAGATATAAACAAATTTGTACCTAAAGAAGATATGGTGCGTAATCGAGATAGAGAAAATACTTGGTTACTTGGTGATTCAGGTGGATTCCAAATTGGTAAAGGTGTTTGGGAAGGCGATTGGAAAGATCCTAATTGTCCTAAAGCACAAAAGAAGCGTGACGGCGTTCTTCGTTGGATGGACGCATATATGGACTACGGAATGATACTTGATATTCCAGCATGGGTATCACGTTCCCCAGAAGGTGCAAAAGCAACAGGCATTGACAACTATCAAGATGCTGTAAATGCTACACGCATTAACAATGACTATTGGATGAAACATAGATCAGGTGCCTGTAAGTTCCTTAATGTTTTACAAGGCGAAAATCATGCTGATGCTGAAGATTGGTATCAACAAATGAAAGACTATTGTGATCCTAAGATTTATCCAGAAAATCATTTCAATGGTTGGTCAATGGGTGGTCAGAACATGTGTGATGTACATTTGGTTCTTAAACGTCTAATTGCATTGAGATTTGACGGACTACTAGAAAAAGGTATACATGATGTAATGCACTTTTTAGGAACATCAAAACTAGAGTGGGCTACACTACTAACCGACATACAACGTGCCGTAAGGAAATATCATAATGAAAACTTTGTTATCACATTTGATTGTGCTTCACCTTTCCTCGCAACCGCTAATGGACAGATCTACTGTGAACTTGAGACTCAGGACAGAACTAAATGGGTGTATCGAATGGTTCCGAGCATCGATGATAAGGCACTTGCACAAGACACAACACAGTTTGGACAAGCATTTGTAAGAGAAGGTAAACATCCTTCGTTTATGGATAGTCCAATCACAGCCGACCTCAAAGCCAAAGATATTTGCATATATGGTCCAGGTGACCTAAATAAAATAGGCAAAGAAGGTAAGACCTCATGGGATAGTTTTTCATATGCTATTATGATGGGGCATAACGTATGGATGCACATAAATGCAGTACAAGAAGCAAATAGACAATACGACAACGGAATATTTCCAGCAATGCTTGTGGAAGAGCGTTTTGACAGGTTATTTTTCCGAGATGTTGTGGACGAAATTTTCAGAACGGACGACAGGCAAAAAGCAGAACAATTAGTAGAAGAATACTCAAAGTTTTGGATGTCGATTATTGGCACACGTGGTGCTACCGGTAAGAAAACTGTTAATGCACAAACTAAATTTGGGGAGTTATTTGAATGAGTAATTTTACTGAAACACACGATAAACTTGCTACATACTTACAAGAGCTATACACGAAACATAAAGCACTTGACGAAGAAATAAAAAGAATGTATAATAAGTATGAGCAGGACGGAATAATCAACCGTAAGAAAACACATAAACTTTGGCTTAAAGATGAAATACATAGGCTTGAGGAACAACTTAAACACTTAGGATAAAAAATGCTAGTACAAGAAT
>Ga0181597_10004389_pt1 | contig 14028 bp, 17 predicted proteins | sample 041ome_5_FD_148647 | JGI IMG/M metagenome (GOLD analysis project Ga0181597, IMG submission 148647) | Coastal salt marsh microbial communities from the Groves Creek Marsh, Skidaway Island, Georgia - 041403US metaG (spades assembly) | ecosystem: Environmental > Aquatic > Marine > Intertidal zone... | reverse complement strand
GGTGGGTGGTCCAATCGCTATTAATAGTTTCTATCGCTCGCCCCAACTCAATTCTGCCATTGGCGGAAGTACAACCTCTCAACATTGTATTGGTTGTGCGCTTGACCTAGATGATAACTATGGTCACAAAACTAATGCAGAGATGTATGATTATATAAAAAATAATTTAGATTTTGATCAAATTATTTGGGAGTTTGGTACAGATGATAATCCTAACTGGGTGCATGTGAGTTATGTATCTGAAGATGCTAACAGAAGAAGATGTTTAAAAGCTTATAAAGAAAACGGTAAAACTAAATACAAAATAATATAATGGCAAGTAAAGGACCAGCAATAAAAGAAAAAGCATACGAAAAACAAAATCGTAAAATGCGATCTGATTACACTAAAGAAACTGGTAAAAAACTAGGTAGTAGACAAACTTCTGGCACAGGTAAACGTAGGGTGTCATTTGCTTGTAGATTTGCTGGTATGAAAGGAGCTATGAAAGATGCTAGTGGTGAACCAACAAGAAAAGCTATGGCTTTAAAAAAATGGGGATTTGGTAGTGTTGATGCTGCTAGAAACTTTTGTAATAAAAATAAAAATAAAAAAAAATAAAAAATGATTAGAAATTATTACACTGACTCGTACAAGTCTGGAATACCTGTAACACCAAGTGATACATTATTACTAGACGGTAGAACAAAAGCAACAACTCCACAAGGAGCATGGAAAGAATATAACATATATATAGGTAATTCACCAAGTGCATTACCCGTTACAACAACCAGTAATAACATTGTTGTTTCAAACTCTACAAATGTAGGTTTAGCTTCACCTAACGCACAGATAAAAGCTGGTATGAGAGTAACAGGTGGCACGTTGCCTGCTGCTGGAGTTTTAATAGCAAGTGTTACTAATAGTAGTAATTATGTATTAGCATCGGCACAAAGTATTGCGGTTAATTCAACTCTTACTTATAGCTATGATTCAGAAGCTAAAATAAAAGTACATACAATAAACAATGAAGTAATAGAATTTGTAAAACCTGCTCAAGGTTTTGTATTACCTGTTAGTGTTGTTCAAGTATACGCTACAGATACTGAAGGTGGTATTTCAAATTTAGTAGCATTAAGTTAAAATAAATAAAAAAACAATTTTAAAATTATTATTATGGGATACGGTGATAAAACAGTAAATGGTCTTTCGTCTTTAGGACCAAAAATGGGTGGTAAAGCTCATGGAGGCGGTGTTAAAATAGAAAAAGGTATGGGTAAAATTAGTCAATCACAAGACGATGTTTTATCTGGCAAAGAAACAAAAATGGAAAATGACTCTATGGGATCAGCTAAAATGATTTCTGGTGGTCATTCAAAAGGTAAGTTTATGTCAACACCTAAATATAAATCAGATGCTCAAAGAAAAGCTGCACACGCTAGTATGGCTGAGAAAGGTGCTGGAAAATATGGTAAACACAAAGGAGCAGCTCAAGCAAAACCTGATTATATAGATATTGATGGCGATGGCAACAAAACTGAGTCAATGAAACAAGCTGCTGATGGTATGGGAAAATATGGACATAAAAAAGGTCCACATAAAGAATCTCAGGATCATAAAATGGCTTACGACAGAAGTGAAATATCAAGATTAAAAAAAGATATTCACTTTGACGATTTAAATAAAAAAGTAAAAAAAGTTAATGAAATGAGTAACAGAAGAAGAAAAGATACTTATTCATATCAAGAACCTAAAGCTAAAGTTTTAAAAAACAAATAATCAACAACAATCAACAATCATTAACAACAAACAAAAATCAAAATTATGGCAAAATTTATCTCAATTTATTCATCAGGAGCAGGGCTTGCTGGTGGGGACATTTTAATCAGTGGAGAAGCAACAGGAGTTGTAGCTAATTCAGCAACAGAAACTGTTATCTACTTAAAAGGTGGTGCTTCAGGAGACTTAGCAACTATTACTCACGGATCAACAGGAACTACTCCTTCTGTGAGAGATGCGGTTATCTATGCATTAACAGCTAACCCAGGTGGTATTAAAGCTAAAGTTAAGCTTCCATCAGGAATAACTGTTTCAGCGGTAGCATTCTCTTAATGAAACCAAAAGGTTTAGGTGATAAAATAGAGTCTTTCACTAAGGCCACTGGAATTAAAAAAGTTGTGGACGGTATATCACAGGGTTTAAATATACCCTGTGGTTGCCAACAACGAAAAAATATATTAAATAAAATGTTCCCAGGAAAATGAGCTTTAAACTTACATCACCATTTAAAAAACACGCTACTCCAATAGTTAACGTGCCTATGGAACAAAACGTAATGGGTAGAGCTGACAAACGAGGAACTATTTTAATTAATAAAGATTTAAAAGATCCTAAGCAGATTGAAGACACTATTAATCACGAAAACGTTCACATAGAGCAAATGGCATCTGGTGAATTAGATTATGATGAACAAGCTGTTTATTTTAAAGGTAAAAAATTCTTAAGAAAAGAATTTGATGAATCAAATAAAAATTTACCGTGGGAAGTAAAAGCTTATAAAGCAGGATAATTATGTCACAACCAAAAAAGAAATTTAAAAATACTAAAGTAGGAAAATTTCTACTAGGTAAATCAGGTATTATAAATGTGATAGGAGATATACTGCCTGATCAAGGCGCGCTAGGTATGGTTAAAAACCTTATAGACAAAGATCCAGACTTACCACCACAAGACAAAGAAACAGCTCTTAAATTATTAGAGCAAGACACTATAGAATTACAAGAGATATCAAAACGCTGGGAAAGCGATATGAAATCTGATTCATGGCTTTCAAAAAACACTAGGCCAATGACATTGATATTCTTAACAACATCTCTTGTTATTTTTATACTATTAGACGGGTTTGATATATCATTTAGTATTGATACCGGTTGGATAGACCTTTTAAAATCACTTCTTATAACCGTTTACGTTGCCTATTTCGGTTCACGAGGTGCAGAAAAATTTAAATCAATAGGCAAATAATTAAATTAAATTAAAATGAGTGAAGTAAAACAAATGATTACCGAAGACCAACTGAAAAAAATTCAGGACTTTCAAAAAGAATTAAACAAATTTTTAAACGAAGTTGGATTTTTAGAAGCCCAAAAAACCGCAGTATTGGGTAAATTCCATGAAGTTAACAAGCAGACTGAAGACTTCAAAAAAGAATTAGAAGATGAGTATGGATCTATTAATATTAATTTAGAAGATGGATCATTTACTCCTATTGAAAAAGAAGAAGATAAGAAATAATGTCGTCTGTAATTAGAAAGATAAGTATTGGTTCTGACTATAAAACTGATGCTATGCACTACTCGTTAGGGCAGTCAGTATATGGTGGTCATACAATATCTCATATACTTTCTGATAAGACAGATAATTCTTATAATATTTACATCAAAAAACGAGACGAGGTATTGCCATGGAAAAAGTTTAACTGTAACATGGCAATCTCCGTTGAGTATGATTTAGAATATTAGTGAAAAGTTTATTTGATTTTATCGTTGAGCCTGTTGGCCAACGATATTCTAATGAAGTTAAAGTAGGTGACAAAAGCCTCGTAATCAATACCCAAGTAGAAACTTTTAAGTCCGTAAACAATATAGCAAAAGTTATAGAAGTACCTTTATCGTTTAAAACTGATATTAAAAAAGGTGATTTAATAATGATTCATCATAATGTGTTTAGAAGATGGTATAACGTAAGAGGTGAAGAAAAAAATAGTAAGTCTTATTTTAAAGATAATTTATATTTTGTTCAATTAGATCAGGTTTATTTATATAAAAGAAAAGATAAATGGATAACTATCAATGATAGATGTTTCATAAGTCCAATCAAAAGTAATGACAATACAGTGTCAGATCAGGAGCGATATCTTATTGGTGTATTAAAATATGGTAATAGTGCCTTAGAAGCGCTAGGAATTAACGAGGGAGACTTAGTTGGTTACACGCCTAACGGAGAATATGACTTTGTCGTTGATGGCAAACGTCTTTATTGTATGAAATCTAATGATATTGTAATTAAACATGAACGTCAAGGAAACGAAGAAGAATATAATCCACGCTGGGCACATAGCGGTTGAAGAATTAATTAAGGTAGCTAAAGAAGCTATTGTAGATTCTGATGACGATATATCTGCTGATAGATTAAAGAATGCTGCTGCAACTAAAAAGTTAGCTATATTTGATGCTTTCGAAATACTTAATCGTATTAAAGAAGAAGAGGAGATGTTAAATGATAAACCAAAAGAAGAAAAGAAAAAAGAAGCTTTTGGTGGATTTGCAGAAAGAAGATCTAAATAATGTATAAGCAAACTTTATATAAAATAATTGATCATATAAAACCTCATATAATAAAAAGATTAAATAAATCTAAAAAATGGGAGTATGGATATAATAAAGAACACGATGTTATAGTTATATCTAAGAGTGGTCAAATAGGTGAGGTTTATGAAATACAAAATTTAAAAATAGCATTACCAAAAGAAAAAGATGTTAATAAGGATTACGATAAATGGCAAGCACATGAGTATCCCAAAGCATTAAAAAAAATCAAAACAATATTTGACTGGAAACAGTATCCAGACGATTTTAAAGAAAAATGGTATGCGTATATTGATAGAGAATTTGCCAGGCGCCACGAAGGCTATTGGTTCACTAATAAAGGTAAAGCTACTTACATTACTGGTACTCATTACATGTACCTGCAGTGGTCCAAGATTGACGTTGGGCAAGCAGATTTTAGGGAAGCAAACAGACTATTCTTTATATTCTGGGAAGCTTGTAAAGCAGATAAACGTTGCTACGGAATGTGCTACCTCAAAAACAGACGGTCTGGTTTTTCATTCATGGCATCAGGCGAAACTGTCAACCTTGCCACTATCTCTAGTGATGCTAGATACGGTGTCTTATCAAAGTCAGGGGCTGATGCGAAAAAAATGTTTACCGATAAAATCGTACCAATTTCCGTCAACTATCCGTTTTTCTTCAAACCGATTCAAGACGGTATGGATAGACCAAAAACAGAACTTGCATACAGGGTTCCCGCTAGTAGGTTTACAAGACGTAAACTAGATAGTAACGAACAGCTTGAAGAATTAGAAGGATTAGATACGACTATTGACTGGAAAAATACAGGAGACAACAGTTACGATGGTGAAAAATTAAAACTACTTGTACACGATGAGTCTGGTAAATGGGAAAAACCTGACAATATATTAAATAACTGGAGGGTTACAAAAACTTGTTTACGATTAGGTTCTAGAATTATAGGTAAGTGTATGATGGGATCAACGTCAAATGCTTTAGATAAAGGAGGTAGAAATTATAAAAAATTATATGATGACTCAGACGTTACCAGAAGAAACCGCAATGGGCAGACTAGCTCGGGATTATATAGCTTGTTCATACCTATGGAATGGAATTACGAAGGATACATTGATTCTTATGGGTTACCTGTCTTCGAAACACCGCAAGAACCTAAAAAAGGACCAGATGGTTTCCCCATTGAAATCGGTGTTATCGAACACTGGGAAAATGAAGTAGATGGCCTTAAGAACGATCCTGATGCACTTAATGAACTATATAGACAGTTTCCACGTACAGAAAAACACGCGTTCAGAGATGAGACTAAACAATCTTTGTTTAATTTAACAAAAATATACGAACAAATAGATTATAACGAAGATTTAAAAAACTCAAACGTAATTACGCAAGGTAATTTTCAATGGGAAGATGGAATTAAAGATACAAGCGTTATGTTTGTTCCAAGTAAACAAGGTAGATTTTTTGTTTCATGGGTGCCAAATGTTAATCAACAGAATAGAGTTCTTATTAAAAATGGTAGAAAGTTTCCAGGAAATGAGCACATGGGTGCTTTTGGATGTGATAGTTACGATATATCAGGAACTGTAGATGGTAGAGGTTCTAAAGGTTCATTACACGGTTTAACTAAGTTTAGCATGGAAGATGCTCCACCAAATTTATTCTTTTTAGAATATATAGCTAGACCACAAACTGCTGAAATGTTTTTTGAAGATGTACTTATGGCTTGTGTTTTTTATGGTATGCCTATACTTGCAGAAAATAATAAACCAAGATTATTGTATCATTTTAAAAGAAGAGGTTATAGAGGTTATTCTATGAACCGACCAGATAAAACGATACATAAATTATCTGTAACAGAAAAAGAAATAGGTGGTATACCTAATTCAAGTGAAGACGTTAAACAAGCCCATGCTGCGGCTATTGAAGCATATATTGAAATGTTTGTTGGTTACAACAACGAGCAATATGGAACGATGTATTTTCAAAGAACATTAGAAGACTGGGCAGCATTTGATATAAACAATAGAACAAAACACGATGCGTCAATAAGTTCTGGCCTAGCGATCATGGCTTGCAATAAAAATAAATATAGACCCATTGCCGAGGTTATAAAAAAACCTTTAAATTTAAGCTTTTCTAAGTATGATAATAGAGGCAATGAATCAAAAATAATTAATAGATGAAATTAAACACTGGTGTTAATAGTGCGTTTCCTGATCAGATGGTATCTGAAGCGGAAAAGAAATCTTTAGAATATGGATTATTAGTTGGGCAAGCTATTGAATATGAATGGTTTAGAGGTGGAAGAGTAAACGGAAGCAGATGGAATACAGGTTACCAAAATTTTCATAATCTTAGATTATATGCTAGAGGTGAACAAAGTGTTCAAAAATATAAAGATGAATTGTCTATTAATGGTGATTTGTCTTATTTAAATTTAGACTGGAAACCAGTACCTATTATACCTAAGTTTGTAGACATAGTAGTAAATGGTATAGCTTCTAAAGATTATGATTTAAAAGCATATGCTCAAGATCCTTTTTCGCTAAAACAAAGAACTGATTATGTAGGTGGTATATATAGAGATATGATGGCTCAAGATTATTTAAATGAAATTGAGCAAAGCACAGGTATGAATTTATATAATTCTGATAAAAAAACATTACCACAATCAAAAGAAGAATTAGAAATACACATGCAATTAAACTACAAACAATCTGTAGAAATTGCCGAAGAAGAAGCTATAAATAATACTTTAGCTTTTAATAAATATCAATTAACTAAAAAAAGAATAGTAGAAGATGTAGTTACTATAGGTATAGGTGCTGTTAAAACTTCTTTTAATAAATCTGAAGGTGTAGTTGTTGAATACGTTGATCCTGCTAATTTAGTTTATTCATATACTAATGATCCTAATTTTGAAGATATATATTATGTTGGTGAAATAAAGTCAATGACTTTAGCTGAAATAAAAAAAAGATTTCCGTACCTTACAGATAAAGAATTAGAGCAAATGGTTAGGTATCCTGGTCGTGATGGTTATATAGCAAACCCTAATTATGATAACGATTTAGTTCAAATATTATTTTTTGAATATAAAACATTTATTGATCAAGTTTTTAAAATTAAAAAAACAGATACAGGCTTAGAAAAAACATTAGAAAAACCTGATACATTTGATCCACCTGAAAGTGATAATTTTGAAAGAGTTTCAAGATCAATTGAAGTTTTATTTAGCGGTGCTAAAGTTATGGGTGTTCCACAAATGCTAGAGTGGAAATTAGCTGAAAACATGACAAGACCTAAAAGTGATTTAACTAAAGTAAAAATGAATTATGTTATATGCGCGCCTAATTTATATCAAGGGCGTATAGAATCTTTAGTAAGTCGTGTTACTAGCTTTGCGGACATGATACAATTAACATCATTAAAATTACAACAAGTAATTCAACGTATGGTTCCAGATGGTGTATTTGTAGATGTTGATGGTTTGGCGGAAGTAGATTTAGGTAATGGTACTAATTATAATCCACAAGAAGCTTTGAATATGTATTTTCAAACAGGTTCTATTGTAGGTAGATCTTTAACTCAAGATGGTGATCCTAACAGAGGTAAAGTGCCTATTCAAGAATTACAATCATCTTCTTCTAACGGAAAAATACAATCGTTGATCAACACTTATCAGTATTATTTACAAATGATAAGAGACGTGACGGGACTAAATGAAGCAAGAGATGGCAGTTTACCAGACAAAGACGCGTTGGTCGGATTGCAAAAAATGGCTGCCAATGCTTCTAATATAGCAACTAAGCACATTGTAGATGCTAGTTTATATTTAACACTAAGAGCTTGTGAAAATATTTCATTAAGATTAGCTGATGCTTTAGAGTTTGATTTAACTAAACAAGCTTTGATGCAAAGTATATCACTAACTAATACTCAAAATTTAGAAGAATTAAAAAATCTTCATTTGTATGATTTTGGTATTTATTTAGAACTTGAACCAGACGATGAAGAAAAAGCAATGTTAGAGCAAAATATACAGGTAGCTTTACAATCAGGTCAAATATATCTTGAAGATGCTATTGATATTAGAGAAATAAAAAATATACAATTAGCAAATCAAATATTAAAATATAGAAGAATACAAAAACAAAAACAAGATCAAGCCGCTCAAGAAGCTCAAATACAAGCTCAAGCACAAGCTAATATGCAACAATCTGAGCAAGCTGCTTTAAATGAAGTACAAAAACAAGAGGCTTTAGCTAATACAGAGATACAAATAGAACAAGCTAAATCTCAGTTTGAAATACAAAGAATGGAGCAAGAAGCATTAATTAAAAAACAATTAATGGCTGAAGAGTTTAATTATCAATTACAATTAGCTCAAGCTAAAATAAATACTGATAGACAAAAAGAACAATTTATAGAAGATCGTAAAGATAAAAGAACTAAAATACAAGCAACGCAACAATCTAAAATGATTGAGCAACGTCAAAATGACTTGTTACCTACAGATTTTGAATCAGCAGGTATGGATAATTTAGGCGGATTTGGTTTAGAGCAGTTTGAACCGCAATAAACTATTTATTAATTTTTATTATATTATATTATGTCAGAACAAGTAAAAGAAGAAGGCACGTTTAAAATTAAACGTAAACCTAAACAATTGGTAAAAGACGATGTTATTAAAGTCGACTTATCAAAACCTAAAACAGAAGAAAAAGATGCCGTTCAAGTCGGAGAAACAAAGAAAGTGGTTGTGGAAGAACAAACCGGAAATAGCCCTAAAGTGGACCAACAAGTATCAGAGTCCAGCGAAGTTCTTGAAAATCAAGAAGAACAACCAACAATTGAAGAAATTGTAGAAGAAAAACCTATTGAAGAGAAAGTTGAAGAAGAAATACAAGAAATAGGTGAAAAAATTGAACAAAAAGTTATTACTCCTACTCCTGAAGAAGCAAGAGAAGTAGCTAAATTACCTGAGAACATCGAAAAAGTCGTAGACTTTATGAAAGAAACAGGTGGAACATTAGAAGATTACGTAAGATTAAACGCTGATTATTCTAATGTAGATAACGATACTCTATTAAGAGAGTATTATAAACAAGCCAAATCACACTTAGATTCAAGTGAAATTAACTTTTTAATTGAAGATAATTTTTCATATGATGAAGAAGTGGACGAGGAGCGCGAGATTCGTAAAAAGAAACTTGCGTATAAAGAAGAGGTTGCTAAAGCCCGAAAGTATTTAGATGGTTTAAAAAGTCAATATTACGAGGAAATCAAGTTGAGACCTGGTATGACACAAGACCAACAAAAAGCAATGGACTTTTTCAATCGCTACAATGAAGAGCAAAACACAGCTCAACAACAACATGAGGACTTTAAGTCTAATACTAAAAACTATTTTACTAATGAATTCAAAGGTTTTGATTTTCAAGTTGGTGAAAAAAAATTTAGATACGGAATTAAAAACCCTAATGAAGTTGCAACTAAACAATCGAATATTACAAACACAATTAAGAAGTTCTTAGATGATAAAGGTAATGTAAAAGATGTTAAAGGTTATCACAAAGCTATGTATGCCGCTGAAAACGTTGACAAAATAGCACAGCATTTTTACGAGCAAGGTAAATCCGATGCTACTAAAGATCTTGTTGCTAAGTCTAAAAACATATCCGAGGATGTTAGGCCAGCGCCTACCGGAGACGTATTTGTTGGTGGATTAAAAGTTAAAGCTATAAGCGGTCTTGATTCTTCAAAACTGAAGATTAAAACAAGAAAATTTAACTAAAAACAAAATTAATTATTATGGGACAAATTAATCCTGTGTTTGGAAGTATTGTACCTTCTCAACAACAATTAGCTTTGCAAAACAATTACCTAGCGTTTAACGCTGGAGCTAATGACTTTGCTCAGCAATATCTACCTGAAGTTTATGAAGCTGAGGTAGAAAGATATGGAAACAGAACATTAAACGGTTTCCTTAGAATGGTTGGCGCTGAAATGCCAATGACATCTGATCAAGTAATTTGGTCTGAACAAAACAGACTACACGTTTCTTATGTAAACGTAGCACAAACAGGTGGTGCAGGTTCTGCTACATTAGAGTTCGCTTTAGGTGGAAACCCAGCTGTATCAAATGCTATTTTTCCAAACGACACTATAGTTGTAATGAACCCTACTACAGGTGTTACATTAAAAGGTGTGGTAAAAACAAGTTTACCAGGTGGTTTAGGACAGCAAGTTATTGCTTACCCTTTTACAGCTGCTAACTGGGATGCTTTAGGAGTTGGAGCTACAAATCTTAAACTATTTGTATACGGTTCTATTTTTGCTAAAGGAACTGTTGGACCAGTAGATAACGGCTTAGGTGCTGGGTCTTACAAGTCTATCCAACCTTCATTTACACAATATTCTAACAACCCAATTATTATAAAAGATTCATTCCAAATTAATGGTTCTGATATGGCTCAAATTGGATGGGTAGAAGTTGCTACAGAAGATGGAACATCAGGATACTTATGGTATTTAAAGTCTGAGTCTGAAACAAGATTACGTTTCGACGATTACTTAGAAATGGCAATGGTTGAAGGTGAATTAGCTACTGGAGCTGGTGGACAAAGTTTTGCTGCACAACAAGCTAATGTCCAAGGATTTGGAGGCGGTATCAACGCTTATGGATCTCAAGGTCTTTTCTCTGCTATCCAAGCAAGAGGTAATGTAATGTCTGGATTCTCAGCTGGTACTGGAATTTCTGACTTTGATCAAGTACTTAAAAATCTAGATACTCAAGGAGCTATTGAAGAAAACATGCTTTTCTTAAACAGAGGACTTGATTTAGATTTTGATGACATGTTAGGACAAATTTCAGGTGGAGCTGTAGGTGGAACTGCTTACGGTTTATTTGAAAACTCTGAAGACATGGCACTTAATTTAGGTTTCTCTGGTTTCAGAAGAGGTTCTTATGACTTCTACAAAACTAGCTGGAAATACTTAAACGACGCTTCTACAAGAGGTGGAGTTGCAGTAAGTGGAATAGAAGGTGTATTAATACCTGCTGGAACATCAACTGTGTATGACCAACAATTAGGTACTAACATAAGAAGACCATTCTTACACGTTAGATATAGAGCTTCACAAACAGAAGACAGAAGATACAAAAACTGGATCACAGGATCTGCTGGTGGTGCTTACACTACTAACATTGATGCGATGCAAGTTAACTGGTTATCTGAAAGATGTTTGGTTACTCAAGCTGCGAATAATTTCGTATTATTCCAACAATAAGATTGCTTTAAAGAGTTGGGTGCTTCGGCACCCAGCCCTTTATTTTTATTAATTATATTATATTATATCATGTCAAAAACAAAAGAAACAATAGCCCCTAAATGGGAGATTAAAGATAGAAGATATTTTCTATTACACGATAAAGAACCATTAACATATACTTTAAATTCTAAAAACACTAGTAGACATCCATTATTATGGTTTGATGAAAAATCAGGTGAACAGAAAGAATTAAGATATGCTACAAATCAAAATTCTCCATTTGTAAATGAACAAAAAGGAGAAGTAACACTAGGACACATTGTGTTTGAAGATGGTGTTTTAGCTGTTCCAAAACAAAAACAAAACTTACAAAAACTATTATCACTATATCACCCTAAAAAAGGTATTATATATTCTGAATGGGAAGCTGAGGTAGTTGCTGAAGATGAACTTGAAGATATTAACATAGAACTAGACGCAATGCTTGCGGCAAAAGAAATGGATATAGATCACGCTGAAGCTGTATTAAGAGTTGAACTAGGATCAAAAGTTTCTTCGTTAAGCTCTAAAGAATTAAGAAGAGATTTATTACTTATGGCAAGAAAAAATCCAGCAGCTTTCTTATCTGTAGCAAATGATGAAAACGTAGGTTTAAGAAATATAGGTATAAGAGCTACCGAACAACATATAATAAAACTAGCTCAAGACCAAAGAACTTTCCATTGGGGATCTAATGATAGAAAACTAATGACTATACCTTTCGATGAAAACCCTTATTCAGCATTAGCCGCTTGGTTTAAAACTGATGAAGGTGTTGAAGTTTTCAAAACAATTAAGAAAAAGTTACAATAATATGTAACTATAATATAGTGAAGGGTCACTTAAAATGTGGCCCTAATCACTATTAACTAAAATATTAAAATGGCAATAAACGTAAATACTGTATATCAAACCGTTTTATTAATACTAAATAAAGAGCAGAGAGGTTATATGACACCTGTTGAGTTTAATAAAATAGGTACTCAGGTTCAATTAGAAATATTTGAAAGATATTTTGAGGATCTTAATCAGCAAATACGTATTCCGCAAACAGATACAGATTATGCAGATAGAGTACTTAATCTTGATGAAAAAATCTCTATATTTAAAACTATTGGCAACACTACTTATGCTAATGGTGCTTTTAGCTTACCTGCAGAGTCGGGATCTTCACAAGCTACTTTTACAACCGTAACTGAAGTTAATATACAAGCATATCCTATAACAACTATTACAGCTAATCAATTAGCTAGCGGAACTACAACTGTTTATTTAGACGGGGTTGCTAGCACGGCTTATAGCATAAACGGAACAACATTAACACTTAATGCTGCGCCAGCTGCTGGTATAGATATTTTTATAGTTACAACACAAGATGATTTTTATAGACTAGGAACAGTTATTTATAGCGCTGGAGCTTTACCAACTCAAGAGCTTGAAAGAGTTGATAGAGGAGATTTATATCATTTATTAAGTTCTAAATTAACAGCGCCAACAACTACTTATCCTGTATATGTTTACGAAAGACAAAAACTTTTTGTATATCCTCAAACAATTCAATCAGGTATTGAAGCTACTTATATACGAAAACCTATGGATCCAGTTTGGAATTTTACTCTTTCTGGAAATGCTTATGTTTATAATCCAGATACGTCTATAAACTTTGAACTTCACGACGCTGAACAAACTGAAATAGTTTTAAAAATTTTATTATATGCTGGAGTAGTAGTAAAAGACCCTACAATTATACAAGTTGCGGCGCAACAAGTACAACAAGAACAAATAAATCAAAAAAGCTAGATTATGCCAATACCTAATGGTGGTTTAATAACCGAAACTAACAGACAATATTACGCTGGAGCTCAGCAGTTTTTTATAAGCGCAGCAGGTGCAGGTCAAACTTTTACTAGTACTTTTAATACTGATTTAATATTTGGAAGTTCTGATAATGCTAGTGGTCAATATGGTTTAAATAATTTTTATTTATATTCAAGTCCAGATGCTTTAACTTGGACAGAAATGACACCTAATAATACTAAAACAACCGGAACAAGTAATGGGGTTTTAGTGCCAGTGGGAACAAGTACTTTAACAATAGCTGTTGCAAATGTTAATATTGCTGTGGGCATGCTAATACAAAATGTAGCAGGAACAACAACATATGGTACAATTACCAATGTTTTATCTACAACAAGCTTTACATGTAATATTTCAGTGCAAATACCTGCAGCAGCAACTAATTTAGTTTTTAAATTTACAGAACCTTATACTGAGGTTGGAAATATAATAACTATAAATTCTTATTTAGCTGCAAATTCTTATATTAAAATACAATTAACTGATTCAGCTATTGAAAACAACTATG
>Ga0181597_10004383_pt1 | contig 14043 bp, 4 predicted proteins | sample 041ome_5_FD_148647 | JGI IMG/M metagenome (GOLD analysis project Ga0181597, IMG submission 148647) | Coastal salt marsh microbial communities from the Groves Creek Marsh, Skidaway Island, Georgia - 041403US metaG (spades assembly) | ecosystem: Environmental > Aquatic > Marine > Intertidal zone >... | reverse complement strand
GTTTTGATGATGGTCAAGTCTGTCGAGTCTGAGCCAGTGTTTGCACGGTAGAAAGATCCATTAAAATCATAAGCAGCCGCCCCTGTGTTTCCTGATTGAGAATGAAGGGTTACTACATTTCCGTCCTGTCCACCGTAGATTATTCCCGTACCATCAAAACCACTGAAAACCGATGACCCGATTCCTCCGTTCCCAACATCGATTTCTTCATCGCCATCAAAATAAGTTACGGTAGCGACAAAATCTCCCTCTGATAGTCCGTTAATGGATGTATTCGACGTTCCCACTACAGAAGCAGCATTGGCACTCGAATTATCAAACTCGAAGGCTAAGGTGGACAAAGTACCACTTCCGTCCGTTTCATGAAGACTAAGGAAATTTCCGCTATCTCCAAAATCCCAAGTAGAATCCATGATGGTGTTGTACCTTGCAACACCGCTGCTTGCCGCAGTATTATCGTAAAACCTGATTCCTATGAGCGTATCATTAGTGATTGCATTCAACCTGTTTTCATAGGCATTAGGGTCGCTCGAACTGTCGCCTAAATAATCGTCATCGAGAGGATTGCCATCAGCAGCATTAGTTGTAGAATAATTGTTAGTGTCAGAGCCGGATTCGCCGTCTAATGCAAGAATTGTTATGAAATAAAATTCTCCGGCATTGACAGTTGTCGCATCCCAATCACGACCTATTTTGGTTTTGGATGTTAGAGGAGTCCAAACTCCTTTGAACAAATCTGTATGATCTTCGTTGGGGGTGTAACTACCACCATCTATGGTGCCGTCCGTATCGAAAAACCCAAGTTCAATCAAATCCCCAGTGTATGAATTGTCGGTTCCGGATGTAGTCAGTTTTGCCCCTCCGATGTCGTAAAGGTATTGAATCGAGGTAGGATCGGTATCATCTCCATCGAGAGGCGAACTCGAACCTAAATGGGTTCCCCACTCAATGTACCGTGTAGTGCCCGGTTGAGCACGAATTTCTGGAGCCAAAAAAATCGTCGCTCCAATCAGAAGCAAAGGTAATAATTTTAAACTGGTTTTTTGGTTGGGCACAGAACCCTCCAAATCTCTTGCCATTACCATACTAAGTCAAACTAAATTTAAATCAGGAAATAAGCCTAATATTTGGTGTGAGTTACTTATTCCAAATTTGTTTACATTTCCTTGCAAAATATGTGCTCCAAGACTTAAATTATAATATTATAGCCCTCTTGAATTGTAATTGGTTTTCTTTATTGAAAATACTCCTAATAGATGCGATCAAAGATAATTTCATTAATTCATGTAAATTAATGACTTACGGAATCGCGAAAGGAGCATTAAAGGTTTGCTTAGCCTCTTCATCAGTTCTTTTTTTAAAAAAATGTTTACAATTCTTACGCGCGAGAATTTTGCCACACGGCGGAAACTTCAAGTTACAATCTTTCATAAATTATTCTTTTTTGGGGGATACAAAACATTCTCATCGAGATAATAATTTTTCGTTCACTCCTCTTTACACCTTTTTCTTCTTAATTCCGCTCTTACTTTCCTTCCAACAGGTACACAGTGCACCCCAGATTTCTATTGTTTGGGGAACCACTACAAACTCAGCTGCTTCGGATATTCTGAAGGGGTTTGATGGATTGGCACTAAGTGCTGGTGTTCAGGGAAACGGGGATGGAGACTTGGTTGAGCTTGGATATTTTTCAGAAGCTTCTGCAGATAATCCTTTCTCGGGAGACTGGACTCCCTTAACTAAGCAAACTAGGGTAGGAGATTCTAGTTCAGGTTATGGATTTAACAACGGAATGTTTATTTTTACCACCACGTTCCAAAAGGATAGTGACCGAATTATCGTTTTCCCCACTGAGCCCAAGGAATATGAAGAAGATTTAGGGTTTACCATAACATTGTCTACCCCACCTTCAAGTACCCCAATATGTATACGATTTTACGACTCCACTCAAAAAGCAGGAGCAAAATATAACACAGTCACCGGAGATAACTGGTTATGGCCGTCTTTTCCAAGTGGTTCAAGTATTCCAACAAATTTATATCTTAAAATCGCTTCAGGGGCTGCACCTGCTGGGTCTTCATGGAAGTATGGTAGTAGGTTTGAAGATCCTGACAATAGTTTCAAAGCATCAATAAGTCCACAATACGAAATTAACCTTGCGATCTCAGATGGTTCTGGAACTGGCAGAGTTGGGTTCGGTAGTGATATTGACCAAAATATCACAAGCCTCGTACGATTTTTTGGAGAATCTGTTACCATCAATGCATTACCTAACCTACCCCATTCTGAGTTTATGGGATGGGTCGGAACCGGAATAACTGACCCTTACAACAAAACAACCACACTAACGGTTAATGGAGACCAAAAAGAAATCTACGCAGAATTCTTTGCAATACCTTACTCATTGGACATCGAAGTGATCGGGGAAGGAGAAGTTCTCGCTAATGGGCAAAACACACCCCTCTCCTTTTCTTACGATGACAATGTAACAGTCTCGGCCTTTCCAAATTCCGGCTTTTCTTTCCTACGTTGGGAAATGAATGGTACAGAAATCAGTTCAAATTCGGAAACTTCTATCAACATTCAAGGGAATACTGAACTTGTAGCTATTTTCTCCGGAAACCAATATCAAGTAAATATAGATGAAACAGTGGGCGGTACTTACGAAATACTTGATAATACTGGTTCAACCGCATCTAATCCTTACAGTCATGGAATTACCTACACCCTTAGAGCTTTTCCCGAACAGCACTACGGATTTAGCAGTTGGTATGGTACCGCTTCTGGTCTATCAATGCTCGGTAATCAAGGCTTTGCTCAAACTACATTTATTCCCACTGCAGATGTAAATTTCACTGCAATATTTAGCGAACTATCCTACAAACTTAACATTGAATCGACTCAAGGTTACAGCTTTTTGAGTACTTCAGGGTCTTTTCCCGCATTAAGCATTGTTCCAGTCGAAGTTGAAGTAGCAGAGGGTTTTGTTTTTGATTACTGGTTAGACCCCATGGGCATTCTTGCTGATCCCTACAGCTTGCAAACTGAAGCCAATATAAGCCGGATTTATCCTTACATGGAGGCATCCATAAGTGCCGTTCTCCGGGTAAATGAGTACAATGCTACAGATATAAACATAACAGCTTCTCCGGGAGGAAGTATTTCCTGGGAGACAGATGAGTTTGGTGGGTTCACGCACTTCAAATCATACGAATTAAATGCCTCATCGATTTTAGGGTACCATTTTGATAAATGGACTGGAGATGTCGAACTACTTGAATTTGGTGCATTTGAGCCAACAAACAAAATTCTTGTTAATGGCCCCCTTTCATTACAAGCAAATTTCCAACTCACTGAATATGAGATTCTTGTTTCATCCATAGGCAACGGCTTTTCTACTAGTCCAGATACATTTACGATCGAGGACAGCCCAAAAATTGAGGCTTTTTCATTTCCTGGATGGAAATTCTCTCGTTGGACTGGAGATGTCGACTTCCTTTTGGATCCCCTCAGTGAAGAAACCATAATACAACCCACAATAAGTTCCAATACACAGAATCTTAGTTTCATTGCAAATTTCATCCCTCTTGCCTATGAATTTAACTTACATTCCTTGGGCAATGGAACAGTTGATTTATTCCTTTCAGATGGAACGTCTTTTGATTCTGTTGAATCCAAACAACTAAGCATAGATTCCGAAACGCAAATCTTTCTTGAGGCATATCCGGCAGAAGGGTGGAGATTTACTTCTTGGTCTGGATTACCTAGCAGTTCTGAATTATTGAACCCAGAGGCAGTAATTGATCCAAATTCTTCATTTTCATATTTCTATCCTCCCAATGATTTGAATATCTCTGCCCAATTTGAATTTATAAATTACGACATTAATTTCGAATCTTCAGTTGGCGGTTCTATTGAAATATATGATTCAGAAGTTTCCACCCCTGAAACTTTTGGACACAAACTAGAGTATACCATTCGTGCTGTACCTAAAGCTAATTACGGATTCAATAGTTGGATAAGCTCAGAAGGCGGACTTGCTATGTTGGGAAATAAGGACTCTGCTCAAACATCGTTAATTCCTACACAAGATGCCAACTATACCGCCCTTTTTGACGAACTCTCCTATCAACTGAACATCGAGTCGGATTTCGGTTACAGCTCACTCACCCCTTCAGATAGTTTTCCTGCTCTTAGCATTGTTCCTGTTGAAGTGAATACTGCTACGGGGTATGTTTTTGATTATTGGTCGGATCCGATGGGTATTCTAACAAACTCAGGGAGTAGCCAAACAGAAGCAAACATGAGCCTAGTCTATCCTGCTCAAGAAGCCACAATTACTGCCAATCTTAGTTTGGCTGAATATGATGAAACTGACATAAACATCACATCAGAAGATGGTGGTAATATTTCTTTCGAAACCGATGGTGCAGGTAGGTTCACTCACTTCAACTCATATGAAATCAACGCCACAGCTATTTTGGGCTATGAGTTTGATCAATGGATTGGAGATACCGCACAACTTGAATTCGCTCCTAATTTCCCAAACAACAAGCTTCTCATTGAAGGGCCCATTACATTGCAAGCGACCTTCAAAATAATTGAGTACACAATCAACCTAAGTTCGCTTGAGGGTGGCAGTGTCATTGGACCTGAAACATTAACCATTTTTGGCAACACTGCTATCACAACAACCGCATTACCTGGCTGGCGTTTCAGTCATTGGTCAGGTGATACAGATTACTTATCGGATGTATCCACAGACCCAACATTTATTGCCATTGAAAATAACTCTGTTCCTAATGAGCTAAGCTTTGTGGCCAACTTTACACCTATTACATATGATTTAAACTTACATACTTCTGGAGAAGGCGTTATTGACATCTCTTTATCTAACGGAGAAGCTTTTTATGCTGTTGAATCCAAATATTTAAATGTAGATTCTCAAACACAACTCTCTTTATATGCTTCACCTCCTGAAGGATGGAGATTTACATCTTGGTCTGGTTTACCGGAGACATCGGAATTATTTAATCCTCAAGCCTCTTTGGAAAAATATGAACCTTCGATTTCCTTCTACCCGTCAAAAAATTTAAACATCGGTGCAACTTTCGAGCTTTTGGAATATAATAGTTCCGAAGTTGTTATTGGGTTAGGTGGAGGACAGGTTGTTCTAGATCGTGAAGAGGATGGAAAATTTATACATTTTTCCTCTTATGATTTAGTTGCGACTCCAAACTACGGCTATTCATTTTCTGAATGGTTAATCAATCCGTCCTTACAACATTTACTCTTGAATGGCATTGATGCTGCTGAAAACTCTTTGAAAATTGAAGGACCTGTTGAAATAAATGCGTCCTTCTCGATAAATTATTACAACCTAAATGTAACCAATACTTCAGGCGGGCAAACTATTTCCCCTGACTCATACACAGTTAATGACACTCCCTTAATTAAAGCCGAAAGCGACCCCGGTTGGAAGTTTTCCCATTGGTCTGGCGATACAAATTATTTGAGCGATTCAAACGACCAAATAACCACGATAGACCATTCAACATACGAACTGAAAGACCTTAGCTTTATTGCTCACTTTATTCGTGAAGAATACGACATTAATTTAGAAAGTGATGGGAGTGGAATTTTTGAAATCTATAAAAATTCCAACTTACATTCTTCGGATAAGCATGCGGATGTGGTGAGGGTTGATTCTGGAACTCGAATAGCTGTTTCAGCTAATGCTTCTAATGGATGGAAGTTCTCGCAATGGTTTGGTCTTCCTCCCTCTCATTCACTTCGGGATTCATCACCATCGCTCAATTCAACCAATCCTGATATAAATTTTATCCCGTCAGCTGATACGAATATTAGTGCTAAATATATACGCCAATCTTTTACTCTTAGCACACCGATACCTCAATTTGGAGGTACACCAAGTGGTGAAGGTGAATATTTATTTCAATCCGAGGTGGATATTAATGTTACTCTAGAAAATCATTTTTCTTTCAAGGAGTGGAGTGGAGACACATCAAATCTAAAATATCACCCTTCAATCTCGGAAAATATCGTTATCATACCCGACTCCAATATTTCTTTAACACCAATATTTGTTCCAAATCTTTATTCTGTTCAGACATTTGCTGATGAAAATGGGTCTATAGAAACTAGAGCTGTTTTTTATGACAATATTTCGGAGAACCTAGCAGATTATAATGCCTCCTCTGAGCTTACAGTCATCGCTTCGCCCAACAACGCCGAAGAACACATGCTTGGCTTTATTTATTGGGAAAATTCAAAAGGTGAAAGTGGATTTTCTTATTCACCTTCCGTAACCATTCCTTTTCTTGAAAGTAATTATTCATTTGAGGCTTATTTTGTTCCCAGAAGAGTGGTCTCTTACGAACTAGTTGTCTCTCCTCCATTTGGAGGTACTGCGGGTGAAGACCCTTCTAGTTCAAATACGATTCATCAAAATTTAGTTTCTGCTCCCAATGAAGGATACAGTTTCCTAGGATGGTCAACTGACTCCCTAATCCCGCTACAACCTCATTGGACTTTACCCAATGTGGATGCCGAGCTCATAGCAACCGATCGGGTCGAAGCTCACTTTGCTCTTCAAACAAAATTTTTAAATCTGCAATACAACCCTGACCATGGTTCGGTAGATGGTTTTAGTGAAGAGATTTCGCACGGAGAATATCTTTCATTGAAAGCAATGCCAAATGACAACTACGCTTTCAAAAACTGGGAATTGCTTAAAGAAGTGAATTTCAAAGTTTCCAAAGATCTGTCTTCAATTAACCAACCCTTTACGAGATTGTTCATTAATAAGCAAGAAAGTCCTGAACTCAACCTTATCAGAGGTTTCACTTATTTGTTTGATTGTAATTTAAGTGTTAATGAAGAGTTCTTCATTTCTTCTTCTCCAAATGGTGAAGATACTGACTCATATTACCTTGCCGGTATTACGGGACACCTTACATCTAATGGAACACTCACCTTTCAAGTGCCTGTTGATGCACCATCTACGCTTTACTACCACGACACGGGGAATAACTACTCCGGAAACAAGATACACATAACTTCTCTTCCGGAATCAAGCATTATTGAAGATATAAATAATCCTATTTTAAAACAAAGAGTGGTTCATCATTTTGGTCTTCAAGCTAACTTTGAAAGGACCAAACACAACTTCACTATTTCTGCATCGGGACAAGGTGAGGTGAACCATGTGAATCAAGATGTTTATTTCTGGGGAGATGAAATTGAGATAATAGCAGAGCCTTCTGACCATTGGTATTTTTCGCACTGGGAAGAAAACCCCGGAATAGAAGATCCGAATTCTTCAATTACAACTCAGATCATTCTAGGTGATACGAATGTAAGAGCAGTTTTTAATAAAATCCAATACCAAGTAAATGCCGATGTCATACCTACGGAATACGGCAGCGTCAATAATCCCCAACAAACATTTACATTCGGGGAGTCTGTTACCATGACTGCCCTCCCAAAGTTGGGAATGCAATTCGATGAATGGGTGATTATCGAGAACTTATCAATCGAAGACCCAGCAGATAAATTTAACCCTACTACTACATTTCAGGTTCTTGGAAATGCTAAAGTTGAAGCTAAGTTTTCTAAGATTCCATTAAACATTGATATTCATTTCATGACACTTGACCAAGATGATAATGTAATAGAAGAGGAGGTTGGTGGTACAGTAAGTTTTCCAACATCTATTTTTTACGGCGATTCTCTAGAATTAAATCCTAATATTTATCCGGGTTATGCAATGCTTTATTGGATAGACACAAATACGGGAATCATAATCTCATCAGAAAAAAATCTCAATCTTACACCAACCGGAAATCAGAACCTCAAAATTGTACTTCGAAAGCTTCATTACAATTTAGAGATTAACACTTCTGGAGACGGATCGATTGATAACCTTCTAAATCCACCGTTTTACTGGGGTGATCAAATAACTATTAGTGCTACCCCCTTAGCCCATTGGGATTTCTTTCGTTGGTCTGGAGATGGAAGTGAATACATAGATGATCAGTTCTCTGCGAATACAAAAATTACAATTAAGGGGGATTCTTCTATAGTAGCTGAGTTCAAACCAACAGATTATTCTTTAACTTTATCTTCAACACCAGAGGGTTTTGGAGGTGTTAGTAATTTAGAACAAACATATAACTTTGGTGACATTGTTGAAATTGAGGCTACGGCCAAAGAAGGTAAGTATTTTGACTTTTGGACAATAGATTCAAATGACACTCCTGAGCAAAACCAGACCGCCACAGACAATCCTCTCCAGTTTGAGGTTTTAGGTGATACATCGATAACTGCTCACTTTGAATCAAAAACTTACACTGTTACCAAAAAGATGGTTGTTGTTGATCAAAGCGGCAGCCCAGTGCATGGAGTATACGCGGGGAAAATATTAGGTGCTGAAGAGTTTAAGGATGAAGAATTTGCTGAATTTGAACTTTTAATAAATGATGGATACCTATTTAAGTACTGGTCGATTGATGGAGTTAATGAGATAGAATCAACTGAACAAGTTTTTAGACATCAAATGCTCAGCGATATTAACCTTACCGCAGTGGTTACAAGCACAGCCTATGAAGTTAAAATAAACATTTATCCCGCTAATGGTGGATATGCTTCTTTAAATGTACTCGATGACAATGTAACAGAGAATTTTGTAATCAGTAACCTATCCTATGGGCAAAACATAGATATTAATGCTTCTGCTGCTGAAGGATATAGCTTCATAGAGTGGTCTGTGGTCGGGACAAACCTCCAAACAAAAACACTGCCCAACCAGTCTTTCTCTATAGCAAACGATCTTATAATCGATGCAAGATTTGCTCGATCAGGTCTGATTGATCTCAATATCACATCAAGGCCCCAAGAAGCTGCTGCATACACATTTGGTAGTGGTTCCTTTGAATACAACCCAGACCATCCGATTTTAGCTATGGCAAAAAAGGGGTATAATTTTCTTTATTGGGAGCATAATAATAGCATAGCTCACGGAATCGTTAAGGAAGCAAATTCCAGCAGTACATCACTAATTTTGGACGAAGATAGACAGCTAACAGCTGTTTTCGAGGTTGATGAGAATCAGACCCTGCCAACCGATGATTCTAACAAACTTTTTCTACTCAGCGTTTCTTCAAGTGATATTAATATGGGTACTACCAGTGGCACTGGATTCTTTCGTGGAAGCAGAAACATAAAAGCATTTCCAAATGATGGCTACAGTTTTTCTCATTGGGAAGGAACTGAAGCAATTTCTAGTATCTATGACAAAGATGCCCAAGTCAGTGTTTTTCAAAAGCTAACTATTGTAGCCCACTTTCAAAGTATTGGTTATTTTACTGACTCAGAAGCACTTGATAATGGATGGTGGGGGAACCCATGGTTTGGATATTTTTGGAAGGTAGGAGAAGAGGATTGGTTATTTCATGAAAAACTGGGTTGGATCTTTCTCAAGAAACAGGGAGATAACTCTATTTGGATATGGATACAAAAGATGAATGGTTGGTTTTGGACAACAAAAGAGCATTACCCCTACCTTCACGGTGACCAATCTCAATCATGGTATTGGTTAAACCTTGAGCAATCAGATTTTACCAGACTAGTGATTTATGATTACATAAATCTTGAATGGCTATCCTTGTAACCAACAACTTTTAATTGTTACAAGAGAACTCTCTCTAAGCTAAACAAGATATAGTTTCGTTCAACCAGCTAACATCTTTTTATCAATACTAACCAAAACTCACTTAAATTGGCACATAGAAAAATGATTTTTTCCCATGTTGATTAATTCGCCAAACTGACGAAGCTCCTATTTCACAAATTCAAGAAAACCAATAATAAGTATGTTTTTCTTTAAAGAGACTCAAAATCTGATTGGCAGTAATAAAAAGAATATTTATTCGGCGGTCGGGTTTGTTGTCTCTAAGAAGCTTTTAACTCCTCCAGTAGCTCCTCTGTAAATGATGATACCATCCGACGCTCCTACTTCTAAGTCATCCTGCGGTGAATTATCTTGGTATCTCCAACCTCCGCCAGAAACAACTATTTGAGGGGTAGAAGAATACCCTGAACCTGCAGAAGTAAGATTAAAGCTTGAGTATTGACCAGAACCGTTAGTGGTGATCGTACCCTTGGCACCACTTCCTCCTCCACCAATTGCATACCATGTAGCAGTAGAACTAGTGGTATCGTAACCAGCACCAACATTTCCGATATTCCACGCAGGGGAACCCTCATCGTCTTTAAAATTCACATCTCTTTGCTTCTCAATCACCACGAAACCGCTTGCACCCCCAACGACTTCAAAATTACCAGAGATGTTGGAGTAGACTACAGAACCAGTTCCATTTGTATCAACGGTTTCCCCCGTTGTAGCATTCACTTCGTTTGCACCATCATCACTAAGCATGTAACCTTGGATATCAGATAGGGTAATCGTGAATCCTGTTAAATCCCTTGTGATGTTTGAAGCTGATATTTTGGTGTAATTTCCATCATTGTAGTTTGTTACTGTAGAGCTACCCGCAGTATCGGAGCAACTCTGTAAAGCAGTTACACTTCCAGAACCTATAAATAAGTCACTGGTTGAAACGCCTCCACTAACGGACTTAGCACCTGCTTTTATCGTTGTGGTTACCCCTGAATTTACGCCTGATTTATACCAGTATTTTTTCCAGTTATTACCAGCCAAAACAGTGATGGTATCCATGTCGGTGTCTTCGTCAGAATCTCCTGCCCGAAACTTGGTGTTATCTGAGTCAGCTATTTCAGTGGATGGAATAATCTCAGTAAGCAGTAAGTCCATTCCAAAAGGATTGTTAGCGATAAAACTTTCTCCACTTGCAGGAATGTAGAGTTGTGAAGGAGTATTATCTAAACCACTTTCAGATTCAATGGTGACTGTACCAGTAGACCTTCTTGCGATAATAAAGGCCTCATCTGGGTAAATAACGGTATTGTTACATATCTTTCTTGAACCCTTGCTTCTTGTGTACCAGCCAAAACGTCCACCTCCTTCAACATGGAGATATCTGGTATACCCACCGAGGGTAGGATCAAAAATATAAACCCAATCTACATTACTAGCAATTGTGCCTCGCCAATTGACCGCTGAATCCCAATTGGAATCATTTGGTGAAAAAGATCCAAAAACAGATCCAAGTGTCGCTGCTGGAACAACTTCAACTAAAGTATTAACTGGGAAATAGGTATCTAAATCGGTGCTTTCACCATTTGCGAGATTGGACATATCTAATGTAAGTTTGGTGCGGGAATTATTAGTAATTAAGAAGCACCTACCATAATATTGGCTTGAAGGGTCAAGAATCCTAGCAAAATGAGGTCCTGCAACTATTGTGACATCCGGAACAGCATTATATCCAGACCCCCCGCTAGCTACACTAAAGGATGTAATTTCTCCGCTAGTAAGATTTGCAGTGACCTCAGCATCATCCCCTCCCGTATCAGATGGAGAAATTATTATTTCCGGAGCAGATGAAAACGCATGGCTAGAATCAAACATAGTTCCGTAATGAGAGTTCGATAATGAAACTCCTGTAACGCTTCCACTAGCAACTGTCGCTGATACTTGAGGAATCAAAACATCAAGACCAAAAGAGCCTGCGGAAAAGAATGGATAAACTGTAATATTGTTATCATCTTCATAGGTATCGAAGGTAATGTTTGTATCACTATTCGACACAGCAGATACCGTTCCTTGAAAAACAGCAGTCCCAAAGGAGGATGCACTTACTATTTTATAGGTAGGGTCAGCAGAAGTTCCCTGTGCAATGGTAAAAATGTTACTTCCAGACATACCTCCCACATTTGCGATGAGTGGAGTGCAGGAAATTGCAAGTAGGGCTGTGATGTATTTAATTTTACTTAATAATCTCATAATTTAAAGAAGGACGATGAGGGCACAGATATTATTAGCAGAAGTTAATTGTTTAATACAACAATCTTCATTTTTTTATCTCAAGTAAAGGATTTATAATAAAATTTTATAATCATTTCCAAAAAATAAAAAAACCAAGGGTCAAAGCACATAGATTCGAGATCCACCATCCATATCCATTGGAACCGATGGATTCGCCCAAACTGGTACCAAGTGCGAAGTAAAACAAACAGATCAAAACCCCAATAAATAGGTTCGCATAAGTCTCCCGGCGACCGCTTCTTACCGCTATGGTGATGAGTAGGCCAGTAAGTGAAATAGGGGAACATCCCAGAGATGCATATTTATTGAAATGGTTGTACGCACGGGTTGTATCTAATTCATTTAAACTGCCGGCTTTTTGCATATCCAAAAACTCAAGCAAGGATAACCTCTTCATATCACGTTCCAGGTTTGGTGTATCGATAGTGAACTTCATCGGTTGTTTCCACTTTTCAAAAGAAACAAAGCTTGATTGCTTGGCACTCGCTCCCGAATTCCCCTCAAGGGTTTCATAGTCCACCTGCTCTAGAAATAATTCAATTGCACCCGCCTTACGGTCCTTTACCACAGTGGATTTTTTGGCGTGCAGAATTGCCAAAAGCTCACGATTTTTACCCCACATCAAAATTCGGACATTTTCCCAATTGTTTTCAACTCCATTTCCTATGGAAAGGGTTGCTTGTGTGATTTGCTGTTGCAACCCAGAATCTAACCCACCAATTAGGCTTTTGTCCTTCTCATTTTCCAACTTAAAGGCAATCTCTTTTCCTTGATCGATCCAGCTCTGGAAGTCCTCCCACACCATATTGCGAATGCGTTGCTCGAATGTGCCCCGGGACACCGGGGACCAGTGCAAAGAAGCAAAACAGCTTACCAAAGTAACAAGCAAGGCAGATAAAAATACGGGAGTTGCCCATAAGGATCGTCTTATTCCAAGCGATTGCATCGCTAAAATTTCGCGATCTGCAGACCATCTACCAACGCAAAAAATTACCGCCAAAGAAAACCCGAAGGGCAACCCAAGTGATAGAGCAAAGGGCAACATCAACGAAATGAGTTCAAGAAAAAGAACCGGAGAGATAGAAAGTGCACGGAACAACGCCTCGTCATTTTTTGATAAATTTCCGTACAATAAAATGGCAGTGAGCACGAGAGTGCACAAAAGGGTGCTTACTAATATTTCAGCAAATATGTACTTCCGTATAATTTTAGATGATTGAACCTGCATCATTACTGAGTGAATTGGATTGCAGCTAAATCCTCAACAGTATCGACCCCAACTGTTCCATTTTGGACCATTTCCACCGAGATACGCTTTCCATTTTCCAAAGCTCGTAATTGCTCCAGTTTTTCCAAATTTTCTAGGTTACCCAAAGGAAGGTGAGCAAATTCTTCCAAAAACTCCTTACGATAGCCATACAGTCCAAGATGCTTGGAGGAAGATGAGCATAAATGACCTTCATTCTCTCGATCGTAGGGAATAGGACTTCGAGAAAACATCAGAGCAAAACCATTCCCATCCAAGACCACCTTTACCTGGTTAGGATCAGTAAAATCCTCGTTGCTGACAAAAGGAGTGGCGAGAGTCGAGAGATCTGCTCCCTCTCGCTCAATGGCTTTGGTTAAAGATAGAATATGCTCTCTCAATACAAGCGGCTCATCCGCTTGAACATTTAAAACTATATCTTTTTGCAAAGAGTGATTCGCTTGAGCGATTCGATCGGTACCGGATGGTAGGTTGGGGTCCGTTAGAATTGTACTATAACCAGCATCGTTTAAGGGATTGGCCAGTTCCTCTCCATCCACTGCAAAATATAGATCATACTCTGGCACCTGCTCAACCAGACGATTCGCAGTTCTCAAAATCAGGGGCATCCCCCCTGCATCAGCGAGCAATTTTCTAGGAAAACGGGTAGAAGCAAGCCTAGCCGGTACTATGATGGTGGGTAAGGATGAATCTGCCATTAGCCTTAAAATTGCATGTTTTGGGTAACTTCTTGGGTTGTCGCAAGCAAATAGCTGTCTAAACTTGTATGTTAGTTATGTCAGTTGTA
>Ga0181597_10004381_pt1 | contig 14048 bp, 16 predicted proteins | sample 041ome_5_FD_148647 | JGI IMG/M metagenome (GOLD analysis project Ga0181597, IMG submission 148647) | Coastal salt marsh microbial communities from the Groves Creek Marsh, Skidaway Island, Georgia - 041403US metaG (spades assembly) | ecosystem: Environmental > Aquatic > Marine > Intertidal zone... | reverse complement strand
GCAGCTGTGTTATTAGGGTAATCATTAAGGATTAGAGTTATCTTAGAGTTACCTTCTAATAGTTGAAAATCAGGTATAAATCTTTTAACTGACATAATAAACTCACCATCTCCTCTAAAGTCCGCAACACCTGTTTGAGTTCCTAAAGCACTTGATCTACTTGCTATATCATAATCACCTGATTGTATAAACGCATCAATAGAAGTTGTACCTGAACTATTAACTTGATCTACTCCTTTTTCATGTTCGTAGTAAGTAGAAGCCCCATAAGTGTTTGTAATACCTTGTATAGGAAAATTAGGTAGCCCTGTTTTATTATATTCAGTTGCAAAGGGTAATTCAAAAACACCTTGATCTATGTAACTAGTTCTTGCAAGCGAACTCGTGGTCCATAAATTTTCTGTGTAATTATAAGTAACACACCTATCTATTTGAGAAGAACTTGCTTTAGGATAAAACCAGCTAACCTCTGTATACAAAGAATTATGTTCCGCATATACTAATTGATTTGATGTATAATTAATTCCTAAATGATCTCCATTAGTTGTAAATACAAAGTCTTCTACTAAACAAGGTATGCTTTTTACAGTACCATCAAACATAAAAAATCCACCTTCACCTGACATCCAGAATACTTTACCATCGGAATAACTTAATGCGTTCTGTCCAATCAATCCACAGTTAGTACCAACTTGTCTTACAGAAAAAGTAAATGGTGGACCAACGAATTGAATCACATATGCAGATGTATCTGTTAAAACCAAAGTATAATCTTTACCAGATACAGCTCCAATAATTTCATTACCTTTATCAACTCTAAAAGTACCTGCAGTGTTTGTAGCTGTTGGAGCATAAGTATTAAAGTCTTCTTGATTAGAAAATCTTATAAACATAGGGTCTTGTGTTGTAGGATCACCTATAGTTGTTTCTGTTCCAAAATGAAACACGTGCCTATCTCTATCCGATACTTGAGTTAATCTTGATTTAGTAGGAGCGCCTGTCATTACTGCAGCTCTATTAGTTGTTGGATTAACCGCCCCCGCATCCCAAGTAAATGTTCTACCATTTCCAATAGTTGCAATTAATATTTGACCAAAGTTATCTAGGCTCCAGAGGCCTGGATCTAAGGTTACATTAGTAGTTGCTCTAGGTGTGTTCCATGTACTAGTGCTCCATGTAGAGGTACCCCAACCAAAACCACCGGTTTGAAAAGTAGGGCCAACAATTTCATAAGGATTAATTGTTGCTGATCCAGTGCCGGATGTAGTTCCAGCTGAATTAGAAGGCATTGTAATATCAAAAGTATTTGCTGTTCTATTTAAAACTTCAAAAGTATTATCTGTAAAAGCAGAGGTAGCATAACCCGATCCTGTTGGAACTGTAACCGCAGTAAATGTTACATACCTACCATTAAGTAATCCATGCGCTGTTTTATTAACAGTAACTGTTGCAGAACCGGATGTTGCATCAAAGGTAGCTCCTGTAATAACATCATTATCTAAAGGACTGATGTCATAAAATGTATTATTAGCATATAAAAATAAACCTTGAGACGTACCAATTGCTACGTATTTCTCTCCTTTAATAGAAGTAAAAGCATGTTGTGCTCTCGCTACGCCAGGTAAAGTTAAATTACTTGAAGTTAATTGAGACCAACCTCCTATTTTTTCAGGTAAACCGTATCTAAATCTAACAAAGTCTCCATCAATCCATTGTGATTCAGCTCCAGACTCAGTGACTTGTTTATCAAAACCAGGTTTAAAATTAAGTTTTTGTAACATAAATATCCAAATATTATAAAGGAGACAGCGGGTGGTATGTGGTGGTGTCCACTGCCTCCATTATAATATACTACCTTTTAAACCAAGATGGAAGACCTAAATGCGGTCTTTTATCAAACATATTTTCTTTGGATCCAGGAGTCTTTTTATTGTTATAATGCAAAAAAACTTGAACACATTCTTTGCCTTTAAATTTATTTCTCCAATGCTCTAATTCACAACCAGAATAAACTAACATATCACCTTGTTTTAAATCTACTTTAATACCCTTCATACCTTCTTTACCAGATGGCTCTAAATATATAGGCCAAGGATCACCACCTAGATTCATTGTAGTAGATATCTCACAACTAAATCTATCTTTGTGTCTTTTTAATTCATCCCCTTTTTTATATATTCTTGCATAAGTATATGCTGGATATAATTTTAATCCTGTTATTTTTTCCATTTGTGGTTGACACTTTAACATTAAAGTTTCCATAGCAATATTTGCATATTGAGAGTATGTGTTTGGTATTTGTCTATCATCATAGCTTCCTATAATATTTTCAAATGGTGAAATATATCTTTGTGCTCTACAAGTATCATAAACTTGTTTTTGCATATTAAAATAGTTTGCAACAAATGCAGCTAAATCTTTTGATATAGCTTGACGAATAACTGTATATTTATTTTTTTTAAAACTCATGTTATTTTTGTGGGGTCTAATTTTATATTTCCAGAAACACTTATTCTTTTTTTATTTGATAAATAAAAAGGATATACTTGATGAACTAATTTTGAAGGAAACAATATAATAGTTTTTTCGTCTTCTGGCTCTAAATGATATTTTTGCTGGCAAACTGATCCTAAAATATTGGTGTAAGTAAATTCAAAAGTATTTGGACAAGGTACATTAGTTTCTCTAACAAATTTTAATTTTTTTTCTTTTTTATAACTTGAAGGAATTTCTACCCAAACTACAAAAGATAAAACCCCTGAGTGACAATGTGATGGATTAAACTCATATTTATTTTGCATATTAACCCAAAACCCATCTAAAGCATAAGCACAATTTTTTGTTAAAGGATGTCCAACAATATTATTTATATCTTCCGGTGAATATTGATCTATTAAAGAAAATAAAACATTTTTTAAAAACCAGTCATCTTTATCTTTTAAAGCAAAAGAATCTGATATATTTCCAGCTAAAGTAGCATTATATCTATTTTTTTTATTTTTTATATAAATTTTTAATTTATTAAATGCTTCGTCATTTAATTTATCTTTAATAATTCCTGTATTTAAAAATGAATTAAACATCTTTAGCCATTTCTTTCGGTACAGCTTGTATATTCCAATGTATAAATCTAAACGGTTCTATACCATGATCGACCACATATTCATGTTCCAAGTATCCTGGAAAGATAATTAAAGTTCCAGGTTGTACTTTACAATTAATTAATTCAGTTCCATGAAATATATCATTACTTGTTTTCATTTTTAATTTTGTAGCTCGTGCACCTGTTCTCGGTTCATGAAATATTGGATAAGAAGTTTTATCACTACATTTTAAAAAATAAAAACCAGACACGTGTTGATTCCAATGTATATGTGCACTATGGTGTCCCCCACCTTTTTTAGCAAATTCTTGTACCCACATCTCACTAAACATAGTTGTGTACTGTTGCATATCAAAACCTTGCCAATCTAAAAACTCCCAAGATTTTTGACCTACATAATTTCTAAAATCTAAAAAATTATTATCCATAATTAATGGTGTTGAATGATAACTTCTTCCAAAATCTCCATGTTTTTTTATATATTCTTTTGCTTCTGGAAAATTTTTAGCTTTTTTAACATATTCATTGGAAGCTTTATTTAGAGATTTAACAAATTCAGGTTTTTGTTCTGTCCATATTGGTGTTTTAAAATATTCTTGAATAATCATATTATTTAAATGGATATCCAAGGTTCCACATTACCAATGAATATCTCGTTCCTTTCGTTACGGGTTTAACTCTATGCCAGACAAATGATGGAAAGACAATAATAGATCCTTTAGGTAATATCTCTTTTGCTTTTCTTAAATGTTGACTTTCATCTCTCATATGTGGATCATAGTTTCTAAAATCAAACTCTAACTCTCCACCTTCATATTCTGAACCATCTGTTAATTGACAAGTCATAGATAGCTTTCGAATTTTGCCGTGTTCTTCTGGATTGTTAGGTTTATCATAAGGTTTATGCCAACTATCACAGTGCCAATCATAGTATTGATTAAGTTTATATTTTGTAAATTGACAAGACTCACTTCTATCCCATTCAAAATTCCAACCAGCAGATTTATTAGCTTGATGTATGTAGGGATGTAATTCTTTATATATCCAAGTTTCACTTAACCAAACAAGATCTGAATTTCTTTTACGTTTCATATCTTTTATTTCTTGTTTAGATAATTCTCTATCACCATATCCACCCGTTCTTGCCATAGATTCTGCTTGTGATAATCCATAATTAATTATGTCATCACATAGTTTTGGTGGTATTGCTGAAGTAAAATACCAATAATAATTAGATATATTCATAAGTTATTGTTTTAACAAAATTCAATGAATCTTTTTGATTGTTTGAGATAACATACATGTTTGTCGATGGAAACATAATGAACATATTATCTTTTAATTCTATATCCCAACTTTTTCCTTTTCTTCTATTGTTGTCATAGAATATTCGCACCATACATTCATTAGTTTTAACACCATACAATAATGTATAATCAGGTGAGTTTCGAAGATCTATTGGATCAATATTTAGTAAGGGTTGTGATATTTGATTAGGTTTATAAATATCTCCAAATGTTTTTTTATTAACTAATTGAAAGCCATATTCTAAATTTATATGCTCACGTATATACGTATTCAACATATCCCAAGTTCTTGAGAATGGAAACTCTGAATTTATAAATGTCGATTGTAAAATGTCGCCTGATAGTTTATCTCGATCTATTTCAAAACCTTTAGGCATTGAAACATCACCATAGTATAAAGCTTGCTCTGTTAAAACTTTCTTTTGCATACCACCACCCGATATATGTTATGCTAGACTATTTGTCAAATCCCAGGCTTGAGTTTCTTCATTCCAGTTGTAACCCCATCTGTGAGTTCCAGCTACAGTTTGATCTTTTTGTTCTTCTGTTAATGCTGGAGCAGCACCAATTGGTGATTCCCAATTAGCAATTGTATTATTTTTTACCCAAGATGCATGTGGTTTTTTAGGCCAAAAGATTTGATCATCTTCATCCCAAGTGTAACCAATCCCTGCATAGTTTCCTCTAAACGCTGTACCACCATTAGTATGTTGATTACCTACTGTATTGTAAGATGTTTGAATCCACATTTGTGCAGGCCAATTATTATGTGTTTCTAAATATTGTTGACCTACTGATTCATCTTCAACACCATCAGCATTTAACATATTAACATTATCAAGTGTTAATACTTGAATAACTTTATTATTAGTTCCTAGTTTTGCAAAATGTGCCATATGTTTATCCTTTTACATTATTTCTTATATTTTGTAAATATATTATATTTAAAATTTTTCTCAAGATTGTGCCATAAAATAGGTATAAAAGGAAAAGTTTTGTCTCCATTATAATCTAAATCTTTAATATGTTTTATTGTTTCTTTCCATATATTATTATTATTAATATGTTCATAAGTTTTTTTCTTTGCATATTTCCAAAATTTACTATCAAAATTAGAGCCTCCATGATAAGCATAACATATAAAATTTTCATATCTAATAGCCATATCATCTAAATAATTGTTTAATTCATCTTCTGATTTATTATTATGTAAGTAATCCCAAAAGGATCTGTTTATATTGTCATACATTACACCTGAAAGAGCTTCAATAGGTTCGTAAAAAATAGCTCTATTTCCATTTTTTAAAATTCTATCTTTTAAAAAATTTTTAGCTCTATAAGGTTTAAATTTAAATTCATTTATATTTTCTTTTTTTACATCTTTATTTAAAAGATTACTTAAATCTTTTAAAGCTTCTTCGTCAGAAGTAATTTTATCATTAAAAAGATAACCCCAACCTTGTCTTGTTTGTAGAGGTATTCCAAACATCCAACCATTTTTAGTCGCTTGATGGTAGGTAAAATTCCAATCACCTGGTTTATTTATTTGATGTGCAAAACATTTATTTAAAGGAAGAGCATTACAAACATGATAATCATCATATGATTCTGGCCAACCCCTACAATCAATTATATAATCAAATTTATTTTTTAAACTTTCTAAATTTGAAACATCTTCATGTAATTCTTTAAACCTATTTTTATAAATTTCTTTACATCTTTTAAAAACAAAATCTTTTAATTTAAAATTATTAAAATGCATTGCGTAATAAGGAGGTAAAATAGGACTTGTAAAATCTATTTTTCTCCAATTTTTATATAAAACATAATATTTTATTGTTGCATCTAGTTCTTTAGAATCAAATTGAATATTATATTTTATAGATTCCCAAAGCAATTTAGGTAGTTGAACATTACTACTTTCACCTATTCCTAAAATTTTTTTATTAGGATTATATATGCAAGTAATTTCTGTTTTTAAGTCACCCGCATATCTTAAAAAATGACACACAGTCATTACACCGACAGTACCGGTTCCCACCACAGCAATTTTCATATTTTATTGATATTTATATCTTATAACTACAATTCCAGATCCACCAGCAGCACCACTACCCATAAAACCAGATCCTCTAGCTGTTCCTGCTCCACCGCCACCACCAGTGTTTGCTGTTCCAGCTTGGGAAGGTGGTTCTGCTGGTGGACCATAAGCTCGTCCTCCGCCACCAGTTCCACCTAAACCATTATCATCACCTGTATGAGAACCACCGCCACCACCGCCACCATAAGCAGTTGGTGATGCTGTGATTGAAGTAGTTGCTCCATCTCCACCGTCAGCGGGTGTTCCACCAGCTATAGTAGTTCCAACTTGTGTTGCTCCACCACCGCCACCAGAACCAGATCCTCCAGTATTAGGGGCTCCAGCACCGCCAGGAAAACCTTGAGACGGACTTACAGGAGGTGTATTACCTGCTCCTCCTGCTCCACCAGTATTAGCTCCACCACCACCTGAACCACCAGTAGCTCCAGCTCGAGGAGCTGGGTCACCTGCACCGAAACCTCCACCAGTAGAAGTTACTGTTGAAAAAACTGAATTGCCACCACTACCTGCTGCTGTAATTGTTCCACCTGGATAGCTAGTAGTGGAAAAAGTTCCAGCAGACCCACCTGCTCCAACTGTTATTGGATAAGGTGTTGCAGTTACTGTAATTGCAGTACCACCTGGATTACCGTTAAGGGGACTTGCTGAATAACAGTCTGCAGGTCCTTTATATTCTCTGAAACCTCCAGCTCCACCACCGCCACCACCAGCTCCAGAAGCTCCACCACCGCCACCACCACCGACGACCGTATAAGAAACTATATTATTTGCAGCACATGCAGAAGTTCCAGACACTGCAAAAGTACCAGGTCCTGTAAATTTATGAATTTTGTAATCTCCTGAAGTTGTAATTGTTCCACCTGTTGCTGTTATAAAAGTTTGAGCTCTAGCATTAGATGTTGAGTCTATTACATTTAACCAACCTTGTGTTGAATCTACATATACAAATGTAACTGATTGACCTTCTGTATTTAAAGTTGCATCAGCATTTGCTCCACCAATTTTATCTGACCCATTTGGAGATACTGTTACATTATTTGTTTGCCAAGTTGCTGCATAATCAGCTAAGGCAACTATATCTCCAGCTGAACCTGCTGGAAGTGTTACTGTAATTGCTGCAGATGTTGTGTTAACAAAATAACCATTACCACTTACAGCAGTGAATCCTGAAGTTTTAGCTGTAGTGTCCCAAGTAACCGCTCCAATATTTTGGAAAACTCCCTGATCTATCATTGTAGTTCCGCACGATACTACTCCCATTATGAATCTCCTTTTATCTTAGATAAATTAATTTTAAATTTTTCTCCAGATATATTATTTATCATGAATATATCATCTTTTCCTTCTTGTAAAGTCCAATTACCTTTAGTTCCGTCTACCATGTTTCCTTGATTTTTAGCTTGATTAGATAAATGTAAATCCCCTGTATACAAATTTCTCCATACATTTCCCGAAGCTCCTAAGTCATAAGTGTCATTTGCTCCTGGAACAATATTTCCTGTAGCAGTTATACCTCCTGAAGTAACATCGCCAGCAGTAATGTCTCCTAAGTCAGCTGTAATATCTACAATATTAGTTCCATCAGAATATAAAATTTTATATCCTTTATCTGTAGTAGACCACGTAGCACCTGTTCCAGAAGATGTTTTAAAAGTTACTGTAAAAGCACCTGTTGTTGCATTTTCAACTAAATAAGTTTTTTCTATAGAGTCTGGAATTGTAACATTAACAGCACTTGTAATAGTTCCTGTTAATCTTAAAACTTGATTTTTACCATTCGATAAAACACCATTTGAAAAAGTCAAGGTTGCACCGGTAGTTGCATTTAATCCTACAGCATCATACCCACCAATTGCTTGCTCAAGAATTAGTAAATTAGTGTTAGTAAACTGTCCCCAAGTTCCTGAGTTTTCTCCAGTTTGTTGTACAGTTAATTTTAAACTAGCTGATGTTGCGTTTGCCATATTTTAAATTCCTTAAAATTTTATTTTATTCAATTTATTGTTAAAAATCAAGCTACTTCCTGCCAACCTGGAGGATCGATAGGAGCACCTCCTGTGTTAACTTCTGTCCATACTATATTTTCAACAGTATTTAATGTCATTGTCATTTCAATTCCTGTTGGCCTTGCTACTGAATCTGTAGCTGTAGCTTGACCTTCTTGCATCGTTAGATCAAAACCAGTTAAATCTATTAAAGTATTTGCATCCAAAACAGTTGTTCCAAGAGCAGCTGTCATAGCTTCTCCAGTCAAACTAACATTTGCATCTGCACCAATTATAACAGAGTTTTCTTGCATGGTCATTGCTTGACCAGTGACGGATATATCTGCGGTACCTGTAACAGTAACAGAACCTAAATTAGCAGACATTGCTATTCCAACCACATCTTCCGTTACAACATCTGTAAATGCTTGAGCTGTGCCTTGAGTAATAGTTAAAACTTGTCCTGTTACATCAACATTTGCAATACCTGTAATTGAAACAGAACCTAAATTAGAAGACATTGCTATCCCTGTTGGAAATGCAACAACACCTGCAAATATATCTACTGTACCTAGATTAGCAGACATTGCTATTCCAGTTACATCTTCTAATACAACATCTGTAAATGCTTGAGCTGTTCCTTCATTTAAGGTTAAATCAAAACCTGTTAATTCAACATTAACACTTGTTGAACCTGTAGCTGCAAAAGGACTTTCTGCAAAAGCTGTTATACCAAAAGCCATGAGCTACTAAACCTCTTCTAATTTGAACTTATATTTTTTACCTGATTTGTTATTGAATAAATAAAGATCTTCAGCACCCTCTTGAATAGTCCAACTACCTTTTGTACCATCAACTGCGTTACCTTCTTTTTTTGCTTCGTTAGATAAATGTAAGTCTCCAGTGTATAAGTTTCTCCAAACGTTTCCTGATTCACCTAAATCATAAGTGTCATTTGCTCCTGGAACAACGTGACCAGTGACATTTAATTCTGAACCATCAAATGTTAAATTTGCTTCTGCATTCATCGCATCTGTGCCTGTTGCAGTAAGAACTCTATTATTAGAACCATTAGACATGAAGTCTGATACATCAACAGCGACTGTGTCTGCTGCTACATCAATACCTGTACCCGCACCAACATTAAGTGTAACAGAACCAGAAGCACCGCCTCCTGTTAAACCATTACCAGCAGTAACCCCTGTAATGTCTCCAGTGTTAGTAGTGTAACCTGCATCATTATTAAATCCTGAATTATTAATATTTGCTTTAGTTAGTTTCTTTTGATTATTAGAAGCATCAACTACAACAAAAAAATCTCCATCAGCGTCTGATGTAGATGTAGTTAATTCTGAAAGATCAACATCTATTTGATCTGCTTGAACATCAATTAAGTTCCCGGCTCCAACGTTTAATGTAACATCTCCAGAAGATCCACCACCTGTTAAACCGTCTCCTGCTGTAACTGCTGTAATATCTCCAGTAGTTGGAGTTTGAAATTCTAAAGCTGTTGCACCACTGTTTACAGCTAAAACTTGGTTAGCTGTCCCAATAGCTGTTAAACCTGTACCGCCTTTTGATGTTGGCACTGTAGGTAATCTATCTGATGATAAAGTTCCTGAAGCAACGTTTGATGCATCAAGATTTGTTAAAGCTGAACCATTTGCTGCTGGAAGTGTTGCGGGGAATCTTGCGTCAGGCACTGTGCCCGATGCTAAATCGTCTGCGTCTAAGTTTGTTAAATTTGCTCCACTAACTGCAGGAAGTGTTGCTGGGAATCTTGCATCAGGCACTGTGCCTGAAGCTAAATTATCTGCATTTAAATTTGTTAAATTAGATCCATTGTTTGCAACAATGTTTCCACTTGAATCTAGTATGACTGCTTTGGATGCAGGAAGGGTACAGAAAACATCTTTAGTACCTGCAGAAAAATCTACCGCAGAGTCACTATTAGATGATGATAATATGGTATCTCTTGATAATGTATCAGTTGCAGCATCTGTAACTGTGCCAAGTCCAACTTCAAACTCACCATTCTCATTTACAATAGAATAATAAGTTGTATTACTGTTACCAATACCAGCAACAAAAGTTTCAAAACCTAAAACGGCCCCTGCTAAATTTATTGTGCCCGTACCTGTACTTGTAGAGGTTTCTTTTACCCTGTCATTTACAACTAGTGCCATTTAAAACTCCTTATTAACCAGAGATTCTTAATATAGCTGCTGATGTAGTAAATGCTGGAAACTGAATTGTAAAAGTTCCTGATGTAGCTGTTTTATCTGCTCCAAAATCTAAAATTGCAACTGCTGCATTAGTAACTGCAGAAGATGTATTGTAGATCATTGCACCTCTAGCTGTCAACGTTACACCTGTGAAAGATAAATCTGCAAAGTCTACAATTGCAACACCTGATGCAATTGAAGTATTCTGACCTGCTAATGGATCACCACCCGATGCGTAAGTACCTGTGTTTGCAACTTCGTTTGTAGTTGTAAATGAAGTAGTCGCTGAGTTTAGAGTTGCTGAAGAAGTATAAAGTGCTAATTTAAAAACATCACCACCAGATGAAGAAAAGTTTTGATCACCTTCTAGTAATTGTTTTTTGAAAGCATTTGCGATCGCTTGTGTTATAGCCATAGTATATCTCCTTATTTTCCTATTCGAGGAACACCGCTTTGATATTCATCTCGTCTTCTTCTTCCCATTTGTTCAATTGAGAAGCCTTCTACCACTTGTTTATACTTTTGTTCGTATAATTGCAAGAGGTCTTGAGGTCCTTTTAAAAATCCATAGGCCTCGACTAGGCATGCATATAAAAGTCCATTGGGAAAATTCTGACTTATATATGTTGTAGCATTTGTACTAGATAATCCGGGATCTTTCAAGATATAATTTAATTGAATTGTGTAAGTAGCATCAGGGGTAGGTGCTACCACAATTTTTTGTTCATCCCATAAACTGTAATATTTTGGAACTCCTGTTACTTCTGTAGGATTAAATTCAGACATAAAACTAGTATCTCTATATTGTAAAAATTCTCTATTATTAGGTTGAGAACTTCCTTGAGAATCTACTATTTGAGCTGATCTAACAATTAATAATCCTGCTGGTCTACCTATAAATCTATCTGAAGTAATTAAATTAGCTGTATCATATCTTCTGTTATTATCAGAATCGATATCTCTAAAAATTCTAAATTCAGCATTTTCAATAAATCCATCTAAGATAGTTGATGTAAAAACATTTGCATCTACTTCTGTATAGTCTCTAATTTTTTGTAATAATTCTGTGTATGTCATCCTTGTTTAGTATCCAGTGGTCCAGCTAAGACTTGAATACCTCCTCCTGTTTCTGTACTCGAAGCATTTGAAACCAAGTTAAACGTATAACTATTTTCTAAAGTTATTGTAGAAGGTTGGCCTGCTTGTTGTTGAGTTGTTTGTATCATAGTTATTGAATAACCGCCAACAATAATTGCACCTGAATTATGAGCGCTAGCAGTTGTGTTTTTAGGTAAGACTCCTCTAAATTGTGAGTTAGTTCCTCTTACACATCCTGTTAAATCATTGCTTGATTTACCAGTGTATTGAATAACTTCGTTGTTAAAATAAGAATCTCCATCATCTGATACATCTACTTTTTCAATCATAAAAAATCCTGATGTAGGAAAGGCTGAAGCATCTGTTAATGAAATAGTTGTGTCAGTTGCAGTTATGTTTGAAGCTAATGTTGTAGTTAGTTCTAATGTAGATTTAGCTACACCACCTACCGTTGGAGATTTAACTGATTGAAATCTTACAATATCATTATTTACTCTTGCGCTGTTAGGTTCTGATACAGTTAGTAAAGTAGAACCTGAAGCTGTTGTAAAAGGGTTCGTTGGTAAAAAATCTGTAGTTCCAAATTCTGTTCTTGCAGGTCTTGCTTTTTCTAAACCTTGTGGATCAGCAACAAATGGTTTTGGCTCTAATTGTGGTTGCTTACGTTCATATTCTGAATAATGTACAAACGCACCATTCCATTCTGTTACCATTTCTCTCCACGGAAAAGCTAATCCGCTTCGGTCAGAGATTGCTAAAGCGTGTTTCCCTTTTGCAAACTTTGCCATTATATCTCCGGATAATAAGTTTTAGGTGAAATGTAAACACTAGCTGATGAACCATCTTCTTCTAATGCTCTTAGTAATTCATCTTCGTAAAGTAATTTCATTTCTTGAGTTCTGTTAGGTGCTTTCTTTTGTGATATGTAATAAGCTAAACCCGCACACATACAAGGTACAAATCTATTAACAACATCAGCTTCGTTAGTATATTTACCTGCATCTTGTAATCTTTGTAAATAATAAAAGAACACGTAGTCTCCAACTTGATCAGAACCTGGAGTTAAATATAAAGTTACTGATATTCTATCTATAAATCTCTGTACCCAATATTGAGAAGGTTGACCTGTAGCAGTTTTATTTGAAAAAGCTGAATATTGTGATCTGTTTACTTTTGATAAAGGAGAGTCTACATTTGCTGAAGTTCTATAACTAGCCTCTAACATATCAGAAGCCATATTTACAAAATTATTTACTGAATCGTTTTGTGCATGAGAAGCAGCAGTTGTGTTATCTACACCTCTGGTAGCACCTGTTAAATTTAAACTAGATATTCCTGTATAAGAAATAATTTCATCATTGATTTTTATTTTTCCAGAGTCAGGCATCTGGGCCACAGAAGCAACTGGAATAGTTGTGTCTGTATCATTTATAGCAGCTGTTAGTGTAGTTGTAATTCCGTTTGATGTACCATCGCTTGGTGATCTATAAATTATATATTCGTTTTGACCGCTAACTAAACTAAAAGCATGTTCTCTAACTTGCCAAAAATGGATACCTCTATTATCCCATTCTTGAAGCATTATGTTTAATGATCTTCTAGCTGAACGCAGGTCATTACCTGAGTAATCAAAGAAACCTAATCTTTCAAAAGCTTCAGTTATAATTTCATCGATCGAGAATGTTTTCTCGAATGTAGTTGTGCCTGAAAAAGCCAAGTTGCCTCCTACGAGTTACTTCCGCCGCTATGAAAAACAGTGATAGCTGTAATCGATTCAGTAGTTAGTGCAGAGTAAACATCTGTTTTAAATAAAATTGGTACAGGGAAATTAACTGTCATATCATGAATATGAGCACCCTTATTTAATTTTACTTTTGATGTTCCACTTGCTCCACCATCTTTAAGCTCTAAAACTCCAGCTGCGTTAGGACCAGATACATGAACTCCATATACTCTAGTTCTTCCAGATTGAACAGTTTTAGTTTCAGTAGTTACGTTAGTTGCAACTCCATCAATTGATGATCCAAATGTTGACATAATTTTTATCTCCTAAAATTTATATGTGGGGCCGAAGCCCCACACTAATTATTTATTAACTATCACTAAATGGTGTAACAATAGTTCCTGATCCTAAGATCAAAGTATTGTGTACCAAGTATTGAGCAGTTTCTAACGCTGTAACTTGAATTACAGATCCAACGATCCCACCTGTAGTTGTTCCATTCATAG
>Ga0181597_10004375_pt1 | contig 14059 bp, 6 predicted proteins | sample 041ome_5_FD_148647 | JGI IMG/M metagenome (GOLD analysis project Ga0181597, IMG submission 148647) | Coastal salt marsh microbial communities from the Groves Creek Marsh, Skidaway Island, Georgia - 041403US metaG (spades assembly) | ecosystem: Environmental > Aquatic > Marine > Intertidal zone >... | reverse complement strand
TTGGTCTGCATGTCTTCTGTCTCAAGTCTGTCGACGCTTCTGTCAAAAACTCTTGCTTCACAACAAAGAAGAAGAGTTTAAAAGTAAACACACACTATATATATATTATAGAGAGAGCGACGAGTCGGAGTGATTCGTATTCCTCCTTCTTCCTCTCTCTTTCTGTTAGTGAACATCTATCAATCAGAGAGACAAAAGAGAAGGTGTTTGTGTTTTTGCGATTGATTTCCATTTTTCCCCCTCCTCTCGAGAGAGAGTTTTTGTGTATAAATTCCCCCCTTCTTCTTAGAAGAAGTTAAAGAAGAAGAAGATGGCGGACATCACGCAGATTCTGGTCAACACCCAGAATCCGGATCAAACCGTTCGATCTCAAGCCGAGCAGCAGTTGGAGCAAGCCAAAGAGGCGAATTTTTCCTTGTACCTCTCCTCGTTGGCGAAAGAACTCGGAGATGAGGCGAAACCGAGCGAAGTCCGACGACTCGCCGGTTTGATCTTGAAAAACAGCATCGACTCGAGGTCGTACCAAACGAAGAAGAGTTTACAGCAAAAATGGCTCAATCAAGTCGATCAAAACCAACGGATGGAGATCAAGTCTATGATTTTCCAGGCGCTGAGCTCGCCTGTTCAGGAGATTCGACACACGGCGGCGCAAGTGGTGGCTAAATTTGCCGCTGCGGAGATACCGGCGAAACAGTGGCCGGAGCTGATACCGCAGTTGCAATTGAGCGTTTCCGGTCCTCAAAGTTCCACGGAATTGAAGCAATCGACGTTGGAAGCTTTAGGATACATCTGCGAGGAATTATCGTTGAACGGAGAGCAAGGGGATGATTTTGGCGGCATGGGCGGTTTGGACCAAACCGCGGTGAATACGATGTTGACGGCTATTATTCAAGGGATGGACAAAACGGAAACGAACAACGAGGTGCGATTAGCGGCGTGTAACGCGTTATCGATCGCGTTAACGTTTGCCTCGGAGAACTTTTCCAAGCAGCAAGAGAGAGATTACATCATGCAAGTGACGTGTGAAGCGACGGTCTCGCCGGATCAAAGGATTCGATACGCCGCTTTTGAAGTTTTAGTCGGCGTCGCGGAGGAGTATTACGAGTATCTCGAAAGTTACATCTCCGCAATTTACGATTTGACCGTGAAAGTTTTACACGGAGACGATCCTCAGATTGGTTTACAAGCGATTGAGTTTTGGTCGTCGATTTGCGAGGAAGAAATTGGACGAAAGGATGCCATCGAAGACGGCGAACGGGACGTCAAGTATCATCAATTCATCGAAAAGGCGTTGGGAGTGTTGACGCCGATGTTGCTCGAGCAGTTGACGAAACAAGAGGAAGGTCAAGACGAAGACGAAAACGCGTGGAATTTAGCCATGGCGGGCGGAACGTGCTTGAACTTGATCGCAAACTTGACCGGCGATCAAGTCGTGGACGGCGTCATGCAATACATCACGCAAAACATCCAACAAGATAACTGGAGACAAAAGGAAGCCGCTCTGTTTGCTTTTGGTGCTATTTTAGAGGGTCCGTCGAGAGAAAAATTAGCTCCTCTCGCGAACGATGCGTTGCCGTTCTTGTTGAACTCGATGAACGATAAGAACACGCACGTGAAAGATACCACGGCTTGGACGATTGGACGCGTCTTTGAGTTTGTGCAATCGCCGGAGTATCGTTTGATCACGCAGAGTAATTTGGGAACGACGTTAGCGGCGCTGACGGAATCTCTCAAAGACGTGCCGAACGTCGCTGGGAAAGCGTGCTGGAGTATTCAGAATTTAGTCACCTCTCTCGGTGAAGATGATCAATTGCGACCGGCACTTTCGCCGTTTTTCCAGCCCATCGTGCAAGCGTTGTTGGTCACCGCGGAGAGACCGGATGCGGAGATGAAGTTGAAAGTGGAATGTTACGAAGCGTTGAACGATATCATTCGAGGTGCGAGCACAGAAACGTTAGTTACGGTGCACCAGCTCATTCCCGTCGTCTTGCAAAAGCTCGGGAGCACGTTCGAGACGCAAGTGACTTCCCAAGACATGTTGGAGAAGCAAACCGATCAACAGGCGTTGTTGTGCGGAACTTTGCAAGTTATCATTCAACGCTTGGGATCGGAAGAAGCGGCGAAAGGCTCCTTGGCGCAGCACTCTGATAACTTGATGACTGCTTTTTTGAGAGTTTTAGCGAATCGATCTGCGACTGTGCACGAAGAAGCCATGCTCGCGGTCGGCGCTTTGGCGCACTCGGTAGGTAAAGATTTCGAAAAATACATGGAGGCGTTTTACCCGTTCGTCGAGGTTGGTTTGAAAAACCACGAAGAGTTTTCTGTGTGCCAAGCGACGGTTGGTGTGGTTGGGGACATCTGTAGAGCATTAGACGAAAAGTTGGCGCAATGGTGCGACAACATCGTGTTTTTGTTGTTGCAAGATTTGCAATCGTCCGAGTTACACAGAGCCGTGAAGCCGCCGATTTTGAGCTGTTTCGGAGACATTGCTTTGGCGGTTGGTCCTTCGTTCGATAAATATCTCGAATTCGTTTTACCCATGTTGCAAAGCGCGACGAGTTTGGCGATGACAAATCAAGATCCAAACGTTGAATTAGACGAAGATACGGTGCAATACAAGAACGATCTCAGAAATGGCATTTTCGAGGCGTACACCGGGATTTTGCAAGGGTTCCGAGACGATAAGTCCAAAATCGCGAGTTTGGCGCAGCACGCGCGCTTTATTTTATCCTTCATCGAAGACGTTTCAAAAGATCCGTACAGAGACGCGAGCGTGACGAGGAACATGATTGCGTTGTTGGGAGATATGGCGGATACCATGGACGGTATCGGCGAGCTGTTCAAAGAAAAGACGTTTTACCAAGCGTTGTTCCAAGAACTTCACTCGCAATCTTCAGACGACACCAACTTTGACTCGACTTTGCACTGGGCGAGCGAGCGCATCGCCCTAAGATTGACGCAATAATACCAGTAATAATATACTAATACGAATAGCTGACGAATTGACTGACAATAGCATAACTAATAAATAATTAAGAATAAGAAGAGAGAGAGAGAAAGGGAGAGAAAAGAAAGACGTGAAGCGCTTTTTTTTTGTAAGAAGTACCAAAGTACAAACGAATCAAATACACGACACTCTTCATAAAGCGTGAACAATTTAATATACGAGTAAACTGCTAAACGCCTTCAACTACTACTACTACTACTACTACTACTACATTACATTCTTTGTCTCTATGATTGCTAATAATTGAATCTACATTCTTCTTTTGCGTTGCAAAAGTTAATAACTCCATCGTTGGCCATTGTCCTAAACATGATGTCTTCCGTGTCAAAGCTGTGCACTGGGTTCCCATAACTCCTATGCGTTTGTTTCAAACGATAATACTGGTACGGATCGCCTCGCTGGCCTTTTCCTAAACCGTACACTGTGATATTCACGCACAACGGACGTAACATTGCGATACCTACTAAACCCGACGACGCGCAATTACCGCCTTTGAAGTTTTTCGAGTGCTTCTTCTCGTAACATTTTCGGAACTTCTTCAACGAATTCTCCGCCACCGCTCGGATTTCAGGCATGAGAAATAAAGTCTGCACGTCTTTTCGTTTCAACTTATTCTTTACGTAATACGCTAACCGAACGAAATTTTCCGCCGCCGTGCGTGAAGAAATCAGAGTGACTCCTTTTTCCAAAGGCCACCCTCCGCCTCGGTAGATTTTGTTTATGCCGCTTCCGTCGTGGTATGCGATTGTCCACAATCTATTTAATAATCTGTGCGTTGTTTTCTTTCCGACGAACTTTTCGTATCCTTTCGTCGGGGCTTGATTGATGCGCACGACTACATCGTTCGCGTCGATTTGTTTCCCGTAATCCATTTTGAGAAGATGTCCTGAGTTCCCGACGAGCGCACACGTTCGCCAGGGCGCGTCGCCATTTGCTGCTACACTATTTGTCGCTACTACTGCTGGTGCTGCCAAAATATCTCTCCCAGAGTTTGGTAATATGGACGCGGGGATCTTCTTATCTCGATAAGCTCCCGTGTTTTCGTAGTTCTTTCTATGCGCGAGTGTGGAAACGATGGTTGCTTTATTTGCTTTCGCTTTTGGCGGGAAGAGTGCGATGTACTCTGGCGAGCACACGTGCGAGTGCGAAGCGTGGCGAGAGAACGTTGTTGTCGTCGTAGTTTTCTTTGTTTTTGAAGCAACTGCTTCTTCACTTTCTTCATCTCGTTTGACATTTTCCTCTTCGTCGTTATCTTTGTTTCGAACATCTTCCTCTTGGTCACCAACACCTAATAATTCCCCCGTCTGTCCGTTTTCTTCTTCTTCTTCTTCTTCTTCTTCTTCTTCGTTCTTTCCGTGTACTTCCACCTCATCTTCGACTGATACTTTCGTCGATTCTTCCTCGTCTGGATTTAAGAATCCCGCATCGTCTGCGCCGAGAAGTCCTTTGATTTTTGCTTCTTCCTTTCCAAATGCAAAAGGACTCAAAGGTGATGATGTAAACGACAGACCCACTCCTGCGAGCAATAATAATACAAAGGAAACGAAAAGAGTTACTATAATTATCAATCGCCGTTGCCTTCTTCCTTTCACATTTATCCCTGTTGGTATTGATGCTGATGTTGTCGTCGAAATCATCGTCATCATCATCGTATCCTCGTCGTCGCCATTTTATCGAAGAATACGTGTGGTGAGTACACGTTTTGTCCCGTGAAACTTGTTTGTTGCTTTTTATTTTTGAAGGGGAAATAATTTCCCGGAAATTAGGGTTGTGTGTGCAAAACGGGCGGACGAATTCTTTTTTTGCTTTTCCTCACAAAAAACAAACAAAAAACAAAAACAAACAAAAATTAGTCCCCTGCGATTATCGATGAGAACAACAACGGGGTTCACCTTTGGCACACACGGTGGAAGAGCAGGATTAAAAACATCCTCTTCCTCTTCTTCTTCTTCTTCTTCTTTAGTCAGACAATTCCTGCCTTCATCTTTGGTGCGCTTTCTCGACGCGCGCGACAACAACAACAACAACACCTTTGATTCGTCGTCGTCGAGATTTCCCAGACGAGGAAGAAATTGCGCTTTATTTTCAACGAACGCCGCCGGGAACGATTCACGACAACAACAACAACAACAACAACAAAGAGGAAGAGGAGGAAGAGGCAGAGGAGGAAGAGGCGAAGGGAGAGAAAGAAGAGGAAGAAGACAAGACGTAGATTCATTCGATGATTCCGGTGGTTGGGGCGCTGGTTTACGAAACGCGCGACAAGGAGGAGGAGGAGGAGGAAAAGGAGGAGAAAAACAACAATTAAAACCGATTTTTTCAGCCTCTGCGGAACAACAATATCAACACGAAGTAACACAAAGCGACGTTGGTGGAGGAGCAGTACCACCTCCGGCACCACCAGGATGGAAACCAAGTGTACGCGAGGATATGCAAAACGATTTCGATGCCATCAGAGCGGCGACTACGGAACCGCCTCGAGACGGTATGAGGAGAACGACCAAGAAAACATCGTCCTCGGCGCCAAAAAATACGGCGACAAACAGGTTCAAAGAGAACCGAGGCAAAGGCGGTGATGAAGAGCGGAAACGATTATTTCAACGACAAATGGATCAATTCAAGAAAATCAGTGATGATTCTGATTCTGACGGAGATGACAATTACGATGATTACGATGATTTAGATGATGATGATGATGATGCAGACTTTAGGAGCTTCCACGAAAACTTTAAGCAAAGGAGCGAGGCGTCATCAACTTCTACGACGCAACGCGCGCCGAGACAAAGAGAAGGCCGCGAGCGACTCTTTTCTTCTTCCGAAACGAGCAGAAACCCTCTTAATGCACAAAAAAGTAGTAACAGTAGTAATAGAAGAAGAAGAGGTGAAGATGCATACCAAGACCAAGAAGCGGCACCCGAACGCGCACCAGTGTCAAAAGGCATGTCTCGCTTTTTCGTCACCTGCCATCCGGGTTTGGAGGAAGTTGTCGCCAAAGAGCTTTCATCGAAAGAGATTCGAGCGCAGCACGTTGAAATAGGCGCATCTGGTGTCTCCTTTGTCGGTACTTTAGAAACTGCATACAACGCGAACATTTGGCTTCGTTCGGGAACGAGAGTATTGTGCGAACTCGCGTCTGGGGATTTAGATCCGCTCGAATCAGGTTTCGATTCCGTGTATGATTTTGTTAAACATTGCGTTCCGTGGCAAGAAGTTTTAATCAACGCAGAATTAACGTTTTCGATCGAAGCGAGAGTGTGGTCAAATTCTCAAATTTCGAGCACGAAACTCGCGTGCACGAGAGCAAAAGATGCCATTTGCGATTACATTTCAGACGCGTGCGGTGGTATTCGCCCGAGAGATCCGCGCGACTTTCGCGGCAACAAAGTGAAAGCAGACGTTCCGTTGTTTATGACTTTGTATAAAGATCGGGCGACGCTTTATCGCGACACGAGCGGTGATTCTTTACACAGAAGAGGATACAGAGCAAATTTATCTGTTCATCGAGCCGCGTTGAACGAAGCCGCGGCAGCTGGATTACTTCACATCGCCGGATGGCCGGAAGCGCTCGACGAATGGAGAAGCCAGCGAGAAGAAGATGACGATATATCGCCTCCTGTATTTATAGACCCAATGTGCGGTTCAGGTACGATGGTTGTTGAAGCCGCCTTGATGGCTATGAATGTTGCACCTGGGCTAGTTCGGTACAAAAATGGTGGATACGCGTTCCAAAATTGGCCAGATTTCAACGAGGACGTCTTTCTCGATTGCATCGATAACGCCGAAAAAAAGAGAATCGCAGAGGAAGAATTCCATCAGTTTTCCGACCAAAAGAATAAAGTGACGTGCTTAGGCAACGACATCCATCCTGGTTCAGTATCGTTGGCGCAGCGCTCAGCTCTAGCCGCCGGTGTACCGCACGTCGTGAAAGTGTACCAATCTTCCGTTGACGAGTGGGTAGTTCCGCCTTCGTTATTAGAATCGAAAAGAAGAAGCATTTGTACGAACCCACCGTGGGGGAAGAGAATTTCACTCGATAGTAGAATGAGCGACGTGAATCGTAACGGCAGCGGATCATCAAATAGAGATTCTTCTTACGGAGGCGAGAACGGCTATAACAACGAAGACCAAGACAATGACGAAGAAAGATGGGGTGGTGGCGATGGCGGTGGTGATGACTACAACGAAATTTTGCCGGGAGATGTGAACTCGACCGAAGCCGGAGACGCTTGGAGAAAGTTGGGAATCTTTTTAAAAAGAGAAATGCCAAACCAGTCCGCGTTCGTTTTATCTGGAGACCCTTCTATATCGAGAGAAATTTATATGCGCGCGAGTCGCAAGCACGTCTTGGGGATTGGCGGCGTCGACACGCGATTATTACGATACGACATTCTTCCGCCAAAACCAAAGAAAGCAGATTTTTAAGTGGAAAATTGTATAAATAAACTAGTTCTTCTACATGTATTGCTTACAATATTGCTAGTACTACTTCCTATCATACACTACGTGGGCCTACTGCTTTTGCTGAACTAGTGCTGCCTCGATGTCGTTGTTGTTGCTTTTTTCGTTGTCGCTGGCTTCGATAAGAGAGACAAATTCTTCCTTTCCTCGTTTACCCGATTTATCGCAGAGCGGAGAATTTTTCTATCAAGCTCCTCAATTTGTTTAACCGGCTTGCTCGAACCCTCTTCCTTCTTTTCGCTCTTTTTCTTCCTTGAGTTACTTTCAATGGTAGCTGTTGTAGATAGTTTCTGGAGTTCAGCATCAATCGAATGTGCGCACATGACTCGTAACGCTTCGGCGAGGCTATACTCTGGAAACTGCGCGCTCATTCGCCTCGCGAACCATAAATATAAATCGTACGCTCGGTGTTGCTCTTCCAAAGTCGCCAAGATGCCCACACTTCGTTGGTTCATGCGCGTCTGCGCATCTGCTCTAGACTTTCTATCGTGTTTGTTGACTGACTTTGGAATCAACTTTACGCTCACGTGACCTTCGTTTAGGAACGCCTTTGCAAAATTCATCAACGTCTTCATACTGTGCAGACAATCAACACTCGTGGGTGATACGGAGAACGTGTAATGATCCTCAATCTCCATGCCAAGGTTTTCTAAATACTTTGCCAATCGAATAACTTCATCGCTCTTGCGCATCTTGTAATATTTCGGAACTATTGCATCCGACGATAACGCTTTCATTGCATCCTCCAAAGTCGCACCTTCAACTTTAGAGCAATACTCGAGTATTTGCTCAAACGTTGGTGCTAAACCCGCAGTTTTCAAAGCTTCTACAGGAGCATTAAGTTGATTTTGTATGAATTGTAAACCAGATACTCCGCTACTTTTTACGATATCACTTTTCGCGTTATCGCCATTTTTTCTATTACCATCAAGAACCATGCCATCGTCCGTCGTCGTCACAACTCCACCTCCTTTATCGTAGTAAGACATTTTATACCGTCCAGCTCTGCCTGCAATTTGTTTCACCTCTGGACTCGACAGCTGTCGAATTTCTACTCCGTCAAACTTTGTTAATTCGTTGAAAATAATGCGTCGAATGTTCAGATTCAATCCCATACCAATGGCGTCGCTCGCGATTAACAAGTCGTATCCCGAATCCGGCTTATTGAACAATTCTGCTTGCCTCGATCGCGCCTCGGGAGGCAATCCTCCGTAAATCACGCACGCTCTCAAGGGCACTCTTCTCTCGATTTCGCTTTTCAGCGCGTACACCGCCTTTCTCGAAAATGCGACAAAACAATCCCCTTTCTCAATGTTTTGCTCCAAACGTTTCTTCGAAAAGTGTTCCTCGGCAACGTTTAAAGGACTCAAGCGCTCGTAGTTTCGTATTCTCAGCTTATCGCCGGTATCCTTGCATATCTTTTCAATCAATTCTACGCAGGAAGTGTCGCCACAAAGATGCACCTCCAGCGCGGGTGTACCTAGTAACGCTCGCGTGAACGCGTACCCGCGAAAATCATCCCCGATAAGATGTATCTCGTCTATAACCGCGCAATCGACAACTTTGTTCACGTCTACCATTTCTACCGTACACGCTATGTGTTCCGCATTTTCTACTCTTTTCAATTCTTGACCAGTAACTAAGTCACATTTCGTGCCAAACTTATTCAGCGACTCGGAAATTTCCCAAGCGAGCAGACGTAAAGGCGAACAATACACCCCCGATGACGCTCGCTTCAAGCGCTCCATGGCCGCGTGCGTCTTCCCGGAGTTTGTCGGACCGACGTGTAAAATGATTTCACGTTGCATAGTCCGCGCCAAAGGGTACCATTTACCGGGTTTTTTCATATCCATCAACGTTTTCAACTCCTCCAATTCCGCTTTTGTTTTTGAAGTCGTCGTCGTCGTCGAACTTTTTTTCTTCTTCTTATTTTTCTTCTTCTTCTCCTTGTTGTTTTGTTGTGCGCTTTCAGTCGGACTTGTTCTGGAAGTCATTAATTCTGTGGAAGACGAAGCGTACGATCTTCTGAAGGCGGACGACGATGAAGGCGAGTTGAAATTCTCAATCGTCACCGAGCACGGCCGACACCAATTGTTCTCACTCTTTCTTTGAACGAAAAACGACGGAATCGTCGTCGCGGTCGTTGTTGTTGTTGTTCGTATTTCTTTAAACGAAGAAGCACAAACACCATTTTTAACACTCCCGGGGAGAATTCGAGTCAGGAAAGAGGAGGAAAATAGAGAAGAAGATTTTTGTAAGAACCTCTTTCGAACAACAGACGAGAAGGACGACGACGCACTCATCTTCTCTCTGTTTTTACCACCACCGTTTCTATCGCGTGTTCGTTGTGCTCGTCATCTCTCTCTGTTGTTGTTGTTCGCTTTTTTTAAAGCACACACAAAAGAGTGAAGTGCATGTTTTTTTACGAAATCCCAAATAAAACTTTTTGTTTTTTGACGGCGCAAACAGAAAAAAGAGAAGCACTTTCTTCCTCAGAACCTCGACCACTATCGAGAGCACTACTAATACAGATACGATGATGAACAAACCATCATCGCACACAGTATCGCCTGTTCTGTCTGCGAAGAATGATGGTGCTCCTCCCTCGACTGATGTTTTTGCGAGGCGGAGTGAGAGACCACTCATCAGAGAAGAACGCATTCAATCTCCGAGACAGAATTCGAAGGAGACGAAAATTCAATCGAGGAATTCCTCTGAACGGAGTTCCTCTTCCTCGAACGACGATAATAATGATAACAATAACAACAACAACAACAAAAAGAAAGAGAACGATGGGGCTACGAAGAGATCTTCCTCGTCTTCCTCGACGACATCGTCATCTTCATCCTCGGAAAGCGACGATGAAGGAAGTGGAGGAGGTGAACAGACGAGAGGGGGAAAAATCGAGAGAAACAAGAAGAAAACGAAACAAACAACAACAACGATGACGACGACGGCCACGAAAGAACAAAAAGAGACGAAGAAGAAGAAGAAGAAAAATAAGAGTAAAACGAAGAACAAGACAAAAGACCGCAAAGAAAAACAGCATGAACCGAAAAATGAAGAGGAAAAAATGAATAAGAAGATCCGCGCGGCGAAGCGAGGCACGCGCTCTGAGCTCTCCGTCTCCAAAGGCGGTTGGACTAAGCACGGATACGCCTACGACAACGCGAACGTTTTGAACACGACAAACTTAAAATCAAAAGCGGGAATTATCGAACGCATATCCGCGAAAGAAGTCTCCCCGGAAGAGTTCGACAGACGCTTTTCCTTGACGAGAACGCCGTGCATAATCACCGACGCCATGGACCATTGGCCGTGCTTTATGAAAACGTTGAATAGCAAAGGGAAAGAGGATAACCCGCGAGAGTGGACGATTGATAAGTTACAAAAAAGGTTTCCGAAGGATAGATTCAAAGTCGGTTCCGATGACGATGGGTACGCCGTACGAATGACGATGACTGAGTTTCAGTTTTACTGCGACGAGGAAAGGAATCCTGACTACGGTTGCAAAAGAGACGATAGTCCATTATACGTTTTCGACGGTTCTGTCTTTGATAAAGAGAATACGAAAGAGCTCGAGAAAGATTTCGACATTCCGAGTTACTTCTCCGAAGACTTGTTCAAATACGTCGGACATAAACGAAGACCTCCGCACAGATGGGTCGTGTTTGGACCGCCGAGAAGTGGATCCTCAGTACACGTCGACCCGTTAGCGACGTCCGCTTGGAACGCGTTGATTTCTGGACAGAAACGCTGGGTGTTGTACCCGCCAGATAAAGGCTTGTCAAAACCTCTTCTGAAACCAAAAGGTATTGGATTAGACGGAGAATCAGTCACGTGGTTCCAAAAAGCATATCCAATGACACAAACGCGAGAGTGGTCGGAAGTTGGCGGATGTCCAAAGAGTTTCGACGTCGTACAAAACGCCGGCGAGATTATGTTTGTCCCAGACGGGTGGTGGCACGCCGTGTTAAACATCACGCATACCGTCGCGGTTACGCAAAATTTCTGCACGACGCCAAGATTTGACGCAGTGTACAGAGCCACGCGACGGGGAAGACCAAAAATGAGCAAAAAATGGCTCGAAAAGTTGAAAGCGAAGGGCCGACAAGATTTATACGACACCGCCATGCGCCAGCCGAGACGCTCGGAGTACTCCGAGAACGAAAAGACTTCGTCGTCTTCATCGAGCAGCAGCGAAGGAGAGAGCGACACGGAAGATGCCGACGATCGAATGGTTCGATTAAAAGAAGAGACGAGAAGATTAGCAAAACACGGAGGCAAGCGAGAGAGGGAGGAAGAGGAGGTGTAAAAATTAAACATCACACGTTGAGTGAAACGTTGTAATCATATATATACTAATACGCAATAGTCATTTTAACGCGTCGTCATATGTGTGTGTAAGTTATATAATTCGAATTCACAACAATAACAGCAACAGCAACGACAACAAGAACAACAATGTTTTTAATAATATTCAGATTCGCTATATCAGAGTTACTTTAAGAACGTACACGTGACAAATAAGGTGAGGAACGAGAACAAACTCAAAATCAACTCAGGCGAGAACGACTCTGGGAAGAGAGGAATGTACACCGGAATGATCGAACCAATCAACCAACCGACGAGCATAGCTGCAAAAGTGTGTAGAAAGGACTTTCCAAGCGCCTTGTTCTTTTGTCCGCCTCTTTTGTCGTTGAGAAAGAAGACGCACGCGGCAAAAGCGCAGGCGAGTTGAAACGCCGGTCCTTGCGAAGCCGGAGTCACAATAGACCAGATGGAAATACCGAAATACAAAACCGCTCGTCGCATCAACGTCGTCTTGTCTGGCTTTTCAAACTGGTTCTTAATGCGCTCAACAAATGGCGGCGTGTAATCTTCCTCTTCTTTCTTCTGTCTCAGATTCTTTCTCTTCAAACCTTTCGATTTCTTCCTCGTGTTTAACTTTTCTTTCAAAATGGCGTCCATGGCGAGGTCGATTTGTTCACATCCATCCACATCTCTCATATACTCTTTCACTAAGAAATTCCTCGCCTCTTGCACTTCCTCGAACGAGGAGTCTGCCGTTAAACCTAATCGTTTGTACGGGTCTTTTTCGTTCCTTCTTGGAAACTTCACCATGGGGGCGCTAAAGTCGATTTCGCCTTCCTCAGCCTCCTCTTGCACTCTGGAACCTCCTTCTTCTTCTTCTACGACGTTGTTTTCTCCTAGAAAGAAAGAAAGAAAAAAGAAGTTATCGGGGTCAGTTTATAAAAAGAAAAACGCAATTAATGATATTGAGAGCATATTCCAGACGATGGTGATCCAGGACGATTCTCAGAAAAGAGCCGAGAGAGCTAAAAGAGGGATAAGCGCAGTCTCTTTCTTGCGTGATGAGATTTCTCTTCTTTCTCTTGAACTCTCTTCCCCGATTGGATAAAATAAAGCGCAAACAAAATTTCACTCATCATACATAGGTTCTTCTTCCTTGTCGTCTGAATTGAAAAGGAAAAGCCTCGAAGGGCAGAAGAAAAACGACGAACACGAACGTCGATGCACTAAATGCTACTACTCACCATCGTCTCCTTCACTTTGTACTCTGAACGTTCTCAAAGAGTTCAGCTTTTTGTTTCTATCATTCATTGTAAGACACAAAGACAACGACGACGGCGCTTTATGTTGTTGCTGTTGTTGTTGAGTATCTCTGCTTCGTGGGAAAAGATTCGCTCGCACCGCCGCTCCTCGTGTCGATCGTCTCACGCTGCTCGGACGATGACAACGCGGAGCGGTGGTCGATGGAGGTATGTTTACGCAAGACATTTTGGTTCTTCTTTTCGTAAAAAATGAAGAAGCTTTTTGACTGAAAATCACTCATCACTCAGACGAGATGGATGAGTGAGCGAAAAAGAGAGAAATTTACTCGTAGAGACAAAAATCAAACAACACTCAAAAAGTTGTTTAGAAGAAATATAATACTGTATCATAATACACAGTTCTTCTTATCATCAAAAGGAGTAAGAGTAGTAGTACTTGGAGTAAAATGCTGTTGGTGTTCTTAATCGCGTCGTAGTTTCCACGACGACAAAAACAAGAACAAGAACAACACACTTTACAGCGTTTCAAAATTAAAGCGTATCTATTTTTATGTATCAGTCTCGTAGTGAGTAAAGAAAGAGGAGTACTCGTATCGATATATCGATAAACCCGACGAGAGGAAGAAAACTTAATCCATCTCTTCCACGCGGCTTTCCTTCGGCGTCGGCGTTCCCTTGACCTTAGACTGCACTGTTTGCACGACTTCGTTCACCGATTTGGTCGCCTTCTTGACGTAAGCGTTGTTCGAAACCTCCGTTGCTTTGTCGTGCACTTTTTGGGACAGATCTTCCTTCGCTTTGACCACCGTTTTGACTTGCTTCAAGTTCAAGGTAGCTTGCCACAATTCGTCGACTTTTTTCAAAAGTTCGAACGAATCGAGTTTTTCGCGGGCGTTTTGGATGGCGGTTTTGATGGCGTCGTACGCTAATTGCGGCACTTCCTTCGTCGCGCTTTGCAATTCTTGGATTTTGAGTTCGATAAACTTCAAGTAGTTTTCTCTCTTCTCCTTCGTCGTCA
>Ga0181597_10004371_pt1 | contig 14072 bp, 9 predicted proteins | sample 041ome_5_FD_148647 | JGI IMG/M metagenome (GOLD analysis project Ga0181597, IMG submission 148647) | Coastal salt marsh microbial communities from the Groves Creek Marsh, Skidaway Island, Georgia - 041403US metaG (spades assembly) | ecosystem: Environmental > Aquatic > Marine > Intertidal zone >... | reverse complement strand
GACCGCTTGGTGGCGACTCCGGATATGATGCCGAAGGTTGCGAAGTTGGGGAGACAACTCGGTCCGAAGGGTTTGATGCCGAACCCGAAAGCCGGTACGGTGACGACGGATGTTGCCACTACGGTTGGTGAATTTAAGGGTGGTAAGGTTGAGTTTCGTGCAGACAAGCAAGGTATTGTGCACGTTCCGTTTGGCAAGTTGAGCTTTGCCGAGGGTGATTTGATGACGAACTTGCAGTCCATTGTGAATGCTATCGACCAGAACAAGCCGACTGGAGCGAAAGGGAACTACTGGAAATCTTTGTACATCGCTTCTTCCATGGGACCGTCGGTTCAAGTTGAACTTTCCGCGATTAGACAAGTCGACTAAAGCTGCTCAAATAACAAGAAAGAGAGAAGAAAGAATTGTAAAAACCGAAAACCTTAGCTTTAAACTAGAAGAGAGAGATACTTGATTATAATTTGAAATATAATGTGTGATATTGAACTTATATTATTAAAAAGTGGAAAACCTCTCTCTCGTTATATGTAGAACTATTGATATCTATCTGGTCTACTTGCATGTACATAAACGTGCGCCGTCGCATTTTAAAAAATTATAAATACACGAATTTTAAATGATCGTCATAATGTTACTGGTAGCTTTCCAAAGTCGTCTTCGGTTCGTCGAGAATATCCAACGGAAGATCTATGGGATCGATGCGAGAATTCGCGCTGTAATTGGAGTTTTCAGTCAGTCCGGATGAGACCCTCGCGAAACCTTCCTGTTTCGTCAGAGGAACGTTATTCACCGCCGCCTGGTTACCGCTATAGACTACGCCGCTGCTGCTACTAAATGGTTGCGAATGAAAACCACCGGTTAAAGCTGAAGTCGTCGTCCCTGCGCCATTATTACTACCATTTACGTGTTGTTGTTGCTGCTGCCGCTGCTGCTGTTGCTGTTGTTGCTGTTGCAACGCAAACGCCTTTGCTGCGCTTTCGGCAGCCGCGCTTGCGTTTGCGTACAACTGCTCCGCGCCTATCATTCCAGCGATAGAATTATTGGTATTGTACATGCGACCGTCGCTATTATTGTTGTACCCTATCGCCGAGGAGGTCGATTGATCGATAAACGCCTGGTCGATTGAATATCGCTGATTCTGCGGTTGGCGGTAATACGCGCTCGCTTGGACGAAATCCTGCGTCTGCCCGTTCGTCTGATTCGATAAATACGACGGCTGTTCCGGTGCAGAATTTGTAGCCCCAAAGTGCAACTGCTGCTGATGCCCACCTCCACCACTAAAGGTCTGCGCGTAGCGATTATAATTACCACCGTTAATAACATTCGGTTCCTGTCCAGCCGGGCCGGCGTATTGATAGTGATGATGCTGCGGTATCCCCGGTATCGGCTGGCCGCCGCCCGGCGGTTGCGGCGATTGTTGCTGCTGCTGCGCGTAATACGCGGACGCGCCGTTCTGTAACTGTCCAGGCATCGCGCCTCCAACCATGGTCGGTACCGCGCCGTGGAAAAATCGGCAACTGTTGTTTAAAGAAGATGAAGACAAAGAAGAAGAATTTTTTCGAAGGTTGTTAGTTTTTTGACTCGACCTTTTTTTTTGTCGTCTGGCGCGTTTCCAGCGCCCCCCGCGTTTGTGTCGAAGAAAAGGAAATTTTGGGCGGGCCATCTAAATTTACTAACGCACCTGGATCTAAAACACCTCCCGTTTTGGAAGTCTCTGCATATGGGCTGCGACGTCTGTTTGATCGAGAGTAAAAGGAGCACGAGTAGAGTGACATCAGTTCAGTGAGTTTGATTAAGAGAGAGAAGAAAAGAGAGAGAGAGAAACGAAATGCACAATCTCTCAAACGTCGGTTCAAAATTAGGTTCGTTTCAAAGCCGAATTTGCGTCAGCAAAAAACTTGTCTCACCTGCGGCAACTGCGCGCATAAACCTTCCGCGTGCGCGTGAGAATACTTGCAGTTTTCTCTGAAACACGCTCCCTGTTGTAAGAATGGTCAGATGTTGCGGCATACTATGTAACATAATGTGTAAACCTTTAAAAAGTCTCGGCATATTTCTTCTCCATTCGAAGTCGGTGGTGGCGTCGGAGGAAGAAGAGGATTCGAGTTTCCCCCGGGGGGGGCGTTGAATTGCATTCTCTCTCTTTTTTAATTTATATATATAGTATATGTGCTATGCGTGCGCGTGCAAAAGCAGAGAGGGCGGCTAAAACCTAAAGGTTGCGTTTGCGTCCGCGTTTTCGATCGAGAGCTTTTGGTTCGTTTCTTTCCACCTCTCCGCTGTGTGAGAGGCAGCAGGGCGGGGGTTTCTGTTTGATTTGCGTATGATGATTATAACGTTTTCGAGGGGGCAGTGACGTTGAAATTAAATTTCGTCGTTGTTCAATTTGGTTCAAAAACGATCTCACGCAGAGACGAGTTTTTCATATTAACGAAGATCGATGAGATTTTTTGGCGCTTTTTTTCGCTTTTCAGGATCAAAAAATACTACTCACACAAACTTTGAGAGAGAACGACACGCGAGAGAACAACCAACACCAGGACGACCGAAAACGAGGAGGACGACGACAACCACGATGATGCGACGACAACACGTAACGACGCAAAGACAAACGACGGGAGGGGTGAATATCATCCACTCGGTCGCGGACGTTTTGGAACGACTGGTGACGAATAGCGTCGAAGCGAGCGCGAGAGAAGTGTCGTGCGAACTCTTCTTTTCGTCTTCGTCTTCGTTCTCGTCGTTTTTGCCTTCGATGCGGGTCCGAGACGACGGCGAAGGAATGACAGAAAGAGATTTACATTTGGTTGGAGAGTTTGGGTGCACGTCGAAGCGAGGGAAGAGTGGAGCGTCTTTGGCGGCGATTGCGCAGTTGAGCGAGAGAGTTCAGATCGTGACCAGGAAGAAGATGGGTGGGTCTGAAACCGCCTCGCCTTCGACGAGAACGTTTTCGGCGACGCTGGTGTCTTCCGCCGAGGGGAGTAAAAGAAAAGTGAAAGGGATGCTACCGAGCGCGTATCGAAACTCTGGAGCGATTATCACCGTTGATAGAGTCTTTTCTCGAGGGTCTGCTTTGATTCAGAAGAAAATGAAAGCGGATGGGTTTGAGACGTATGCGCAGGCTTGCGAGAAAGAGGCGCGCGAACGGGTGCTTGCCCTTTCGCTTATCAATCCAAAAGTTACTTTGATTTTGACCGTGAAAAAGAAGAGAAACGACGAGGAGTGGGAAGAGAAAGAAGCATTTCGCAGCCGAGGCAATGTTTTGGCGAATTTGGCAGATTTGTACGGCGAGGAAGATGTTACCGTGCGCGCGTTGCGTCCGGTGTGTTACGAGAAAAAAGGTAGCCATGGAGCTCCTCCCTCCATGCGAGCTTCCGGATATATTACTTGGGCCGAAAACTACATTCACAGGAGAAAGATACAGTATCTATACATAAACCGGGCTCACGTGAGAGAGAGAACAAAATACCACACGGTTATAGAGAGATCGTTCGAGGAGATTCACAAAAAGAAATCTTCTTCTGTCGCTTACGTTTTACACATCTCGACAACGACCGCGGACGAAAAGAACGAAGAGTTGATATCAGCCTTCTTACGCGAAACTGTAAAAAAGATCTCTTCCGAAAGTACTGAAGAGAAAATAAACGCGGCAGAGTCTCCGCGCGTGCCGTCGAGCTCGTCCAAGAAGCAAAGCTCGTCCAAGAAGAAAAGGCACCTCGACAACGACGACGAAGAAGAAGAAGAAGAAGAAGAAGAAGAAAAAGAGGTAGTGAAGAAGAAACAAAAGCAGCGGTGCGAGTGCTGCACGATTCAAAAGCTGCCCTTCCAGCTGAACAACGCTATCGTATCTCCAAAGAAGAAGCAATCGCCGAAGAAAATGTGGGTGAATCCGGCGTTTGCTCTCGTCAATAACCGCGAAGTACTAAAGCTTCCTCCTTCGTCCAAAACGGTTACCTCAAACGAACTCAGAGAGTCGCGCGTCGTCGGCCAGTTTGCCAAGAAGTTTATCGTTTTGATAACCAAAGACACCAAAGAGTTATTACTCGTCGATCAGCACGCAGCAGATGAGAGGTGCATCGTAGAAGATCTCGAAAAAAGCTACCTCGAAGAGCGCCCAGCAGGGAGAGCTGTCAACCTTGTGGCGAAACTCGATCGAGACGAATACATCGCTTCGTGCGACTTTCGAGACGCCATCGTCCGTTCCGGATTCGAATGGGAAGAAATTGGGCTCTTACAGATCAAATTAACGCGCGTGCCAGCGTTATTCGAAGCATCCGCGCTCAAGGAGTTTAAAGTTCTCCTCCACGAACTCGGAGGAGGCGCAGCAACTGCAACAACAACAGGCGGCGGCGTCGCTCTCCCGCCTTCGTTCCGACGCGCTTTCGCAAAAAAAAGTTGTCGTTCGGCGATTATGTTCGGCGATGCACTTACCCAAAAAGAGTGCGACATCGTCGTCAAATCTCTCAGCAGCTGTAAAGCGCCCTTCTCGTGCGCGCACGGAAGACCGACGTGTTTACCTTTAGGTTCGATTTCTTTTTAAACAAAGAGCGCATACGAGTATTTTTTCAGTTTTTGGGAGTTTCTTTTCCTCATAATTCAAAGTCCACATTCACACAACAATTCCGACGCAATCCTCGAGTAACCACCGCGCATCCAAAAAGGAAAAAAGTACTAAAAGTGAGAAGATAAAGCCATGGTCGTCGCCGCCTTGAAGCCGCAAGACGTGCAGAAACTGACCGTGGTTAAACTTCGAGCAGAACTCGAAAAGAGAAAATTAGATTCCTCGGGAACGAAGCCGATTTTAGTCGCGCGATTGAAAGAGGCTTTGGAGGAGAGAGATGAAGAAGAAGAAGAAGGAAAAGGCGGCAAGGATGCAGACGCTAAAGAGAGGGTGAAGAGCGAGGAGGCAGAGCAGACTCCCGCGACGGAAGAAGAAGATGCGAAAGGAAACGAGTTGGAGACGACGACGACGACGTTTGAAAACAAAGAAGAAGAAACTACTACTACTACTACTACTAATGACGACGAGATAATGGACCCGGCTCCTTCTGTTGAAACGGACGAGGACATTGACCCAGCGTTTGACGCGCACGACGACGGCGCGAATCCAATCGTGAAATCAAATAGATTGACGAACGCTCGAAAAATTCTTCGGAGAAACCCGTACGACGCGACGGCTTGGGACGTGTTCTTCGTCGAGGCGAGAGGGAGGCCGTCCGTGGCGAAGGATGTGTTCGAAGAGATTTTGCGATACCATCCGAGATGCGTGAACGCGTGGATCGCGTACGCGCAAAACGCGATGGAGAAGAAAGACGACGAGGCGGTTTCGGAGATTTTCTCGAGGTGTTTGCGGGACGTTTTGGCGCCAGAGTTGTGGTTGGTGTACGTGAACTACGCAAAGGCGACGAATGAGAACGGGACGACAGAGGAAGGAGCGAGAGCGATTAAAGCGGCGTTTGAATATTGTGTAGATCACGTGGGAGAAGACGTGGAGAGCGGTAAGATTTGGGAGGAATACGTTGATTTCGTAAAAGGAGTGAGCCCGGGATTTATTGCGGTACGTTTATTGAATTTTGAAAATTTTGTTCTTGTTGGTGAAAACGCCGGTGCAACAGAGCGACCAAACTTCGTGGCACGTGATGAGTTATAAGTATCATGGGTAATTTGCGACTGAAACGGGTTCGCCCCCGATAAATGGTGTTGACAACGATGCCTCTGATGCCACGAAAATTTGATAAACATTTTGTCTTTTCTTTTGCTCTCTCTCTCTCTCTCGGGGCGATTTATGAAAATTGCAGAGTCTTCAATTTTGATATTGACATCTTACTCTTTTCTTCTTCTATATTCTTCTTCTTCTCACAGCCGACAGGTGCACAACCCGAGCAGTACGAAACCGCACGAATGATGGAACTCCGTCGCGTGTACCAACGCGCCATTTCCGTTCCCACGCAATCCCTGGAATCTTTAGTGACTGACTACGAGGCTTTTGAAAATTCGTACGATAAAAAGTTTGCGAGAACGTTGCTCGCCGAAAGCACTCCGAAAATATTCGCGTGTAAAACCGCATACAAAGAGCGCGAAGCTTTAAACGCGGCTCTCTTCGAAGGTTTAGGTTACGATTTGCGAGTGCATAAGAACGGTATTGCCGTGGGTGATCCCGTGCACACGACGAAAGCTGCGGATTGTCATTTAGACGCGTTTCGACGATTCATCGCGTGGGAGAAAACGAACCCGCAGAAATTGGAAGCGGTAGGCATTGTTAGCATCGCAGCGGCAAAGAAAGCAGCAGCAGATAAACTAGAAGAAGAGCCGCCTCGCGTTCGAGAACGCATCGCTCTAGCGTACGAAAAGTGTTTGTTGACGTGCGAGAACTACCCAGAAGTTTGGTTAGAATACTCTCACTGGCACGAAAGTGCAGGACGAGCGGGAGATGCGGCTGAAATATTGTCCCGCGCGCGCATAGTGCTTCCGGGGTCAATCATGCTATTGCTTGCTGCCGCTGATTTAGAAGAGTCGCAGCAAAACTTTGAAGGGATGAAAGCTGTGTACGAATCGTACATGGGTTCGTACGAAGAGAAGCGCGAAGCTGAGAAAGCAGCAGCGGGGGGAGAAGGTACAATCGTTAAAATGATGGACGATGACACTTCGGTCGTGTACGCCGAATATATTCGCGCGTGTCGACGCTCGGATTCCCAAGCTTCCTCTCGAAAGGCTTTCTTGCGCGCGCGTAAAGCTCCCGGATGCAGCTGGCTCGTTTACGCCGCCGCCGCTTTGGTGGAATGGCGCTACGATGAAGCCGATAAACCGTGCCGGAATGTATTTGAACTCGGTCTCAAGACGTACATGGACGTACCCGCGTACGTGTTGACGTATACAAATCACTTAATATCGCTTGGAGACGTTGGGAATACGAGGGTAGTCTTTGAACGCGCATTGAGCGTAGGAAAACCAGACGTTTCCATCTTTGACGCTTTTGTGAAATTTGAGCACGAGTACGGCTCGTACGAATCATTTCGCGCCGCTGAAATTCGGAGAAGCGAGTTTTTAGAACCTAGCGCGGCGGCGTCCATGATAGATCCAGGGATTTTCTCGAGAATGACGGTGGCGAAATTAGTCGCGAACGTTTTTGAACGACACAACTTCATCCCAGACGTCGCGCCTTTGAGAAGCGAAAGTTTATCTCACTACGCGAAACTTGGCGTGTCTTCTATTCGGAAGCACATCGCCATGTCCGTTGCCTCGGGTAAAAAAGAAATCTCTCGACCGAAACCACCGCCACCGCCGAAAGCGCCTAAAGGTGCGCCTCCTCCTCCTCCGAAAGTTGTTTCCGCCGAGGCGCCCTCGTCGTCGGCTCTACACGACGCGAAGACGACGACTGCGCCGCGCGCGGCGCCTCCGTCCATCGGTCTTTCCGCTTTACCTGTCGTAGTAGCACCTCATCTCCCGGAAACGCTGCGAGAGTTGTTTAATAAGCTTCCCGGTCCGGTAGCGTTCGCGAAAATGCCAGCACCGAGAGTCGACGCGGTCTTGGACGCTTTGAAAAACGCAGATTTGACCATCGAAGGCAAAGCTGAGTTGTTGGCGCAAATGCAGGGTAAAGATACTCGACCGCAAAGCATGGGCTCGAAAAGAACGGCGACGCAAATGATGACTCCCGATATGATGACAGGAGGCGAACCGTCGTCGTCGTTCAGAATGCCCACGAAGGATGTCTTTCGCGAGCGACAATCTAAGATGCAAAAAGCGTCGGCGGAGTATCAATAGAATTTAGCCGGTGTAAAAGAAAAGTCTGTGTTCATCTACGTAAATTTGAGTATAACATATGAAATGTGTGCGTGTTTCTCTCTCTTCTCTCACTCTCTGCCTTTTACTTTGCGCCCTTCCAGGCGGCAGCTAAGTTGTAAGGTTTATGTTACTGCGCGTGTGTATTAGTACTTTTTTCAAAGGGCGGGTGCGCAGAATTCCACTCTTTACTTCCCTCCGACTTGTTCCATCATGACGTCCAACGAGTCGCCGTCTTCCATGTCCAACTCTTGCGGCGTTTGGTCCTCTCTAACTCTCTCCCCGTCGAATAAGAATCGAACGGACCCGGGTTGGAGAGATTTGCGCTGCAAGAACGCGTCGAAGATCTGTTTTGTTCATAAATATGAATGCACGAGAGAGAAAGAGAAAAAACGTGAGCGAGTGCCTTGAGCAGCGGTTGTAAAAATCTCTCATCCAATTCTCTTCTCGTCGTCTTTCGAAGAAGAATAAAACGAAACGCTCGAACGCGTACCTTCTTAAACTTGGTACCCATCTTCACTTTAAAGTGCACCTCGGCGTTGTCCTGTTTTTTAAGAGAGAAAGAGAGAGAGATTTGTGTTTCGTTTGAGCAACGAAGGAAGGAGAGATCGGGGAAGCGATTTTTCAAAAAGGAGAACCGCGCGCGTTTTCTAAAAAACAATCCGAGAAGAAGAAGAAGAAGAAGAAGAAGAGCGCGCTTAAAAACGAGAACAGCGGCGGCGACAAACACAACGACGACAAAAACGAACCTGGTCCTTCACTTTCAAGTTGATGTGTTCGCCTTTGTCTTCTTTCTTTTCTTCTTCGGAATCCATTTTATTTGAGATGTGTTTCTTGCGTTTCGTGTGAAAACTCTGAAGCTTTTGAAAGGAAAACCACAGAGTCTAAAGTGTAAAACACACTTTAGACGCGAAAGAAGAAGAAACGCAAAAAGAGCGAGATCGAGAATGTCGTCGATTGCCTCGGCGAACAAGAAAAAGATAGCCCTGGTCGCGGCGAGAATATTCCAAACCGCACTGAACGACACGAACGCACCCACGGGGAGAAAACTCTTAAAAAAAGCATTAGTCGGTCCACGATTGACGTCGTGGTACCCGGAAGGTATTCGAAAGATGGACATGCTGTTCGAAGACCCGGACGATAAGAGACGGAAGGTGAAATTAGAGCGGATGAAGAGGAGAGGGAAAGGACCTCCGAAGAAAGGGGAAGGGAAGAGAGCGAAGAAGAAGTAAACGCGAGACAGAATTGTTTTTAGAAAAGCACGGAGTAGTACCAGGAGTACGACACCAAGTAGCGATAGCGTCACGCGAGACAGCATATATTGTTTTTAGAATAGCGTGTACATATACAGTAAATAGAATCACAATTTTACAATTTAAGTATCACCTGCTGTTGGCGATGCACACGACAGATACTAATCGCATCGCCCCGGACGAAAGTAATAACCGGACGTTCTTTTCGCCTCGCATTTCGTGGAAGTAAAAGTAGCCAATCAACGCGGCGACGACCGATGGGAGAGTGCTAATGATCGGAAACGAGATCGACATCGAGAGCACGCGGTTGGCGACAAACCAGGAGGTTTGAGCAATCCCCCACATGACGCCAGAAATAAACGCCGGGACTATGGTTTCTTGACGAAGCTCGGGATATCTATCCGTGGCTTTTCGGACGACGTGCAAGTAATGGAGCGCGAACGCGACGAGCGTAGTTCCAAAGATGCCGCAAAATTGAGAAAACACGTAATCGAGGGCGTCATCGGAATGCGCACCGCTCTGAAGTCTCAAATTTTCCGCCGGGTTAAAGTTCACGCCATAGAGGACTCCAGACAGAAGAGATAATGTAATGCCAAACGTCTGTTTTTTATTGCTCGCATTACGCAACGCTTCGTCCTCGTCGTCGTTGTTGTTATTCAAAAACGCGTTGTCCTCCCTTTCTTCGTCGACGTCGATTCTTCTCATACCACTCGTGCTGTTGCTGTTGCTGCTGCTACTGCTATTACTATTACTATTTGTCGTCCCATCAATCTTCGACGCCACGTACAGTGCCAGACACGCCAACGCGACTCCGAATCCGTTCAACCCTGGCATCGACACCTCCTCTTTGTCCAATCCGAGAATGCCAAATCTCGCGCTCGCCCACCCAGAAAGCATGCACGCGCCGCTCCAAATCATCATCCCGAGCGCTAAACCTATCGATTTCACGATCGGCACCACGCACAAGTTCCCAATCGCCCACAAACTTCCGCCAAACATCGCTTGATATTCAAACTTTGGAAACGATCGCGCGAGGCAAACGACCACTCCAACCGTGAAAACGCCCAGCGTCATGCACACCGAGAAGAAGACGCCGTCGCCGAGGTTGGTGAGTTTCTTCACCGGCACGTAGTTGGAGCCGAAGAATATCGCGGCGACGAGGCAGCACGCGTATCCGAGGACACCGTCCGAGTCCATCGTGCTCTCCTTCGCTCCTCTTTAATAATAAGAAGAAGAATATTCTGAGTTGTTTTGTGGGGAAACGTAACGAGTTTTTGGTCACAAAGTCGCGCGCGCTTTTTCTCGGATACCGAAGACATTCAAAGTCTCCGTCGTCGCAAAAGAGGGCAAAAGATCATGGGCGTGAAGAAGTCGCGTCTGAGCAAATTTACCGAAGCCGTGCGTCTGTTATTTACTCGCTTTTGCGCGTCCTTTTTTACTCTCTCTTTCTCTCTCTCGTTTTCCGGTGTGGCGGCCTAATTCTCTCTCTCAATCTCTCTCTTTAAAACAGGACAAAGAAGTGCTCGTGCGCATCGTCAAAGACGCGCAGAGGACGAAAAAAGCCGGCTCGGACGGCACGTTCAATGAATTCGTGGAAAAACACGCGCAGACGGAGAAGTTGAAGCACACGCACGATCCTAATAGGCACGATTGGAAGACGTTGGTGAAATTCGTGGAGAGCGTCTTGGGAAAGGAAGAGGAGGAGGAAAGGAAAAACGAAAACGACGACGAAGAAGAAGACGGAGAGATTGAAAAGGAGAAAACCAAGACTAACGCGACAAAGACGACGAGTAAAGAACAATCATTCGAAGAGACGATTTCTAGACACGCGAATTGGCAAAAGAAGAACAAGAAACGGCAGGAGTGGAAAGTATGGCACGAGAGCTGCGAAGACGAGAAGGAAAAGTACGGCGAGGAAGGTTCGAAGGCAAACGCGCTGTGGAAATTGGTGAACATGTGCGAAGAGAGTCAGCAATTCGACGAGAACTACAATCGATTTCCTTCGCACATGGACAGTTGGTTGAGGACGAGTTATCGACCGGGGAGGTGGTGCGTGGAGAAGAACGTGAGGCCGAGGATGGTGGCGATTGATTGCGAGATGTGCGAGACGACGACGGATAATAAGGCGTTGTGCGCGGTGTCCGCGGTGGACGAAGATGGAAATAAGTTATTAGACGCTTTGGTAAAACCACCGGATGCGATTATAGATTATAGGCACGAAATTACCGGGTACACGGAGGCGGATTTTAAGGACGTGACGTTGACGTTGGACGAGGCGAGAGCAAAACTGATGCGGTTGTTGGAACGAGGACATGTGGACGACAACGACGGTGAAAAAGAAGAAGGAGAAAAGGATAAGGAGAAGGACGTGCACGGGTGTATTCTCGTTGGTCATTCGTTATCGCACGATTTAAGAGCTTTGCGTTTGGACCACAGGCCAGTCATCGATACGTCTTTGTTGTTTTCGTTCAAGGAACTTCCGAGAGCGACGCCGGCGTTGGCGGATTTATGTCAAATGATTTTAGGATACGAAATGCGAGAGAAAGGATCGGCGCATGAAGCATTCGCGGACGCTTTGACCGCGATGAAAGTCGTAGAAAAGGTCGTGGAAACGAGCATAGCAAAAGCTGAATTTATTTTGCCGGCACCGGAACGGTTGTTAGTGTTATTCGAAGCGAGAAGACAGACGGCGAAGGAGAATAGGAAAAACGGCACGCCGGATAAGAAACGAAAAGGTAACTTTGATGAGAACAGCGGGAAAGTGACTAATCGCGTTGCTGGTCGAACGCTCTTCATCCATCGTCTCCCGCGAGGTGTTAAAAAAGAAGCCATAGAATCCATCTTTGAAAACGTCATCAAGACGAAATTAGAAAAAGAAGACGAGGGCAGTCACGAAGTCATTAAAATCGAGACGATTAAAGGAAAGTTCGAGGTGGAAACCGGCGAAAACGCGCAAGAAAACGAAACGGTGTCTGTCTTCGCATCTTCCGAAAGAAGCGTCGTCCCAGCTTCCAAGCACGCTCCGACAACTTCTGCTTACGTGGCGTTCGATTCGGTGAAATCCGCCCGCCTCGCTTTCGAACGTCTCCACGGCGCCTTGAGCATCGACGCTCTCGGCCGGCCGCAAAAGAAAGCCAAAATCTCCAAACGTTTCGGCTTCGAAAAGTTAATATGCGTTCGCAACGACACGATCACCGAAAAGGAGGAAGAACAAGTCGCGAAAGTTGCGGAAGAAAAAGAAAAAGCGCCTCTCGCGTTTCCTCCGAGCTCGGCGCAAAAGAAAAAGCCGAGACAACGCAAACCGAAAACAGTTTCGCTCCCTGGCGATACCAAGTAGCGACGATACGGCGCGAGATAGATAGAGAGATAGAGAAAGAGAGAGATAGAGAGAGAGAGAGTCTACAAAACGAGTATGATAATAGGTACGACATGTAATAGATGAACAGCGCTGTGTTTCTCCGATTTTTGGGCATCTGAGTATCCACCACCACCACCCGTATCTTCTTTTCAAAAGAAACACCATCGTCACAAAAAGACTTGGCCAAGAACACTCTCATCCATCATGCGCGCAGCATTCACGCTCGGCGGAAATGCGAAGACGTGCGCACCAACGACGTCGTATTCCTCCTCGTCTTTTTTGTCTTCTGCGTCTTCTTTGATTCGAAGGAGGAAGGAGAGGCGCGAAGAAAGGAGAGTGTTAATCCGCGCATCGTCTTCTGACGCAAATCCTTCCCGAAACAACTCGTCATCCTCGACGAGCAAAGTCTCGGAGGAGGACGACGAGAGTTTCACGTTGGCGGACGTCGGCGAAGATTCCACGCTCGCGGAGAAAAGGAACGAGTTCCAAGAGGCGATCGCGAAAGCGCAGACGGAACAAAAAGAGAAGAAGATATTCGACGAGAAGAGCGAGAGTTCGACTTGGGAAGTGAAAGGAACTGAAGTTTCTTCTTTACCACCACCACCACCGGTCGCGAAGCCTTTGACGGATCTGAGTCCGATTAACGTAGACGCGACGGCGATAGAAAAAGAGAAGAAAAGAAATGACGACGACGGCGATAAGGATGAACCACTGCGGATGATTGGTAGCGCGCCGGTCAAGTCGTCTTCGGGAGAACCGACGTTTTCCAAGCAGCTCTCGAGGACGGTGAAAGCGTTGGTTCCCGAAGGCGCGTCCGCGGCGACGGTATTGAAAACGACGAAACGTTTCATGGAGGCTTACGAGGCTGGGTTGACGCCAGAGGAGCAGATTGGGTACGCGCTCGGTGTACCGACTGATAAGTTGAACGAGACGCAGAAGAAGTACGCGCCGTTAGTGGCGGAGAAGTTGAAAGAAAACGCCATGCAGTTGAAAGGCGAGTTGTTAGCGGCGACGAATTTGTACGAAGCTGGGATTCAGGCGTATAGTGTAGGTCAGTATCCGAAAGCGTTGAAATTCTTCGGAAATGCGTTGGAAGAAACGAGTGATACCAGTTTGTTGGGTGGGAAAATCCAAATCTATAAAGCTTTGACGTTGTACGCACTCCGTCGTCTGGAGGAGTGCATCGATTTGTATACGTTTTTGGAAGGAACGCATCCGATCGGAAGCATTCGTCGACAGGCTGGGGAGTTGAAGTATATCGCCGAGGCGCCGAGGTTAGAATTAGAAGAAGACGAATACGTCGACGTGCCGGCGGGAGTGAAAGATGCCAACAGGTATCGGGGATACGGGAAAGTGGTTGGGAAATCAGGAAAACCAAAGGTGCCAAAAACGTACACCGAAGAGGCGATGGAGAGAGTGAACTACGCCAAGTACGCGCCGAATCGGTTACAACTGATTGGGTGGACTGCTGTAGCCATAGGATTAGCTTTGTACGGCGCGTACGTAACAAAATGATTTGTAATAAATTATTATCAATATTCTTATAAATCGTGAAACACTTTTCAGATTACAATTGGAAACGCTCTCTCTCTCTCTCTCTCTCTCCTTGAAAAAGTCGCACGCGTCTCCAAGCCTTTCGGCACGCGCCTACGCACTTTTTCGTCCTTCACGTCCTCTTC
>Ga0181597_10004365_pt1 | contig 14085 bp, 11 predicted proteins | sample 041ome_5_FD_148647 | JGI IMG/M metagenome (GOLD analysis project Ga0181597, IMG submission 148647) | Coastal salt marsh microbial communities from the Groves Creek Marsh, Skidaway Island, Georgia - 041403US metaG (spades assembly) | ecosystem: Environmental > Aquatic > Marine > Intertidal zone... | reverse complement strand
AGTGGTCAACTTCAGTGCTCACCCGAATGAGGAAAATCGAATCTGCGATACATTCGACTGGTACGCTCCCGAATATCAACATCACCACACGGTCGAAGAACTCTCGTCATGGTTTCTGGATGCCGGCTTCAAAGATCTTGAAGTCTTGCCCCCGGAGAAAAAGGGGTTCCTTTATCGCTGCTTTTACGAATGGAACCTGTTGATTGGTAGCGGCGTGAATGTCATGGGGACGAAGAAGAAATAATTCGACGAGATTCTATTCCATTTCGATCACGTTATTTTCGATCACGCCTCTCTCACCGTCAAACGAAATCACTTTGGCGTCTGATTCCGTTGAGACTGCAATGTTTCCAGTCAAGGTCGGCGGAATGGTAGTCTTCTGAACGACGATTGCCGATTTGAAGAAGTGACTGATTTTATTGTCACTCGCAGAGATCTTCGCGTCGGAAGCAAACAATGCATGCCGCCAGGAATCAAAATGATTTTCTGTCATCACCACTTCGGAACCAGGCAGCGCCCAGACACCAAAGTTGGGCGGCCCCACTTTGCGAAGCGTCGTTCCTCGAAACTGATTCTTTTGCAGGATGACTTTCCCGGCAACGCGAACTCCTGCGACTCCACCTCCCGAAATCACATTATCAATGAGTGTCGCGGTCGCCCCTTTGTGAACCATAATCACAGGTGGTAAACCCTCTCCATTTTCGAAAGAATTGCCAGTCATCATCACTTTCCACCCCGCATTAATCCCGACCGAAACTTTACCGTTATCGGCAACTCGATTCCGAATCAGAGTGGATTCGCCAGAGTCTGTGTTTTCAAATCCGATTCCCGCCATCTTGTTATGATGACAGTTGTTGCCAATCAGAGTGGTATGAGCGCCATTTTGTTGACCGATCCCCACACTCTCATTTTCGAAGCATTCGTTTCCGATGATGGTTGGCGTCGCGTGTGAGTTGGCACCAATACCGACAAGCTTATTGCGATAGCATCGGTTATTGCTGATCACCGGAGCAGATTCTTCGCTGGCACCAATACCGGCCATATCGTTGTCGTAACATTCGTTTTGTTCGATAACGGGTCTTGTATCGTGATCGGTACGGACGCCAATACCGGCTCTCCGGTTTTTGTAGCATTTGTTTCCCCGCACGACGGGACAAGCTCCCTCGCTGATTCCGATTCCAGCCCGGATATTCTGATAGCATTCATTGTTAATCACCAGCGGACTGGCATCATCGTGACCAATCCCGGCATAGAAATTTTCGAAGCAGACATTCTCTTCAATTCGTGCTGATGATTTTTTCATCGAGCCAATGCCGCCGCCCATGTTCCGATAGGTCACATTGCGATAGATGTGTGGAGAGACTTGATACCCCTCTTTCCCCATGATGGCGATTCCGGAATAGCCGACGTGATGTACGATATTGTGCTGTACGGTGCATTTCTGAACTCCAATCACACTGATGCCGGCGGTTCCCGGTTCACCGATTTCTTCGTGAGGTTGTTCGTTTCCTTGTGTGGCATGATGATGTTTCCATTGCTCGTCATCATATTTCCCGACTCCCGTAACCGTGAAACCGTCGAACGTTGAGTCTTCGGCCATGGTGACGCCGGGGCCTTTCGCACCTTCAAAGCTACCGTCAATAATCGTGGCTTCCGCACGTGAGAGGCCGAGCTTTCCTTTCTCGTCATCCCCCGCACTTTGGACAATCACACCGGGGTTCAAGAAAATCCGTTCGCGATAGGTTCCCGCTGAGACGAGAACCGTATCTCCCCATTCAGCCGCATCAATTGCCGCCTGAATGGTTTTGTGATCCTGCGGTACGTTTATCGTTTCGGCGGAAAGCTGCTCGGGAAACAACACATACGCAACGACTGCCAGCCAGAGCAGCGAGAATCTTTGATTTAGAACCTGAGCCCGAAGGTTGGAAGTATTCATCGTTGCCTCTCCTCAGAAAAATGATTGTATGGACAGCGTCATTTCTGATTTTTCAAATCTTGTCTCCAGTCGTACGCTTCAGCCACCACCTCACGATGTAAGTCCAACATCTGTTCTTTCATTTTTGCTAATCGGTCCGGTTGTTGGCTGGCTAGATCATGCTCCTGCCCGGCATCATTGCGAAGGTTGTAGAGCCGAAAGTTGAGCAGGCCCGTTTTCTTAATGTCGCCAATAAACTCCTCTTTGAACATGTTCTGTCGAGGCAAATCAATTTCCGGGTCAGCTATCAGGCAATAGTCGCCGTCCCGAATCACACAAACCGGACGAGACGGATTATAAAACCAGTAGAGCGGCTTTGTTCGTTTGAGTTTCTCCCCGGCAAACAAAGGCTGCAAAGGGACACCATCGAGAATGCGATCTGTCGGGATCGCTGCACCGGTCGCCTGGCAAATGGTTGGTAACAAATCGACCAGTCCGGCGGGTGTATCAGTCACTTGCCCCGGCGTAATATGACCGGGCCAGCGAATGATTCCCGGCTCGCGTATCCCGCCTTCCCACAATTGAGTTTTACGACCTTTCAGATTGCCGTTACTTCCCGCCATGTAGCTGCCATTATCAGAAGTGAATATGACCAGCGTGTTGTCGGCAACACCCATCTCTTCAAGAGTCTTCATCAGCCGACCGACAGCAATATCCATGTTCTCGATACAGCCGTAGTATTGTGGATTTTTTGTCCCTTTGTGTCGTTCGGCCAGTTCAGGGGGCGAGGCAACTTTCGCATGCGGTTCATGGAACCAGACATTCAGAAAAAACGGGGCGTCTTTGTCTCGCTTCTCGTCCAACCATTCAATCGCCTTGTCGGCGACAATTTGGCACGAATAACCGGGGACTTCGCCGAGTGCTTTTCCGTTCAAGACAAAGTTATTCGGATTGCGATGCGAGGGACTGGCGTTGTTGCCGGTTGCCATCCAATAATCGAATCCATGATCGCCGGGGTTTGGTTTGTCTCCCGATCCCTCTTCCAGATCATATCCGAGATGCCATTTACCGATGTGGGCGGTCGAGTATCCTTGAGTTTTGACAAGTTCGGCAATCGTGGTCTCTTCGGTCCTCAGATGCATTTCGTGCGAAGGATGAATCCAACTGTAAATTCCCGCACGCACAGAAAATCGTCCGGTCATCGTCGCGCCTCGTGATGGCGAACAAACCGCGCACGCCGCGTAGAAATCAGTGAAGCGAATCCCTTGGGACGCGAGTTTGTCCAGATTGGGTGTCTTCGTTTCCGGGCTGCCGTAGCAATCGAGATCTCCGTAACCCAAATCATCGGCCAGCATCAAGACAACATTCGGCGGTGCTGCTTGAAGAGGCAACGAAAGGCCAAACAGAACGGCACAGATCACAAACTGCTTCAACTCTCTCATATCGACACTTTCCTCGGCGCAAGAAAAACACTCAGAGATAACACATATCTCTGAGTGAGAATAACCGAGTCGGATTGTCGATGCGAATTATTTCTTCACAGCTTCAATAATATCGTGTGCAGAAGGACGTTTCGTTTTCTTGCCGGCAAGAATCGTTTCGACAGTTCCATCTTTCCCAATGATATATGTGGTGAACCCAGTGGTGCTGTAATCAGCGGTCTCTTTCGCCCCCAAATCGAGAAGCAATGGAAATTCAGCCGACGCAGTTTTCTGAGACTTCTTCAGTCCTTCAGGACCATCTTTTTCCTCACGGAAGACCACAATCACTTCGCCGCCCGCTTTGGAGATATCTTCGTAATGATTGGACAGGTCTTTCAGTTGTCCCATGCAGAATGGGCACCAGTGTGCGCGGCTGAAGACAACGACCAGTTTCTTCTCTCCCACCCAATCCGAGAGTTTGACGGTTTCCCCTTCAATGTTCGTGGCTTTGAAATCGGGAGCTTTCGCGCCTGCTTTGACTTCGTCGGCGTGTGAAGAACTCGTGAGTAATACGGAAACTGCGACAATCATCGCTGTATTGAAGAGTCTCATAAAAAATCCTTTACTTGAGAAAGCGTTATCGGACATGATGGACATCCTCATTATAGCCATTCACCGTGCTCATTCGGTGAAACACGCAACAATTCTCTGAACATTCATATTTCCTGACACCGTGAGCCGATCATGCCTTTTGCCATTCAACGAATTCTCTGCCCGACCGATTTCAGCGAGACTGCCGGGCGGGCACTCGAATATGCCTGCGCATTGACTGAGAAATTCAATGCGGAACTGCACGTTCTTCATGTCGTGCATAACTTCGCGAGTGAATGGCCCGCCTATGGAGAGGGAACTGTTTTTCCTGGCTATCTTGATAACATCGAAAAACACGCACAGGATCTGGAAATCGCCGCCTTCAATCAACTGGGGGAATTACTCTCACACGAATGGACCACAGACCACAATGTCACTTTTGCAGTCCAGCATGGTAAAGAGTTTGTCGAAATTGTTCGCTTCGCACGCGAGTTGCCTGCCGACCTGATTGTCCTTGGTACACATGGTCGGGGAATGATCGCTCACACATTGCTCGGCAGCATCGCCGAGAAAGTCGTTCAGAAAGCGCACTGCCCCGTCCTGACGGTCAAACCGGACGGCCATGAATTTACGTTACCCTGATTTGTCTCACACACTTATTTTTTCTATACACTCAGGAATCTGTTATGCCAGCGCCCCACACAAAAAACACAACCTCCAACTCCTCCTCACGCCGCATGTTTCTTGGAAGCACATTTGCCGCTTCCATGGCGGCCACCATCGTTCCCCGACATGTGCTGGGAATGGGATATCTCGCACCGAGTGAAACCATCAATGTTGCCGGCATCGGTGCGGGCGGTATGGGAGGAGGAGACATCAACCGGCACGCCGGGAATGGTGCCAACATTGTTGCATTGTGCGATGTCGATGACCGACGGGCTGCGGGAACCTACGGCAAATTCCCCAAAGCCACTCGCTACAAAGATTTCCGCATCCTGCTGGAAAAGGAAGAAAAGAACATCGACGCGGTCACGGTCGGCACTCCGGACCACATTCACGCCCCCGCATCACTCATGGCAATCAACATGGGCAAGCATGTCTATTGTCAGAAACCGATGACTCACACCCTCCACGAAGCCCGTGTCTTGACGAAGGCTGCGGAAAAAGCGGGGGTCGTTACGCAAATGGGAAACCAGGGACATGGTGCCGAAGGAGCCCGACTCACCAACGAATGGATCCAGGCAGGCCTCATCGGCGATGTGACCGAAGTGCATGTCTGGTCGGATCGTCCCGGCGGCTGGTGGCCACAAGGTGTCGAGAAACCGACTGAGACCCCATCTGTCCCTGCTGAACTCGATTGGGACCTCTGGCTCGGACCGGCTCCCAAACGAGCTTATCATGCTGATTACGTGCCGTTCAAATGGCGTGGCTGGTGGGACTTCGGAACGGGAGCATTAGGCGACATGGGTTGTCACATTATCGACCATCCTTATTGGGCACTCAATCTGGGAGCACCCGACACCGTGGAAGCTCGCAACACCATCGAAGGTTCACGCATTGGGAAGAAGGATTGGAACTTCGAAACTTATCCGAAAGCCTCCATGATCCACTACAACTTCCCGGCACGCGGCGATCTCCCACCCGTCAAAATGACCTGGTACGACGGCGGCCTCATGCCAGCCACTCCGGATGAAATGCCCGCCAACGAATCACTCCCCTCAAATGGTGCGCTCTACATCGGTAGTAAAGGGAAGATGTATCACAGTTCGCACGGCGGCAAGCCGCAAGTCATCCCGGTCGAACTCCGCGAAGCCGCTCAAGCGATACCCAAAACAATTCCCCGATCACGTGGCCATTACGAAGAATGGTTTGACGCTTGCCGTGGAGAAGGGGAGACAGTCTGTCACTTCGGCTACGCTGGCCCAATGACAGAAACTGTCTTGCTCGGCGTGTTGGCACTTCGTGCTCCCGGCGAGCGCATTCATTGGGATTCTGCCGAGATGAAGGTGACCAACAAACCGGAACTGAATCAGTTTATAAGCAAAGAATACCGCAAAGGCTGGGAGATTTGACACAACGTCAGAACATAGCCCTTGAGCGCAAGCTCAAGGGATGCGTTCGAGACTTCTTCATACCTCCGAAGCGATCCGAATCACACAATCACTCTTTGTGATCGGCTTCGTAGTGCATACGCAACAGGTCGGCACCGAAGTCGCCGTCGTAGTCACGCCAGACCGCGTGGACGTGATTCGCATCGTTCTGGGTGCAATCGTATTCGAACAAGAAGATCGGTGTCTGAATCCGATAGTAATGACCTTCTCCCGGTTCAGTTCCACCCATCCAGGCGAAGCGAACATCTTTCGCCGTAAACAGATTCTTCCGTTCTTTCATCTGCTTCACAATTTCCAAACGATACTTGGCCGCATACACCTTGATCAGATCGTTCAGTAACTTTTTCTGGTCAGCGTTCAATTCGTCCTGACTGATTCCCTTCGTCGGCGTGAACAGCCCTTTATCGACCTTACGATCCTGAGCAGTGAAAATATCTTTGGGAGCTTCTGCGGCAATGATCGCTTTCTTCTGTTGATCGGCTGACAACGATTTCACCAATTCGCGAGCCAAGTCTTCTTCTTCTGCCAGAGCTTTGAAGCCTTTGAAGGCCCCCTCTTTAACCATCGCAGGATTCGATCCAAAAAATGACGGCGTCACCGATAACAGCTTCCCTTTGACAATGGTGATATTGATCGAAAGGTGGTGACCTTCGTACCGCCAAGACCATGTTCCTTTGGCGGAAGGTTCGCCGAAGATCGACACATAATACAACGCCGGGTTACGGATCGGATTTTCGTCTTCCATCTCGTGCAGGATCTGTTCGAGACTCATCACGGTCTGTACCTGCATGAACCCTTTGTGACTCAGTGCCGACGAGACCAATCCAGACGCCAACGCTTTTTGAGCACCATTCATTTTGGTCAACGGCAAGCCGAATCGTTTCCCGGCAGGCTTGATGAATTTGTCCGGCACGAAATACCAGCCTTCGCGCTTATCGTCTTTCCAATCAAAGTGAGCTTCTGCCGTTTGCTCTTTATCGAGTGACTTGAGGAACAGGTTGGCGGCTTTCGCCATCTCTTCCGCCGGGTCGTGAGCGTGAACGGCAGTTCCAACGAAGGAAACAGCCATGGCAAAGAGGAGGGCAATACGGGCAGGTGTGCGAAACATGAAAAAAACTCCGGTGGGTCAATCGTGAGTGAAAATTTGGAAGACGTCGATTGTCGAAAGAATCGGGGCGAGTTGCAACCGTTTTCGCGTGAGAAGAAGGGGGCGAGAGGCTCAACTGTACCCTCTGCCGCCGGGGGGAAGGAGAGATTCTCGTTCCTGAAGATACAAAACCACGTGTGACACTGAAAACTCTGCTTTGAGTGGATTTAGCATAAGAGGCTTCATAGCCGTGGAGCGCAAGCTCAGCGGGCCTGTCGGTATTGAAGACCGAACAACAACCTCTTGCTGACTCCGTCAGCCCCGTAGTCTTGTTGTCCCCGTACTGCTGATGTGACGAGATCTTTGGGGGTACCCTTGAGAGCATGACACCCAAATGCTCGAACATAGAACCTGTCCGTAGTCTAGAGATCCATCGATTCTCATATTTCGTTATGATTATAATTCCAACCAAATGATTTTGAGAATTAGTGTGAGAAGCAGGGCAATACATGGACGCTTCTGAAAACAGTCAGCAACAGGTCTCGGCTTTCCCGCAAAGAGCACATCCGTGGTTACTCTCGCTCTCTGTGCTGTTAGTCACTTTGATCGAGATTGTTCCGGTAGAAATCGACATTCTTTACGATCATTACCTTAATCGCAATTACCCTTCGATCTTGGCCTTCAAGCTACTTTTTGTAAGCGTGATCCTCTTGCCGAGTCTCGTGTTCCGGCATTTGAATCACATGTCGAGAATGGCACTCTGTTACTACGGAAGATTTCAATTCACGATCGTGGTTGTTTCTTTATGGCTACTCGCTGATCTCTTTATAATTGTCCGTTCTTTGAACTCATGATACGAAATCCGGGTGCCATGCACCCAAATTCTGTTGAGCCACCTCGCTTTCTCCCCACTCCACAAAAAAACCGCACGCGAACAAATGATTGCTCGCGTGCGGTTTTATGATCCTTCAAGAGGCGCCGCCCGGATTCGAACCGGGGAATGACGGATTTGCAATCCGTTGCCTTAGCCACTTGGCCACGGCGCCCTCCCTGACGGGTTATACCGAATTGATCGGATATTCGGACAATCTTCTGAAGTCTTTTTCTGTCAGGATCTTGGAGAACTGAAAAATACCCGTTTTCGGTCGCTTCCCACGTTCTCCGATCCTCCGATGCTAGCTCTTCTCACACCATCATTCAAGAATCTGGAAAACAGAAAGGCAACAAAGAACAGGAAAAAGAGGTAATCTTTTCCGATCAGCGTTTATGCCCCCGGTTCTCTCGCAGAGGCGAAAAAATTGACGGCGAGCGTGGATTCACAGCCCAACTCACAGTAGCATCAGGGATTCCGGCCCGTTACGGGTCGAAACACGTTTCTGACTTTGATTTCCGACACAATATCTCCATCACTGGTTCATCTATGACTGACTCCAACGGCAATATCAACGAAACTGAAGAACAACTGATCCTGACCGCTCAAATCGCCGTCAGCTCCTGCAACTGGGTTGTCGGAGAGTGTGCGGCGAAGTGGACGAAGAAATACGCCAAAGGCCGTACCGATGCCGATTTCGCCACCGAAATTGGGCTCACCCCCGATCAAGTCTTTCAGCGTCGGCGTGTGTGGGAGACCTTTGGTGATGTCTATACCGAATACGGTGCTCTGAAATGGTCTCATTTCTATGTGGCTCTCAACTGGGACGATGCTCCCGAGTGTCTGCAATGGGCCGAAGACAACGAAGCGACTGTCGCCGAGATGCGAGCATGGAGACGCGCGGTCCAGGGAGAAGACCTGACCGAAGAAGCTCTCGAACAACAATACAGTGAATGGGGTGGCGACCCGCACGTTGTCCATGTCCCGTTTGAAAACACACTCGTCAAAGACCCGGCAGACATGCCGACTCCCAGCGGCGAAGGCAATCGACTTCGCACAGCCGGTCAACCTGCCGAAACGGTCGGCGCTCACGCTCGCGAGTCGCAAGGCGGCGAAGACTACGCCCCCTTCAAACAGGGTGGCACTACGGCTCCCGGAAAAGAGCAGGGTGTCGCCACAGAAGTCCCGCCTCACGAACAAGCCGAGCTATTGGTCAAAAAACTGACGGTTGCATTGGAGCGGTTCGAGAAAGAAGTCACACCGACAGTCGCTCGTGAAATGACAAAGCTGGACGACAAAATGCGTTCGCGACTTCTCAAAGCATTGCACGAAGTGAACAGCCGCATTTCACGAATCTACTAGAATCGACGAAAATGTAGCTGGATTCGCAAGAATTCAGTCGGGTGTGAGAGCGACGTCGATTGCTCTGAACTCTTGCGAGTTCAGCTACAGATGAGGCTACAGATGAGGTTAATGGAGCGGTCCCCATGAACGAGCAACGTCGCAAGTCTTTGAGACGATTGCCGCCGGAGTTCTATCAGGGCCAGGCTTATGTGCATTGGTCTCTCACCATGCAGGATCGAAAGACCGGCTGGTTGACTCCGGTCTTCTATTATAAGTATCGCGAATTACTCACACATACCGCGTTTCGTTTTGGTCTCTGCTGCCCGATTTATTGCTGCATGCCGGATCATATTCACATGCTTTGGGTCGGTATTCACCAAGTCACTGACCAACGTCTCGCAATGCGATATTTCCAAACCCTGTTCTTGAAACAATGCAGTCGAAGCTTCAACACCAACCTTACGACCATGTATTGCGCGAGAGTGAATGCGAGCGCGATGCTTTTGAAGATGTGGCAGAGTACATTGCGCGCAATCCCGAACGGGGGAACCTCCCGATGGCTATGCAAATTACCCTTACACCGGATGCCTCGTTCCGCGGTATCCAGAACTGAAACCCTTCGAAACTGGGTTTTGGGAGAGCTTTTGGAGAATCTATTCGCATCTTTGCGAGCACGGTCTGCAAGTCAAACCACGCAATGATGCACCGAAAATGTAGCTGGATTCGCAAGAATTCAGATGAAACGTGAAGCGACGTCGATTGCTCTGAACTCTTGCGAGTTCAGCTACGAAACCCTCTTCGATTTAAGAAACCTCACGCCTGAGGTGATACCGAGGCGTCTTCTCCAACCGGTGCGAATTTCGCGCCGGAATTGAGCGGATGCACAATTTCCATGCGACAGTTTTCGTAGTGTGACTCTTGAAGAATGAGTGATTTCACATAGGAGGCTTGAGCCGCACTTTCGCAAAACGCAAAAATCGATGGCCCCCACGAGCTTTGCCCCACTCCCTGAATGTCGTGTTCTCTCAGCCAATCAACCAACGTCCGCATGCGAGGATCAGCATATCGTCCTCCTTGAATGGGAGCAAAGTAATCCCCCACTTGCGCGCCGTACTCGTAAATGGCTTGTGAAAATGCGGGAAGATCGGTTTCCTGCAACGCGGGTAGAATCTCCATCAGCACCAATCGACACAATGAGTTCGAAACTTCGACAGGCATCTCGGCAAGCTCCTGAAACGCCACTTCTTCGGCACTCCCTGACAGGCCTTGCACATCGGGGGGAGTGATCAGCAAGACTCGCCAATCAGGACTGACGGCACAATTCGCCACCAATGCCCCCAGATCATCATCCTGTCGTTTTCCACCATCGACCATGAATCCCCCCCGCTGGAAGCCATGCACGCCGAGCGCTGATCGTTTTCCGCGTCCCACAAATCCGGCCAGTTGTTCAATGGGATGCTGGTGACCATAGACATAATCGAGCCCATGAGCCACGGACATCGCCAATTGCGTCCCAGTCCCCAAGCCCGAATGCAATGCCGCTTCCGCTTCCACATGAATTCTGACCGCCGGACATTGATTCTGTGCAACATTCGCACGATAACTTTCCCGGCTCTGGATCACTTTTTCGCGTAAAGCATCGGGGCAATCGAGAGAATCTTCGTCCGCCAAAGAAAAGCTGATCTCGATCCGGGGCCAATCGATCATCATCCCGATTCCTCCAAACAATCGGGCTCCCCGCCTTCCATTCGTGAGGGGGCCAAAGTGCAGTCGCGAACCGGTTTGGATTTGGAGTGAATGACTCATATCAGAGGACCAGGAATCAATCGATGAGGATGCAGGAAAAAAAGTGCGAATGTTTAACGGGTCGAACCATCATAGTTGTCAATGTATTCGCGAAGCAAATCAAACGCCTGTCGTTCTTGATCGCCGGCAGTCTTTTCAATCATGACAGCCAGTCGCTCGACTTCTCGCGCAACTTCCTCGGCATCGATCATGAACAAACGCGTCGAAAGAACGGCCAATTCGAGAACCGCATGTTTGGCCCGGTTGAATCCCCACACATCGCGAATTTTACCGGTGTGGAGAACACGAGTTTCAATCGATGTTCGCTCAGAGTTCTCATCAATCGAGACGACTTCAAACTCGTACCAGCGACAAGTATCTGACAGACGAACACCGTCGATCACTTCGGCAGGACAAGTCTCGGGGATTGTGTCCCATTGATGCGTGGCCGCTCGGGCCAAGAGCAGCACATCATCGACGACATGAAAGACACCCACACCGTTCCGTTTCAGGTTTTTGTAGGTCTGTGATGTCGAAAACGGACGAAACAGAAATTGCGTCAACTCACGATTGACGGCCGGCCCCATCGGAGAAATGTTGGGCGTACCATCTTCGTTCTGTGTGGTGACGATACCTTCAAGAATCAGCGGCATTTCTACATCCGTCGAGACAAACGATCAAAGACAGAGAGTAGCAGGAAAGCCGTCCAGATTCATCACACTCAAATAATCGAAATCAGCGAGTGATGCCGACGTAAAATGCGAACAACTGTTCTTCGTCGAAATCTTCGGAAACCAGTGGAATGGCCCAGTCAAACGCCATCGGAACTGGTCCCATTGCCGGTATCTTCAATCTCACACCACCGCCGACGGTCGCTCGAAACGAGTTGAAGCCAACATCGCTTTCCACCGTACCAAAGTCAGAAAAGACGACGAGCGAAAAAGTTTCGTCAGCTGTCACTGGAACCAGATATTGAACTGATCCCAGTGCCTGGAACTGTCCGCCGACCTGAATCCCATTCACTTTGGGAGACACGCCGCGGAAATCAAATCCACGGAAACTTGAGTAACCTCCCGCGTAATACCGTTCAAAGATCGGAGTATCATCTCCGGTCCAACCGACATCTCCGGAAAACGACAAGATGTGTTTACCCTGGCCGTCGATTCGGCTGTATGTTGTAAAATACTTACTGGCACTCAAATCGACACGGGGATAGTTAAACTCACCAAACCCTTGCTCGTATGATGCAGACAAGATGTGGCCTTCACTCGGCAGGAACGATGAATCGCGACTGTCATAAGTGGCATTCACACGCACAGTGGACAATAAGTTCGAGCCCACCACGGCCAACAAATCGTCTGGAGGGGGAGCCCCTCTCGGATCCTCGACTCTCACATCTTCCAGTCGTAAGGCAACGCCGCCCGACCATTCTGGAGTAAATTGATAGCCGAGATTGACTCGACCACCGGTCCGCTGCTCGTTCCAATCTTCGAGATATCGTTGATAATAAAACCCGCTTAAACCCAAACTTACATCGGTATCAAGAAAGTAAGGATTCGTCCAACTCGCCGAATAGCGGCTGACCTGGCTTCCCGGAACGGCTTCCAAACGAAAAGTTTGACCACCACCACGAAACGCTCGGCCTTCGATTATGTCTTCGACACTTGTGGGAGGACGAAACAGATCGAAGTTCCGTTCATCGAGAACAATGTTCCCGACGACACCGGAGTCACTGTTCACGCCGGCACCAAACATCAATCGCCCCGTCCGGGCCTCTTGAACATAAACGTCGAGATCACCCTCTCGATAGGGTTGGACGAATGGCTGCGGAGGCGAGTTGAGTGCGGGACCAAACGGATCTCCCTGCGGTGAGTTATCCCACAACAGGCTGCCCGGCTGCTCGATCCCATTTTCATAGTTTTGACCACGAATAGTGGAGGGATATGGGGAGTCCTGATTTTGCCCCCGAATCACTTTCGGTTCCTCAAATCGATCACTTAACAACTCATTCAATGGAATCGAATATGAAGTCTCTTCAATCGACTGGCCTCTCACGACCCCATTCGGTCGCATTAAAGACTGACTGAGTCGCGTTTCTTCAATAGGCACCGGGCTGAATTTAATATCTGGTCCACCACCGGGTCCGGCTTCCCAAAGTTGGCCGCGGTTCACTCGTGCGCGACTGCGACGAATTTCTGAAGGATCGGCTAAATCTCCGGGATAAAGAGTGATTGGATTGATGACCACAGATTCTTTGGTGTGAGCGACAGACCGACCGCCATTCCCGACAATATGAACATTCACTCGACGAATCCGCCAGACTTCATCCTCATCGACCAGCAGTTCCAGATCGATCACTCCCGGTGTTTCCAGGAATTTTGGCACGGCTTCAACGGACGCATTAATACGTCCCATCGCACCATATTTCTCGCGAATTTCGTTAATATCCTCGTTGAGATTTCGTGTGGTAAAATAATCCCCCGGCAAAGTCTTCATCTCGCGACGAATGGCACCTTCCGAGAGAACATTCATCCCATTGAGTTCAATGTTTCGAATTCGATATCGAGGACCTTCTTTGATTTTGTAAGTGACATAGACACTCTCTTTGTAATCGCCGCTGAACTCCACAGCCTTCTCGATTTGAACATCGAAATACCCCAAAGCGTTGTAATAAGACCGTAGCGCCGTCATATCATCGGTCAACGAGGACGGATCGAACTTACCGCCGAACCATCTCAAAATTCGAGTCTTAGTCTGGAGCTTCGTCTTCAAGACGCGAGAGCTGATATCTTTGTTACCGATAAAATCGACATCGGCAACAGTGACTTTTTTTCCTTCAACAATCTGAAAGATCACTTCTCGTTCAGTTTTACGAGATCCACTCAAGAGCTTCACTTCGGCAGTGTTGTATCCCAACCCCTGATATTCCTGTTCGATACGGCGTGCCGCTTCGAGATTCA
>Ga0181597_10004353_pt1 | contig 14108 bp, 9 predicted proteins | sample 041ome_5_FD_148647 | JGI IMG/M metagenome (GOLD analysis project Ga0181597, IMG submission 148647) | Coastal salt marsh microbial communities from the Groves Creek Marsh, Skidaway Island, Georgia - 041403US metaG (spades assembly) | ecosystem: Environmental > Aquatic > Marine > Intertidal zone >... | reverse complement strand
AAATATGCTTAAAAATAAATTTTTTAGAAGATATGCTCCAATAACTATAGTTATGATTATCTTTTCTGCAATTGTGATTACTTCATTTTATTTTGTCAATCAACCAGTAAAAAAATTGCCCATCTACAGCCCTTCAATGGTTAACCAAGAACTTGTTGATGAAGAAATTCAATACATTAAAAAATACCATAAAATCAAGGATTTTTCAATGATTAATCAAAACGGAGATGTAATTACACAAAATCACTTTAACAATAAAATTTATGTGGCGGATTTTTTTTTCACAACTTGCCCTACAATATGCCCAATAATGACTGAAAACATGGGATTATTACAAAAAAATTTAAAAGACAATCCCAACATTCTTTTAGTCTCATTTTCTGTCACACCAGAAATAGATTCAGTTGAGCAGCTTAAAAAATATGCATTAGAAAAAAATGTTATTGACTCAAAGTGGAGCTTACTAACTGGTAACAAAAAAGAAATTTATGATCTAGCAAGAAAATCTTATTTAGTAGCAAAAGACGATGGAGATGGAGGAAAATACGACATGATTCACACAGAAAATTTTGTTCTTATTGATAAAGAAAAAAGAATTAGAGGCTTTTACGACGGAACCAATGACCAAGAAATGACCACTCTTTTATCTGATATTAAAATTCTTGAAAGCTCTTATTAAATGAAAAAAGGATTATTACACATTTTAGGATTAATTGGTTTTATTTTTGTTTCTAACGCTCAAGAACTTATAATAGGCGAAGAAAGAATAGAACCTGGAATAATATTCATTTTTGAGGGTGCAATTAAAGACAATGTCTCTCCAAATTCTTTTCATCTTGAGGAAAAACAAACAAATGTCCATATTGAGGCTAGAGTTAATTGGGATATACAAAATGTTCCTAAAGGAACTCCACTGGGAGGTTTTATTCCTTATTTACACATAACTGCTCAAATAATAAATGAAAAAACAAGTTTAAGCACTTTCATTGATTTAACTGCTCATATTAATTTAATTGATAATTTCCATTATGCAAGAAATATATCACTTCCTGGTAAAATTGATGATTTATATACTGTAAAATTTTCAATTTTACCCCCTACTCACATTGAATTGGCATTTCACAAAGATTGGAAAGAAAAATATGGAAAGACTCTTTTTGAACATTCTTCTTTCTCGTACTCTAACGTAGATTTTGAAGAAATAGCTAAAGCAACTAGAAATTGATTTTATTTTCTTTTGGACAAATTATTCAGATTAAACTTATAGCCTAAAAAAAACTCAACTCCTTGATTGGGTGCGTAAACATATGATGTGTCAAAAAATGGACTGAACCCTTTATTATGATTTGGGTCATTGAAAGCAACTAAAGAAGACTCCTTTTGTCTAAAGTTTAAAACATTTAATAGGCCAAAATAAATTTCATGATTATTATTAAGTTCTCCACTAATATTAATGTTATGAATTGAAAAAGGGTTACTTCTAACTGGTCTTGGAAATTTAGATAATTCTCCATTACTGTTCATATCAAATACAACTGGTAATTGCATTTCACCTGTAAAATTTGATGATGTATTTAATGACCATCTATTGTTAATAGGAAGTTTAAAATTTAAACTTGCCGTCCAATTTGGAGAGTGTTCAATATTTGAAATAGTATTTGATTCATAGTATTTTGCAATTTGATGATTAAAGTTTAGTGTAAAAGCTATACCATTTAAAAATGTATGGTTCCAAGCCCCACTAAATCCCTTGGTGTAAGCATATCCCTTAGAATTTTTATAAGTTATATATCTAATATCTTCGTAACTAGGTATTATCTTGTTAGAAAAATGAGTGTAAAAAATATCTAAATCTAAATTACCTGTTCCGCTTAAGCCTGAGTATATATAATTTGAATTTAAAATTATACTTTTTGATCTTTCAGGCTGTAGCTCTTCTAATATTTTTACTTCTCTTTGACCTGTAACAAAAGCATGATCTTCTGAAAATAAGTTAACAATTCTAAAACCAGTACCAGCATTTAATCTGAAAGAAAGCCATTCGCCTGGATTATATTTGAAATGTAGACTTGGAGAAAAAATTGATCCATGATCTTTGTAGTTATCGACTCTCATTCCAGAGATAATTGATATTTTGTTAGATGGACTGTACTGATCTTGAATAAATATTCCTGGTGTAAACTGATTAGAACTTTCGTTAAAAATTATACCATCGATTAATTGTTCAGTTGCTGACGTATTATCATCATACATATTGTTTCTAAATGATAAACCGTATAGCATATCATGTTTTAAGAATTTTCTTTTTAAAGTAAATTGAGAAAACAAAATTTCTTGTTTTGCTTTATAAAAATCAGATCCGTAAAAACTATTTTGGTTGTGTTTTGAATAAGAATAATTTAATTCAAAATCATCTAAAAAATCAAATTCGTACTTTCCAAATAATTCAAATCTATAAGTGCTAATACTTTCACCGTATACAGTTTTTGATCCTCTTAACTTTTTATAATTATCCTTTAACATAAAATCTTCAACTCCATTTCTTCTGTCTTCAAAATAATATCTGGTATTGATAATAAATTTCTTTTGGGATTTTCTAAAAATATCCCATTTATTAAATAGTGAAAATCTATCAAAATTGATATCATCTCCAAAACCATCGTCGTTGTAATCCTTAAAATAATTTTTCTTATCCCAAGTTGATCCAAAATAAGTTTTTGATTTTCCAACTTTTGGTACAATTGCCAAATTTATATAAGATTCAGAATGTGATGTTCCTTGAATATCTAAAGAAAAATAAGGTTGATCTTCAAAATTTTTAGTAATTATATTTATAACTCCTGCTACAGCCTCTGATCCATACAATGTGCTACTTGGGCCCTTGACAATTTCAATTCTGTCTATTATCATACTCGGAATTCCACTCAAACCATACACTGAAGCTAAATTTCCATACATAGGAATACCATCCAATAGAATTGAAGTATAAGGTCCCTCAAGTCCGTTTATACTAATTGAATTTGTATAACAAACTCCACAAGCTATAACTTCTTGAGCTCCATTAATAAGCTGAATAATTTCCTTAACAGTACTTCCAGCAGAGGGTAAAAATGAATTTATTTTTTTTGAAGTAATAACATTTACCTTAACCGGAGATTCAGTAACAAATTGATCTCTCAAACTTCCTGTAACAATAATTTCATTTAAACCATTAATATCTTCTTGTAAGACTACAACTAAATTCTTTAAATCTTTATCAATATTTTTTAAAGATATTTTTTTTGAAATATATCCTAAATAGGATACCAGTAGGTAATTGTCTTTTGAAGAATCAACTTGAATTTCAAAATATCCATTCTCATTTGATGTTACTCCATAACCAGAATCTACAATACTTACAGTAGCAAATTCTAATGGTCCATCGTTTGAATTTATAGAACCTTGAACTTTAACAATTTGTGCATTTATGAAAAATGGGAGAAATAATAAAATATATTTCATAAACTATCCTAAGGCAACATCTAAAATCATCATCACTATAAATCCGCCAATAAAACCTAATGTAGCTATATCAGTATTTTTATCTAACTGTGTTTCAGGAATTACCTCTTCAATAACAACGAATATCATGGCTCCAGCAGCAAATGCTAAGGCGTAAGGTAGGATTGGCGTAAAAAAGGTTACAGCAAGAGCTCCAATAACAGCAGCGATTGGTTCAACAGCTGCAGATGCTTGCCCATACATAAAGCTTTTTCTTCTGCTCATTCCTTGACGTCTTAGTGGCATTGATACAGCTATTCCCTCGGGAAAATTTTGAATTCCAATTCCAATTGCTAAAACAACAGCTCCAGTTAGTGAAGCTTCAGGCAAACCTGCAGCAACACCTCCAAAAAGGACGCCTACTGCTAATCCCTCTGGTATATTATGAAGTGTAATTGCTAACGTTAGTAATGTAGATTTATGCCATGGAGTTTTTATTCCTTCAGCCTCTTTAAAATTTATATGAAGGTGTGGTAAGGTTTTGTCTAAACCAAAAATAAATAAAGCACCAAGAGCAAATCCAACAGCGGCTGGAATAACTTTTATAAATCCTTCTCCCTCACTCATTTCTATTCCCGGAGCTAGGAGGCTCCAAAAACTAGCAGCAACCATAACACCTCCAGTAAAACCTAACATACCGTCTAAAAAAACACGATTCATAGTTTTAAATAAAAAAACAAATGAGGCGCCAAAAGCTGTCATTCCCCATGTAAATAAAGTTGCATATAGTGCTCCTAAGACTGGATCAGTGTTTTGAAAAAATGTAATTATTTCTTGAAACATGATTTAAATTTTAGTTATGTATAAATTACTTGCTGATTTGATAGAAATCGTAAGATTAGTCTCATCTAGACCAATATGTAATGATTGATCAAATTCCTCTTGGTGAAGTACTTTTATGTTACAACCCAGAGATATTTTTCTTTTGTCTAAATACTTAAGAAAAGCTGAAGAGGAATCTTTAACACCAATGAATTTTCCTGTTTCACCAATTCCTAAATCGCTTAATTTTAGTTTTGGAATGATTTTAATAAATCCAGCTGGATTAGGTATAGGATCTCCATGCGGATCATGAGTAGGAAAATTTAAAAACTTATCTAATTCGTTGGTCAATTTTTCTGATTGAATATGTTCCAACTGCTCGGCTACTTCATGAACTTCATCCCATTTAAAATCTAATTTTTCTACTAAAAAAACCTCCCACAATCTGTGTTTTCTTATAATTTTAAGTGCTGTTTTTCTACCAAGTTCAGTTAATTGCGCACCATGATATTTTATATAAACTATAAGTAATTTTTCATTTAGTTTTTTTAGCATTTCAGTAACTGAAGAGGCTTTAGTATTTAAATTTTTTGCAATAGAGTTAGTTGAAACACCATCTTCAGAATTAATGGATAAATGAAATATAGACTTTAAATGATTTTCTTCAGAAAGAGATAACATAGTACAAAGATATAATATTTAGTGTAATTTAAAAAATAATTTAGGCTTACCTAAATTATAATAAAAAAAATTTATAGTTTTCTATTCATAAGTGACTTAGAAAATTTAATTAATTCTAATTTTTTTTCGTTTGAAATACTTAATTTTTCTATTGATAATAAAGCTCGATTTGTGTATTCTTTGACTAAATCAAGCGTCTTAGAATCTGAACCAGTGTCTTTAAATATTTTTTTGACTTTTGAAATTTTATCTGTTTTATTGTAGTTGTTGTAGAGTTTTATTAATTCCTCTTTTTGTAGGTTATCAGAATTTGATAAAGATAAATGAAACATAGCAGTTTTTTTATTTTCAATGATATCTCCACCTATTGACTTACCTACTAATGATTGATTACCAAATATATCTAAATAATCATCCTGAAGTTGAAAAGCTATACCTAAATCTACTCCAAAACTATAAATGAGCTTTAAATCAGTTTTGGAAGCACCTGAGATAATGGCCCCCATTTTTAAAGCAGCGCCAACCAAAACTGCAGTTTTTAATTCAATCATATTGATGTACTCATTGAAAGTAACATCAGATTTATTCTCAAAATCAATATCTAGCTGTTGACCTTCACAAACTTGTAATGCTACTGTATTTAAAACATTATTTAGTTTTTTGTAAATATCTGATTCATATGAGTCTAATAGTTTATAAGAATAAATTAATAAAGCATCACCTGAAAGAATAGCTTGGTTAACATTCCATTTTAAATGTACAGTTTGATTACCTCTTCTTAATGCAGCTGAGTCCATTATGTCATCATGCATTAAAGTAAAGTTGTGGAAACATTCAACTGAGAGAGCAGCTGGAAGTGCTTTTTTGTAGTCACTTCCAAAACAATTAGCGGACATTAATACTAAATAAGGTCTAATTCTTTTGCCGCCTATACTTAAAATATAGCTGATTGGATTATAAAGGGATTTTGGTGAATCAGAAAAAGTTAGGTTTTCTAATCCTTTGTTAATTAAATCGGCATAAAATTTGATATTATTCAAACTGAAAATTTAATTCAAAAATACACCTTTTACATTTCAATATTAAATTACACTTCAGAAACTTTGGAAACCATTTGCGTTTCAAAAGTTTCCTAATTATATTTGCACTCCAAAAAAATAAATTGAAAGAATTAATCTTAGAAAAAACCCGGGAGCTCTTTCTTACCATTGGATTTAAAAGCGTCACAATGGATCACATTGCTAATGCAATGGGAATCTCTAAAAAAACCATTTATAATTTTTTCGAAAATAAAACTGATTTGGTCAAATCAGTTACTAACTATATGTTTAAAAGCATTACTGGTGGAATTACAGAAATAAAAAAAACATCTGAAGATCCAATAAGCGAACTATATGATATCAATTTGTTTTTAATAAAATATTTAAAAAAAGAAAGTACATCCCCCTTGTACCAACTTGAAAAATATTATCCGCTAATTCACAAAGACATAAATAATAAGCAGTTTGATTTTATAACCAAATCCACACGCGAAAGTCTTGAAAATGGGATAAAGCTTGGTTTATTTAGACACGATATTAAAATAGATTTTATTTCAAGACTTTACTTTAAAGGTATGATTGGAATAAGAGACTTAGATACATTTCCATCTAAAATTTACGATCCGGTAAAGCTTAAAATAGATTTTATTGAGTATCATTTAAGGGCTATTGTCACTGAAAAAGGATTAAAAAAATTAAACCAGTTTATAAAAAAATAATGAAAAAAATAGTTTTATTTATCTCTCTATCTCTTTTATCTTTTAATCTGAAAGGCCAAAATGCTTTCACATTAGATAGCGCAATAGACTATTCTTTAAATAACAATAGATCATCTAAAAACGCAGCAAGTGATATCGAAAAAGCTAACGCAAAAAAATGGGAAACCATAGCAACCGGTTTACCACAAATAAATGCTTTTATTGATTATAATAATAATTTAAAACAACCTATTTCATTAGTGCCTGCTGAGTTTTTTGGAGGAAATCCCGGTGAATTTGCAGAACTTTCTTTTGGAACTAAACAAACAATTGATGGATCTGTTACCCTAACTCAATTATTATTTGATGGATCATACATGATAGGTCTTGCTTCAATAAAACTTTATATGGATATAGCATATAAGGCCAAAATAAAAACAGATCAAGAGGTTAAAAAAGCGACTATTTCCGCATATGGGAATGCACTAGTAAGTCAAGAACGAGTAGAAATTCTTAAAAGAAACATAAAAAATGTCGAGGAGAATTTAAACGAAATCAAAAAGATTTATGAAAATGGCTTTACTGAACTTGAAAACGTTGAGCAGTTAACAATTTCTTACAGTTCTTTGAAAAATTCTTTAGACTATGCTATTAAAGTAAATAAAACATCATTAAACCTTTTGAAGTTGATTATTGGATATGACATTGATAAAGAAATTGTACTTCTTGACAATCTTTCTGGCCTAACATTAAAAAGCTCCAACTTGGAAAAGTCTAAAGAAAGTTTCGATATTGAAAAAAACATTGATTACCAGCTTGCATTAAATAATAAAAAATCACAACAAACTTTACTTAGACTTGAGCAATCAAAAGCTCTTCCGACATTAAGAGCGTTTGTTAAAGGTGGCTACGACGGAAATAACGATTCTTTTAGGTTTTTTAAATCCAATCAAAAATGGTATGGGTATTCTTTTGTAGGAGTTACCATGTCCGTTCCGATATTTAGTTCTTTAAGAAAATCTGCTAAAACTCAACAAGCTAGAATAGAATTTGAAAAATCAAAAGTTGATTTATCTGAATCTAAAAATCAAATTCTTATTGAACTAGAAAACGCAAATAGTGAATACGAATATGCTGTTAACTCATACTATAATGCAGTTGAAAATTTAAAGCTTGCAGAAAAAATTGAAAAGAAAAACCAAATTAAATTTTTAGAGGGATTAATTTCTGGATTAGATCTAAGACAAGCACAAATTCAACTTTATACAATACAAAATCAACTTCTTCAATCAATGCTTGAAGTAATTAATAAAAAAACTAATCTTGAAATTATTCTAACTCAGAATTAAATAATATGAATAATAAATTTTACCTACTTACATTACTACTTTTATTTTCTTGTGAAAGCAATGAGACTTTTGAAAGTATTATTGAATCAAATGATATTGAAAAAATCAAGCTAGCTAGAAAAACTATTGTAGCTTCTCAACAAGATCTAAATACAAAAATTGAACTTTTGGATAATAGGATTGAAGAGTTAAATGAAAACCCTCAGTTACCAATAGTGCAAGTGGTAAGTGTTAATCCATCTCAGTTTGATCATTATATTCAAGTTCAAGGAAGTGTTAAATCAGACCAACTAATCAACATTTATCCAGAATTTTCTGGAATCATAAAAAATATTTACGTAAAGAGTGGAGATCAAGTAAAAAAAGGAGATCCTCTTGTGAAAATTGATGATGGAGGATTAAAAGAACAATTATCACAACTTGAGATAAAATTTGAATTAACAAAAACAACTTTTGAAAGACAAAAAAGGCTATGGGAGCAAAAAATTGGAAGTGAAATCCAGTTTTTAGAAACCAAATCAATGTTCGAAGCACAAAAGCAGGCAATTAATCAATTAAAAAAACAAATACAAAAAACATTAATTCAAGCTCCATTCAAAGGGACAATTGACAATGTCATTGTTAAACTTGGAGAAGTTGTTTACCCTGGAAGATCAAACCTTATGATGTTATTAAACATGGATAATCTTTATGTTGAATCAAATGTTCCAGAAAAATATATCTCCTCCATAAAAGTAGGGAATAAAGCTATTCTTGAATTTCCACTAATTGAAAAATCGGTTTCAACAATTATTCGTCAATCTGGAAATTACATTCATCCAATAAATAGAACTTTTAAAATTGAAATGGATATTGAATCTGTTGAGTTTGGAGTTAAGCCTAATTTAAATTCTAAAGTTAGAATCAATGATTACTCAAATAAAAAAGCTTTAATGATAAATCAAAATATCATTAGTGTTGACAGTAATAATGAAGAATTTGTATACAAGTTATATAGCAAGAATAATAAAGATTATGTCACTAAAACTACTATTGAAACTGGGAAAAGCGATGGGAAGAACATTGAGGTTACTTCTGGACTTAATCAAGGAGATTTTATTGTTTCAGAAGGCATAAGAAAATTGGTTGATAACTCAAGGGTAAAAATTATAAAATAAAGCATTGAAAAAATTAAAAAATAAAGAGAAAGAGTTTGCTCCCTCATCATGGGCAGTTAACAACAGCACAACAATGTATGTTGTAATGGCATTGGTTCTTTACCTTGGTATTGATGCATATTTCAATATGCCAAGAGAAGATTATCCTGAAATCAAAGAAAATATAGTATTTGTAAGTTCTATATATCCTGGAAATACAGCAGAAGATTTAGAAAAATTAATAACTGAGCCACTTGAAGACAAGCTAAAGTCAGTAAATAATATTTTAGAAATCAAATCATCTTCTCAAGAAAATTTCTCTCTAATTATTATAGAGTTTGACGATGGAATTGGATATACTGAAGCCAAGTTAAAAGTCAAAGATGAAGTAGAAGCAGCAGTTGCAAGTGAAGATTGGCCAATGTTTAATAATGTAAAAGTTGATCCAAGTGTTTTTAACATGACCTTTACAGAGGAAATGCCAATATTAAACATTAATATTTCAGGTGATTACACAACTGAAAAGCTCAAAGAATATTCTGAAATCTTACAAAAAGAAATTGAAAGTTTAAGTGAAATTAAAAAAGTTGATATAAGAGGTGCACTTGAAAAAGAAGTTGAAATAGCTGTTGATATATATAAAATGATGGCTTCCAAAGTTTCATTTTATGACATAATAAATTCTGTACAATCAGGAAATGTTTCCATATCGGCTGGAAACCTGAAGGCAAATGAAGAAAGAAAAACAATAAGAATTATCGGAGAAATAGATTCTCCTTTAGAATTAGAAAATTTTGTTGTTAAATCATCTTACAACAATTCCGTCTTTCTAAAAGACATAGCTGAAATTACCTTCAAAGAAAAAGAAACAACAACATATGCAAGAGAAAACGGAAAAGCTGTTGTAATGCTTGATGTTAAAAAAAGATCTGGCGAGAATACGATTGAGGCAGCTGAAAAAATACAATTTATTGTTGAAAATACTCAAAAAAATATTTTTCCAAAAAATTTAATTGTTTCCATCACTAATGATCAGTCTGAGCTTACTGAAAATCAAGTCATCGACTTGGTAAACAGTATAATCTTCGGAGTAGTACTTGTTGTGATTGTTCTTTTATTTTTCCTAGGATTTAAAAATGCCCTATTTGTTGGAATAGCTATTCCAATGTCGATGTTTATGTCAATAGCTGTTCTTGCTGCTATGGGTAATACTTTAAATACTATGATATTATTTGGATTAATTCTTGGCTTAGGAATGCTTGTTGACAATGGAATTGTAGTTGTCGAAAATGTATACAGACTGATGGAAAAAGAAGGTATGAACAGAATCGAGGCTACGAAAAAAGGAATTTCTGAAATTGCATTTCCAATTATTATATCAACCGCTACAACTGTTGCTGCATTTATTCCTCTTGGTCTGTGGCCTGGAAGAATTGGGAAGTTTATGATTTTTTTCCCAGTTACCCTGTCCGTTGTATTATGTTCCTCTCTTATTGTGGCAATATTTTTTAACTCAGTTCTTGTTTCCAACTTAATGAAAATCGAGGACACTAATATGCCCTTAAAAAGAATCATAAGGCTAACGTCACTATTAGGAATTTTTGGAGCTTTATTTTTAGTTCTTGGATTAACGGTTAAAGATTTAGAGTCCGCTCAATTTTATAGATTTTTAGGCTCTATTCAAATATTTGTAGCAATAAATTTCTGGATTTATAGATTAGTATTAAGAAAATTAGCAAATGACTTTCAATCTAAGGTTCTTCCAATTCTTGACTCTTACTATGAAAAACTACTCAAAACGATTTTAATTGGTAAGAGACCATATCTTATAATATTATCAACATTTATTAGTCTAATAATTGCTTTTATGAGTTTTGGGAAATCTGTTTCATCACAGAGAACTAGTATAGAATTTTTCCCAGATGAAGATCCAAGACAAATCATAGTTTATGTACAATATCCTGAGGGAACAGATATTTCTAAAACAAATGAAATTGCAAAATTGATTGAATCAGATATTAATAAAATTATATACAATAAAAAATATTATGATGAGTCGGGATACAATTTTATGATCCAAAACAATGTGTCTCAAGTTGGAGAAGGCTCAGAAAATCCTGAAAAAGAATTAGGTGCATTATCTGAGATGCCTAATAGAGCAAAAATCACAACATCATTTAGAGATTTTAAATACAGAAGAGGATTTAGCTCTAGAGATGTTAGAAAAGAAATTCAAGAAACCCTTAAAGATAAATATCCTGGAGTTTCAATTGCAGTAGAAAAAAACTCTTCTGGCCCACCAGTTGGTTATCCTATCAATATTGAAATCACTGGAAAAGATTATACTACTTTGATCGAGAAAGCCGAAAAAATAACTGAATATATTAACACCAGAAATATTCCAGGTATAGAGGAATTGAAAATAGATGTAAATAAATCAAGAGTAATTAATCTTGTAAATATTGACAGAGAAAAATCTGGTGAATTAGGCTTGAGTGTTGGACAAGTTGGGCAACAATTAAGAGCAGCACTCTTCGGCACAAAAGCAGGAATTTACAAGGAAAACGGAGAAGACTATGATATTAATATTCGTTTTAATAAAGACAATAGATACTCTGAAAATGTTTTGTTTGATCAAAATTTAACCTTTAGAGATCCAAACAACGGAATGATTAAGGAAATTCCTATCTCTAGTGTTGCAAGTTCATCTCGATCAACCACATTTAGTGAAATTAAACATAAAGATTTCAAAAGAATTGTAACAATATACTCTGGTTTATCCTCTGGTTATGTAGATGCAGGTGCAGTCGTAAATCAAATTGTAAATGAGATGAAAAATTTCAAAGAAGATGTAAGTATGATCGATATTGATTATACTGGGCAAATTGAGGAACAAAACAAAAATCAAGAGTTTTTAATGAAGGCATTTTTGACCGGACTGCTGTTAATCTTTCTGTTATTAATACTTCAGTTTAATTCAATAAGCAAACCAACTATTATAATGATTGCTATCATTTTAAGCTTAATTGGGGTTTTTGGATACTTAGCTCTAACTGGAAATTCGTTTGTTATTTTAATGACAATGATGGGAATAATTGCTCTTTCAGGAATTGTAGTAAATAATGGAGTTGTTTTGCTTGATTACTCTGTTATTTTATTGAATAGAAAAAAAGAGGACAAGGCTAATAAAGACAAAAAGTTAATAGAATTGAAGTATGAATCAATTGTAGAGTCATGTAAATCACGATTAAGACCAGTCTTGCTAACTGCTATTACAACTATAGGTGGATTAATTCCTCTTGCTGCTGGATTTAATATTAATTTCTATACACTTTTCAGTGATTTAAATCCAAATATTTATTGGGGGGGTGATAATTTTGTTTTCTGGGGACCATTAGCAGTAACTGTGATTTCAGGTCTTGTAGTTGCGACATTTTTAACATTATTTGTAGTTCCTTCTTTGTTTATGATGATTGAAAAATTTAAATTGTGGATTGGTTTAAGATATAGATAATATCTTCTTAAATTTACACCATAACAAATTAGAATGTATAGAACTCATAATTGTGGCGAACTAAGATCAAAAGACATAAATACAGAGGTTATACTTTCTGGTTGGGTTCACAAAACCAGAAACAAAGGATTTATGATTTGGGTCGATTTAAGAGATCGATACGGAGTTACACAATTAATTTTTGACGAAAAAAGAAGTTCAAAAGATCTTTTTGAAAAAGCGAAAAGTTTAGGTAGAGAATATGTGATTCAAATCAAAGGCTCTGTCATTTCACGAGCTTCACAAAACCCAAATATACCAACTGGTCAAATTGAAATTTTAGTCACAGATTTAACAGTTCTTAATGAGTCTTTGACTCCTCCATTTACTATTGAAGATGAAACTGACGGTGGAGAAGAACTTAGAATGAAATTTAGATACATTGATATTAGAAGAAACCACATAAAAAATAAATTAATATTTAGACATAAGGTAAGCTCAGAAATAAGGACTTATTTAACAAAGTTAGATTTTATAGATGTTGAAACTCCTTATTTGATAAAATCTACCCCGGAGGGAGCTAGAGATTTTATCGTTCCTTCTAGAATGAATCAAGGTGAATTTTATGCTTTGCCCCAATCGCCTCAAACATTTAAGCAGCTTTTAATGGTAGGGGGCATAGATAAATATTTTCAAATTGTTAAGTGTTTTCGTGATGAGGACTTAAGAGCAGACAGACAACCTGAATTTACTCAGATTGATTGTGAAATGTCATTTGTAAATCAAGAAGAAATCTTAAATACTTTTGAAGGTCTAATTAAACATCTTCTTAAGGAAATTAAGAATTACTCAATTGATAAATTTCCTAGAATGACTTATGAACAAGCAATGTCAAAATATGGTTGTGATAAGCCTGACATTAGATTTGGAATGGAGCTAAGTAATTTGAATGACATTTCAAAACATAAAGATTTTAACGTATTTAATTCTTCGGAATTAGTACTAGGAATTGCAGTTCCTAATGGAAATGATTTAACCAGAAAACAAATTGATGGTTACACTAATTGGGTTAAAAGACCGCAAATTGGCGCTAAAGGCTTAATTTATGTTAGATGTAATGAAGATGGCACTTTTAAATCTTCTGTCGATAAGTTTTTTGATCAAAATGATTTAAATAAATGGGCAGAAAAAACCAATGCCAATAAAAACGATCTTATAATGATTCTTTCAGGTGAAAAATCTGAAGTTAGAGCACAAATGAGTGCTCTTAGATTAGAAATAGCTGAAAATCTTGGATTAAGAAATCCAAATGAGTTTGCCCCTTTGTGGATTACTGATTTCCCATTACTTGAATATGATGATGAATCAAAACAATTCCATGCAATGCACCATCCCTTCACATCTCCAAA